>Ga0209831_1000242_pt1 | contig 51732 bp, 33 predicted proteins | sample Maine_Asex4_meta_FD_187451 | JGI IMG/M metagenome (GOLD analysis project Ga0209831, IMG submission 187451) | Marine algal microbial communities from Maine, USA - Maine_Asex4_metaG (SPAdes) (version 2) | ecosystem: Host-associated > Algae > Red algae > Unclassified | place: Maine, USA | collected... | reverse complement strand
TACAGCAAAGCAACCCACAATACAACAAACTCACCTTATATAAAAAAACACAAAAACTGTTAGACCGCTTTCTGTTTATCTTTTTTGCAGAAGATCGTTTGTTATTACCGCCCAACTCAATAAGGGCCATTTTAAAGCAATGGCAGCAGTTAAAAGATTTAGACGAATATAAACCATTATACAGCCGTTACAGCAAATATTTTGGTTATATGAATACAGGTTTTAAAGGAAAGCAACACGATATTTTTGCTTACAATGGTGGTTTGTTTGCTCCAGATGAAATTTTAGATAACATTATTGTTGATGATGAAGTTTTAGCAAAGCATACTCAAAATTTAAGCAATTACGATTTTGAAAGTGAAGTAAGCGTAAACATATTAGGACATATTTTTGAACATTCTTTAAATGAAATAGAAAGCATTACCGCCGAGTTAGAAGGTAAAGCCATTGACACCAAAAAAACCAAACGTAAAAAAGATGGAGTTTTCTACACACCAAAATACATTACCAAATACATAGTTGAAAATACGGTTGGCAAACTATGTACCGAAAAGAAAACTGAACTAAAAATTGAGGAAGCCGACTATGCCAAAGTACGGAAAGGGCGTAAAAAAGAAACCCTTAAAAAATTACAACATCAATTAGAAAGCTACCGTAAATGGTTGTTGACTTTAACTATATGCGACCCTGCATGCGGTTCGGGTGCATTTTTAAATCAAGCCTTAGAGTTTTTAATTACTGAACATCGGTACATTGATGAACTGCAAGCCAAACTATTAAACGAACCAATGATATTGAGCAACATAGCAAATGCCATATTAGAAAATAATTTGTTTGGTGTAGATATTAATGAAGAATCGGTAGACATTGCCAAACTAAGCCTTTGGTTACGCACGGCACAAAAAGGGCGCAAGCTCACCACTTTGAGCAGTAACATTAAATGCGGTAACAGTTTAATTGATGACCCCGAAGTTGCCGGAGCAAAAGCCTTTAACTGGCAAAAGGAGTTTCCGCAAGTTTTTGAAAATGGTGGTTTTGATGTGGTGATTGGGAATCCGCCTTATGTTTCAAATAAGGATATGCATAAACACGGTTTGCAGAATCAAATAAAATATTGGAATAAAAACTATTATAGTGCTAAGTCAGGTAATTATGATATTTACATACCTTTCATTGAACAGGGTTTGAACATTGTTAAGGAGGCTAAAATTTTATCTTACATAATTCCAAATAAATTTTTAATAGCAAAATATTCTAAAAATATTCTGAAATTAATAAGCTCTAATTATTGTTTTTTAGAAGTTGTTGATTATTCAAATATAAATGTTTTTTCAGATGCATCTGTTTATCCGATTATTATTACGCTATCTAAAAATAAGCCTTTAGTTGAAAATCTAAATTCAGTTAAAAGATTAATTGTTAAACAAGGGGCTTTTGAGGAATTTGGAATTCAAAGAAAGTGGGATTTCATTAATTTGAAGTACCTTGATTCTATAGATAAAGTATCTGATTCCATAGCTTATAAAATAGAAAATTCAAATAATGTTATTAATAATAAATTGAGCTTTGAGCCAGGCATAAATGGTTTTCAATTTACTAATTATTCTACTTGTGTTACTGACGGAAAAGTCAATTATAATTCTAAAAAGTTAACAGTAACAGGTAATATTGACCCACATATTTTTAATAAAAAAACTACACGTTATAAAAAGAAAGACTATAAAGAACCATATATAACTTATAATCCTGAAATTATATCAGAAGGAAAATGGGCTTTGTTTTGTAAGCCCAAAGTAATGGTAGCAGGGATGACAAAGATAATTGAAGCTGCTTTAGACAAGGAAGGTGATTATGCTCCAGCAGTAAGTGTATACAGTATATGTAGTGATTTGGAAGATTTAGTACAAGTTCAGCTCATAATAAATTCCAGTTTGATTAATTGGTTTTTTAGATATAAATTTTCAGATAAACATATGGCTGGCGGTTATATTAGTGTAAATAATCTATTACTTCAACAAATACCTTTCAAAAAAATTCCTGAACAATTTGACTCAAAGAAACTTGCTGAAATTTCTAACAAACTTAGAGTAAATTTAGAAACGATTAAAATAAGCTTTTCAGATTTACTTCAATCTAAATTGAATATTCAAAAGTTATCCAAAAAACTACAAAACTGGCCCACCTTAGAATTTTCAGATTTTTTAAAAGAACTTAAAAAAGCTAAAGTAATACTAAGCCTTTCAGAAGAAGCCGAATGGATGCAATACTTTAATGAGCAAAAAGCCAAAGCTACCGAACTCCAAAACCAAATTAACCAAACCGATACCGAAATTGACCAAATGGTGTATCAACTCTACGGCTTAACTGATGAAGAAATAAAGATTGTGGAGGAAAGTGTGTAAAAGAAAACTTACAATATGTTAAGTTTACGTACATTTGTGAATCACTTACTCAAACTCCTTACGCTAAATTTGAATGAAAACATTATTAGATAATATAATTTATTTTCGTATTATTAATTTTATAATTGCCTTTTTGTTGGCATTTCTAATAGGTTTTATTGCGTTTACTAATGGATTTCAACATGCTGTTGCTTTAGGTGGTGTTTCTTTTGGAGTAGTAACAACAATCTTAGATATATTCAAAGATTTTTTAAGATCGAAACAAGATGTAGACGAAAAACTCGTCATTCTAAAAAGGATTGCTCGAAGTCAAATATCTTTAATTAGAGAAGTTGCTAAAAAGAAGAATGATAGTTCTACAATAAGTTGTTTATCCACATTAGAATATATTTTAATTGAGGTTTCTAACTGCTGTGATGCAGGGGTATTGAATGAAAATTTTAAAGATACATTGGCTATCGTTTCAACAACTAAAACAACCCTCGACACCGCCAGAGTAGATTCAACTATTGAAAAACCTTATGCTGATATAATTGGTTGTATCAGTAAAATTGAAACATATTTGAACAAACTTTAGTATATTTGCAATAGTTTTCATTAAATTTGAAAAAATGAATTTACAAGAGTTAATAAATATTCTCAAAAGTAACTCGGTAACTTGGAAAACAGTTAACACCCAACCCTGCATACATACCTTTATCAATTGCTACTCTATCAACTTATGTTTGTGGAATAATGAAAATACTATTTCAGTAAACGTAGATGATATAAATAAAGGTTTGCGGAATATTATTGAACAGGATATAGAAGTAGGAGATTCAAACTTTGATTTTTTAAAGAATTTGTATAAAAAAGCTAAACATAGCTCAGTTAATTTAGCAGTTTAGATTTTAGCAGCATACCATATTTATCCAACTAAATGCGTTGGTACATAAACCTTACACTATTAGAGGCGACATATTTATTAAGTTCTTTCCTGATAAAATGGAAATTCATAATCCTGGACTTTTTCCTTTAGGCGTTACATCGGCAAACATACTACACCAAAGCCGTAGACGAAATGATAATTTAGCCAGAGTATTTTATGCTTTGAATTTGATTGAACGGGAAGGTAGGGGCTATGATGAAATTTATGAAGATTTACTAAGCAACGGCAAACCTTTACCCATTGCAGAAGAAGGCAACGACCGGGTAACTATTACCATTGCTAAACGCATAGTTTCTAATGAAGTGGTAAAGCTGATGGATAGAGCCAGTAAAGAATTTCAACTAAAACCAAAAGAAGTTATTTGTTTAGGTATCATTGCCCAAAATCAAACCGTTTTAGCTACCGAATTGGCTAAAATATTAGACTTGAAAAAACCAAATGCTTTGCGTGATTGGTTGGGTAGTCTTGATGATTATGAGTTGATACATACCAAAGGCAAAACCAAAGGAACGGAATACTTTGTTAATCCTGAATTTTTGAAAAAGTTAGACTATAAAGGAAAGATTAATTTAAAGAATATTGAACCTTTAAGGCTTAGAGAATTATTGATAAAGGTTATTAACGATTATGGCCCGTGTAAAATGAGTGGTATTAGGGAACGTATTGGTAAAGAAATTCCGGTTAGAAAAATTCGGCAACAGTTAGACAAATTAATTAAAGAAGATACAATACAAAAATCCGGTATTAAAAAAGGAACGGAGTATTTTATGTACAAAAACCTGTGAAATAAACCCTATTTTGCACATAAATGGGCGAAAAATGTACAAAAACCGAAATAACTAATTGATTATCAGTAAGTTAATTTTGTGAAATAAAACATAAAAACTGACTATGATGTACATAAAGTTTACTAATGTAAACGTTTTGACAGGCTATTTTCTGAACTTTTTCTGAACATTTGAAAAATCGAAAAACCTCCGCCAACAAAAAAACCCTTGCAACTCATTGAATTGCAAGGGCTTAAAGTGTCGGGGTGGCAGGATTCGAACCTGCGACCCCCTGTTCCCAAAACAGGTGCGCTAACCGGACTGCGCTACACCCCGAACCTAAAATTTCTTCCAGTTATTATTAAAGAACCAAGCGGTGAGGGCGGGATTCGAACCCGCGGTACATATTTCTACGTACGTCGATTTAGCAAACCGGTGGTTTCAGCCACTCACCCACCTCACCTAAGTGGACGTTGTTTCCCAAAACGGTTTGCAAATGTAAAACAATAAAAATTAATAACAAGTACTTTTGGAAAAAAAATCATAAAAAACACATTTTTTTTATCAAATAAAATTTGTATAATTATTTTTTTACTTAGATATGTAATTTGAAAAAAAGGTTGTACATTTGCGGCTCGTTTTTAAACGAAGTTTTAATTTATCTAAATATTTAAATGAATAATAATTACGAAACTGTAATAATTTTTACGCCTATATTAAATAATGAGGAGGTAAAAAAGCAGATTAGCAAATATACCGATCTTATAAAAGAAGATGGTGGTAATATTGTACACGAAGATCATTGGGGTTTAAAGCAACTTGCATATCCAATACAAAAGAAAACAACAGGTATTTATCATATAGTAGAGTATGACGCACCAACAGGCTTTATTGATAAATTAGAACTTCAGTTTAGAAGAGATGAAAATGTAATGCGTTTTTTAACCACCGTTTTAGATAAATATTCATTAGATTACAATGACCGTAAAAGAAACGGTTTAATTGGTAGAAAAAAAGACGGTAGAAACGATAAACAAGATTCTGTAGCTCCAGCTGCAAAAACTCTTGAACCAGAAACAGTAGTTGAAGAAAAAACTACCGCCGTAAAAGAAACAAAAATAGAAACTAACAACGAATAAGCATTAATGGCACAAAATAAAAATATAAGATTTCTTGCAGCACCAAAAATTGGAATTCAAAGAAAAAAATACTGTCGTTTTAAGCGAAGTGGAATCAAATACATTGATTATAAAGATCCTGTTTTTTTAGCTAAATTTTTGAACGAGCAAGGTAAAATATTACCAAGAAGACTAACTGGTAACTCTTTAAAGTTTCAACGTAAAGTTGCTCAGGCTGTCAAACGCGCTAGACACATAGCAATTTTACCTTACGTAACTGATTTATTTAAATAGTAAATTCTTATGCAAGTAATATTAATAGAAAATGTAAAGGGCTTGGGTAAAGCCAACGATTTAGTTGAAGTTAAAGGTGGCTATGGTAGAAATTTTTTGCTGCCAAACCGTTTAGCTTTAATGGCTAATAAAAGTAATAAAAAAATTGCAGCAGAAATTGTTTCACAAGCAGAACGAAGAGAACAAAAAGTTTTAAGCGAATTTCAAGGCTTGGTTGATAAAATCAATAATAATACAATTAAGGTAGGTGCTAAAGTGGGTACAACTGGAAAAATTTTCGGAAGTGTAACCAACGTTCAATTAGCCGATGCAATTAAAAAAACTACTGGTGAAGAAGTAGATAGAAGAAAAATCACTATTCTATCAGAAGAAGTGAAAACATTAGGAGAATTTCAGGCACAGTTGGTGTTACACCCTAAAGTAAAAGTCGATTTCAACTTTGAAGTTGTAGGTGAATAAAAATATACTAATTTTTTTTGATTTGAAATTGCCATAACTTGTGTTGTGGCTTTTTTTTTAAAAAAATCTTATTTCAACATCTTATCAAATTTTAAAAAAATGTCAGAAGATAAAAAGCCACTTAATTTTATTGAGCAAATAATTGAAAAAGATTTAGCAGAAGGTAAAAATAAGGGTAGGGTGCATACTCGTTTTCCACCCGAACCAAATGGCTATTTACATATAGGTCATTCAAAAGCGATATGCACTAATTTTTTGGTTGCTCAAAAATATGGCGGACTAACCAATTTGCGTTTTGATGATACCAACCCCGTTAAAGAAGACACTACCTATGTAGATGCTATAAAAAATGATATTGAATGGTTAGGCTTCAATTGGGATGATCGCCTATTTTTCGCATCTGACTATTTTCAACAATTATATGATTATGCTGTTATTTTGATAAATAAAGGCCTAGCTTATGTAGATGATTCTTCTCAGGAAGAAATGGCAAAAATGCGAGGCATTCCTAACGAACCAGGTGAAGAAAGCGCATTTCGAGATAGAACTATTGAAGAGAATTTGGATTTGTTTGAGCGGATGAAAGCAGGGGAATTTGAAGAAGGCAGTAAAGTTTTGCGCGCAAAAATTAATATGGCATCACCCAATATGCACATGCGCGACCCAGTAATGTATCGCATACTAAAGGCACATCATCACCGTACCGGAAATGATTGGTGCATTTACCCAATGTATGATTATACGCACGGCATTAGTGATTCTATTGAAAAAGTGACACACAGTTTATGCTCTTTAGAATTTGATGATCATCGGCCGTTGTATGATTGGTTTTTAGAAAAATTAGAAATTTTTCCTAGTAAACAATACGAGTTTGCGCGCCTCAATTTAGACTATACTGTAATGAGTAAGCGTAAATTACGGCAGTTGGTAGAAGATGGTACAGTAAATGGCTGGGATGATCCACGTATGCCTACTTTAAGTGCTTTACGCAGAAGAGGTTTTACACCTGAGGCCATTAGAAATTTTAATGAAAGAGTTGGCCTCGCTAAACGTAATAATGTTATTGAGTATTCTTTATTAGAGTTTTGTGTTCGTGAAGATTTGAATAAAAAAGTATCACGGGTAATGGGTGTACTTAATCCGTTGAAAGTTACCATTACCAATTATCCATCAGATAAGGTAGAAACATTAACCTTAATCAACAACCCGGAAAAAGAAGCAGCAGGAAGCAGAACAATTCCGTTTAATAATGAAATTTGGATAGAGAAAGATGACTTTATGGAAGATGCACCACGTAAATTTTTTAGACTAAAACCAGGTGGTGTAGTTCGCTTAAAAGGAGCTTATATTATTCAATGCGATGAAGTGATAAAAGATAATGAAGGGAAAGTGATTGAGTTAAAATGTAGTTATATTGAAAATAGTAAAAGTGGAGAAGATACCAGCGGCATAAAATCAAAAGGTGTTATTCATTGGGTAAGCATTGCTCAAGGAATACAGGCAGAAGTAAGAATTTATGATCGTTTGTTTACTGACCCTACTCCAGATGCACACAAAGATGGTTCTACTTTTAAAGATTACATTAACCCCAATTCCCTACAAACTATTACGGCAATAGTAGAACCAAGTTTGGCCGATGCTAAGCCTTTAGATCAATTTCAATTTATGCGCAAAGGATATTTTAATGTGGATTATGATTCGAAACCTAATGCTTTAGTATTTAACAAAACGGTCGGCTTAAGAGATAATTGGGCTAAAAAGCAGTAAATTTGGATTGCATCTATTTTGATTATATAGAGATAAGCATTTCTGCCACAAGATGACAGACTACAGATCACAGATTTTAGATGACAGACGGCTGTTTCAAATTGTTAGATGGTAGGAGTCGGAAGTAAAAAAAGCAGCCAAATAAATTTCTGACTGCCTTGGTTGGTTTTATTTAAAGTCTATAACTTGATAAATTTTTCTAAGTACACTTTTCCGGTTTGAGTTTGTATTTGTAATAAGTAGGGTTGGTTGTTGGGCAAGGTTTCAATGTTTAGTTGAATGCTTGCTTGCCATGCTGCTTGTTGTTGCAGCAGCAATTTTCCATCTATCGTATATACCTCAATATTGATTGGCTCGGTTTGGTTTATGTTTTCAATGTTATCGGTATTGATATTGATAAACTGACTTGCCGGATTTGGGTACAGGCTTATCGCATTGTCCAACTGTTTGGCTAATTTTAGGGCGGCCCCACCAATTACAATGGTATAATCTTCTACTTCGCCATATTGGTAAGAACCGCATGGTGAAGCGGCATTGTTCCATTGCATGGCTATGCGCATGCCAGTTGCTCCTTCGCTTGCTAAGTTCGGTATGGTTACATTGCCCGATAAATTTCCTGAACTGCTGTTGCTGTAAATGTTTTCTCCTGCATCTTGATAATCACCGTCGCGGTTAAAGTCAATCCAAATCGTCCATGCTTCATTATATGCTGTGCCTGGGAAACCCGGTGTTAAACTAAAGGCAACGGATTCGCCCGCAGCAACCATAGTGGATTGTGCGCTAAAGTCTTCATAACCGTTGTTGTTGCCTGAAGCATTATCAATTGATTTAAAGCTTACTTTTTGTATATATTCGTAGGTACTATTAGTTGCCTGTGCGGCGCAATAGCTTGGTAATCCACAAGCATTGTTGGCATCGTTTGGGCAAGCATCGCAAGCATTGGGCGTGCCATCATTGTCGTCATCTTGTAAGTCATCGCCTGCACAAATATCAAAACTGTCGCAAACGGTATCGTTATCGCTGTCTACCAAAGTACCACCTAAACAATTGCAGTTGGCATCGTAAGTTTCACCCGTGGTGCAGGCATCGCCATCATTGCAAGAAGTACCTGCTAAATTGTTGTTGCAAGTGTCGCAGGCATCAGGAATATTGTCAGCATCCTCATCTGCATTGTCGTCTCCATCGCAAATATCATCGGTATCACAAACGCCGTCGTTGTCGCTGTCAATTAAATTTCCGGCGCATTCGCAGTTGGCATTGATTACATCATTGCTGGTGCAGGCATCTTGGTCGTCGCAAGTATTTCCTGTTGTGTTGCAGTTATCGCAATCATCGGGGACACCGTCATTGTCCGTATCTACCATATCATCTCCGTTTGGACAAGCATCATCGTTATCACATACGGTGTCATTATCGCTATCTATTAAGGTACCACCTGTGCAATTACAGTTGTCATCAAAGGTCTCTCCTCCGGTACAAATATCTCCATCGTCGCAAGCATTGCCCGGTGTACAGCTTGGTACAATAAACACCAAATAATCTTCTACTTCGCCATAAGTAAAATTGCCGCAAGGAGAAGGACTGTTGCTGTAATCCATTGCTATTCTCATTTTAGTTGCTCCGGTTACAGCATTGGTGGGTATGCTTATTTGTCCGCTTACTGCCGAGTCGCCGCTTTGGGTAAACAAGGTTTCATTGCTATCTTCAAAATCTCCGTCCTGGTTCAAGTCAATCCATAGTTTCCAATATTCGTTATAGCTCTGTCCTTGAAATTCTGGTACTAAATTTACATTGTAGCTATCGCCGACAGTTAGTGAAACGCTCATTGGAGTAAAGTCTGCATAGCCGTTATTTTTGCCAGATGTATTGGTAAGGTCACCTACTGTTATGCTGCCTATAAATTCGTAGTTGGTATTGTTACCTCCAGTTGCACAATAGGTTGGCAAATTACAAATATCCTGTGCATCATTTGGGCATATGTCGTCTGCATCGCAAACGCCATCATTATCGGTATCGGTATAAGTACCTTCACAATTACAAGCGGTATTGTAAACATCGTTGGTGGTGCAATTATCTCCATCATCGCATGTTGTTCCTATAATCGTATCATCTTCATTGGGGCATTGATCTAAGTCATCGCAAACGCCATCATCATCAGCATCAGCCGAAAAGCAAAATATATTTTCTGCCTTTGGCGTAGTGTTTAAACTTTGAATTGCCCAATTTATGCCATCATTATTATCAGTAGCCGCATCAATTAAAGCTAGGGAATATAAACCTTCATCTGCAACAATATCCCAGGGGGCTTTATCATCATATTCCACTTCATCTAAACTTATACCAAATGGATCGTTTAAAATAAGTACTTCTCCTTTATCAGATAATTTGCCAGCATAAACAGCATTGGGTGCAAAGCCATATTTTTGTTGGAAGCTTTCTGCATTTTCTGCAATAACTGCAAAGCCATTTGGTTCAATTATAATTTTAGATTGGATGTTTGTTTCAACGCCTTTACTAAACTCTATTCCAGCAATATTAATAGCCGAGGAACTCGTATTTTTCAGTTCTATAAATTCAAAATTTGTTCCACTAATAGTATCATTATTAAAAACTTCATCTTGTGGGTTGTAATGAATTTCGTTAATCACTAAGCCTGTATAATCTTGCTGCACATAAAAACTTTGGGTAACTAATGCGCCCCATTCGTTGCCTTGTTTTACCCTTGCTTTTACAAAAGTTAAACCGCTTGTATTAATACTTATTTGACTGTTGTATGCTATTGCTGAAGGCGCTACTGAACTACAATTTTGCTTTGGGTCTGTTCCATCTAAAGTATAATAAATAGTTCCTGAATTGTTTGGATTATTTAAAGATACGGTACTTCCTATATTAACCGAACCTCCATTGGGAGATAAAGTTACTGGTTTCATCAGTTGATTATCTATCCATTCGCTTCTGTTTTTTAACCATGTTTTTAAGGCATCAATCTCTCCTTGAAAATCGCCATATCTTGAAGTGTAGCCTTGGCTGTTCCAACGGCTAAATTCTCTTTGGTAAGATTCTGTTAGTTCAGCCGCCATCGCATCAATTAAGGCATTTAGTTGAGTGGTGTTTAAAATATTGTTGCTTCGCCAGTCAAACCATTTATCATAAAATAAGGTTTTGTAGCAAGGGTCGTTCACCATTTCTTTAATGTAGGCTCCGGCTTTATAATTGCTTGCCCAATATTGTACATTGCCCGTGCTTGGCTGGTTTAGATAATCGGTATCCCATCCGAAGTGGTTTTTTGAACGGGTATCAGGTGAATTCATTGCCCTGTCGAAATCCCAAATGGGTCCTGCTTTAATTACATCATTTTTATCTTTAATAATATATTGGCTAAGAAAAAAACCATCTGGCTCTTTAGCTAAAGCTCTTATAATATGAGGACCAACCCACGATTCGATATCCGTATAATTTTTATAGCCAACATTATCATTTAACCAATTAGTACTGGTTAAAGCATTTTCAAAATTGCTGATTTCATTTTTTATATAATTTAGTTGAGGCGTTGTAATATAGTCTGTATCTGGTGCTCTCATTCTGTAAGCAGGACCGTTCCAGTTACCATATAAATTAGTACTATAATTTGTAGCAAAGGTCGGGTCTCTATCTAAAGAAAATAAATAGCCGCCTGTTAAATCTTCCCCACTATTCTCGTCTGGGTTCAATTTGGCAATATCAACCCGGTCGTTATTTACTTCTATTTTTTCTGTTAAGATGTAAATGCCCCAATAATCACTATCGTTTAGCGCGCCCCCATTATCATTATAATATACTTCCACAAATCTGGTACGTGGCGCATAATAACCCAACTGATTACTTACCTCATACATTAAAGCATTGTTAATTAATGCCCGGTCATATCTTCCGGGAGCATACAATACCCAGTCGCCATCGGCCGGCATACCCAGTAAACTTTCTTTTCTGTCAGAATCATCTTCATTTCTTAATTCAACCCGCCATTGCTTTTTTGGAAAAGTGGCTGAAGAAGCACCTCTTATTTTCATTGCTGCCTTACCTGTAAAGCTCGCTTCATCGCTGCCATAAGCTCTGCCGCCATTGTTTGGTTCTATTACCGACATAAAAGAGGTTTTCATATTATCCTCATCTAAGGCTTGCCCATAAGTATCAATTAAAATAATGGGTAAATCAGAATTTGCATTAGCCATTCCGTTAGTCATTTTTACATAACGCTCGGTAATTATGCTGCTCTTATCTCCATTATTAAAAAAGAAAGCTGCCTTTAAAATGGTGTTGCTGCTTATATTGAGAGCACTCGTATATGTAGTGGAATTGCTTGTAGGGTCATTTCCATTAGTTGTATATTTTAACGTGCCATTATTTCCGTCGCTACTCAAACTAATAGTTAAGCTATTTGTAAATAGTTTTGAAGTTTCGGAAAATTCAATATCTACATCATTAGAATTGGCATTAGATTCTAAAGGAGTAGCCTGAGAAAATAGTTTGCGAATAGCAGCACCATCCGTTTCACTTCCATAGGATTCATCTTCTAAAATAGTTGTTGGAATAGTTAAGGAATCTACTATTGTACTGCCATCTGGCTGAGTTAGCAAAACTGTTTCACCGCCACTTAGTTTTAGCCCAACATGATGAGCACCTTGCTCCACCTCTTTGTCTGCCCAAAATAGCAGATATCCGTTAGCCGGAACAGTTGTTTTATTGGCATCCGTTGCTGGAATTTCAAAGGCAGTCAAATCCGAAACATCATCAGAAATAAAATAGCCGGATAGATCAATGGCACTATTTGAACTGTTGTAAATTTCTATCCAATCATCAAATTCGCCTTCGTTATCGGCTAAAGTAGTTGCATTAGAAGAAAGTACTTCGTTAATGGTTAATTGGCTATACATATTAAGCTGAAGGCATGCTACTATCAGCAATAAAGTGGTCAACTTTTTTGTCATTTAATTTTAATTATATGATTTGTAAATACTTTATGCAAAGCGGGGATTTGTTTTTAGACTTGTTTTCGTATTGTATATATAATTGCTAAAATTATGCCAAGATTAAATTTTATTTGGACTAAAGCAAACTCAGCAGCACTCCTCAAAACACTTTTAAATATTTTAATTGATATATTTTTAATCAAAATTAGCTTATAAAGTATTGCGATATATCATTGTTTCAATCTGATTGGCAAGAAAATCCTTCCTTTGCACCTTGAAGTAAATAAGAGGATATCAGTATCTGGAAATTTTTAAATAAATCTTTATGGATTATTTACCAGTAAAAACTAACCATTCAGTAAACTTTATAAAAACCTCATCAGAACCATATATCAATAAATCTTTTTTACAGTCAATTAATCTTAGATTAAGTTCATCAACGTCTACTTTGTTTGCTTTAATGTTTTTTATTACATTATAGAAGGTTGCAACTAATTCGTTGTATGCTTTATACTTGTTTAAGGATAGTTGACTTTCAATAATTTTAATTGTATCATTTTTACGTTGGATTAACAGAGATAGAATTGCTAAAATGATTGTGCTAACAAATGAAATAATTGGCTATAGGTTGGTTGTGGTAAAAAGTTCAAAATTCACGTTTTCAAATATTGGGATCAATGCTCAAGTCAAAATATTCTTTTTCTAACAAAGTAATCAATCTTTTTCTTTCATTTACTTTTCTTTCTTTACGAGGTATTATAAAAAGCAAGTCAAATGTAAATAAGAAAGCATAAGCTGTGGCAGCCATATAAAGCACCGCACCCAAAAGCCAAATTGTTTCTTCAAACTCCAAATTGTTAAAAATATGATTAGCCAAACAAGTAATGATAAATATAATTAGAGGGAGTGCAAATTTATCGGATAGGCTTTTTTCAATTTTTACATTTTCAATTTTTAAATCGTCTTTAAATGATTTTATTAAATTCCACAGCATGCTTTTATCTATTGGAATTAAATGAGAAACATCCTTTTCTAATTTGAATTTTTGGATATTTTCTAAGGTGTGAATAGTGAATCGTTCGTTGTCTTTTAGTAAATGAGGGTAGGTTTTAACGACATACCTTTGGATACATTTTAAAAAAAAGAAAATAAAATTCAAACTTAATATTACTGTAAAAATAAGAGCAACGATGGTAATCGTTTTAGTCAAATACTGCGTTCCAACTGCAAATAAAACCATAGATATCGAGCCCAAAACGATCAGGCAGATTATTAATATTTTATGTTTATGTTTCAATTTTCTGAAAAGATCAAAATAATATATGGAATTATGACATTTTTCAATTAATTGTTCTTTTAAACTCATTTTTTTACATATATAACCAAAAACAAAGGTAAATAGTTTCAAGCTAAAATTTAAAACTATCTTATTGATAACTAAAACCCAACACTAACTCCTAAAGTAACCGACCGCGCCCCTGGAAAAGCAGCCCACTCCAAACCCTGTGCATTGCCCGAACCGTTGCTGCCTTCAGGGTTAATGTTATCGGGTAAAGTGGTGTATAAATAAAACAAATCTCTGCCTACTAAAGATAAACTTAAGTTTTGAAACACTTTGCTTTTGCTAAGAAGACTATTTTCAAATTCATAACTTAAGGCTACTTCCCGCAATTTTATCCAGGTGTTTTCTACTATGCCGGTGGTGCTTAACTGTCCGGCACCCCAACCGCCAGCCGTGCCGATGTGTTTGTAATAATAATGCACTACTTTTTCGTTGGGCGTGCCATCTTCATAAACGCCATTGAGCATTACGCCGATGTTTCTGATATTACCTTCGGGGTCGGTGTAAGGTAAGCCACCGCCGTTGCGCTCTATTAAAGTTTCGGGACTTTGTCCGTTTTCTAAACCGATGGTGTATGAGCCAGAATAAATATCACCACCCCATTTGGTATCTACCAAAGTATTTAATCTGAAATTTTTCCAACCCAAACGCATAGTCCAGCCTCCTATAAAATCGGGTGAAGCATTGCCTATAGAAATCCTGTTTGAGGTAACAAGATATTCCCTTCCATCATCGGTAATAATGGGTTCATTCGCAGTTTCGTGATACACATAATCGTAGCCAACTATGGTTCCATATTCTTGTCCTTCTTCTACCGAAATTGCCGGACCATTGCTGCCCCAAATATTGGCCAACTCTAATGATTTTGCGCCATTGCCTAAACTAATAACAAAGTTACGGTTGCGGGAAATGTTTAAACCTGTTTCCCAAAAAAAGTGTTGCCGTTTCAATACAACAAAGTTGGCAGAAAACTCAATGCCTTTGTTTTGCAACTCGCCCGTATTAATTCTAATTCTATCTGCACCAGAGGAAGCCGGCAATGGCGCATCTAAAATTTGACTAAAAGAATTGATTTGATAATAAGTAAAATCCACATTCAATTTATCTTGCCACAAGCCAATGGTTGTTCCAATTTCATAAGAATTGGCGCGCTGAGGTTGCAAAGCAATTGGTGGAACGGTTGAAGGCAAGGTTGCTGTTTGACTGCCACCAAAGCTGCCCGTGCGGTAAACAAAATCCAGTTGATACGGATCAGTATCGGAACCGGTTTGTGCATAAGCTGCTCTCAACTTCCAAAAACTCAGGGTGTTTTTTATTGCTTTAAATTGAAACACTTCGGTTGGGATAAAACTTAAGGAAGCCGAAGGATAGAAATAGCTGTTATTATCTGCAGGTAAGGCAGACGACCAATCGTTTCTTCCGGTCATTTCAAGAAACAGAAAATCATCATAACTTAAATTTAAAAAACCATATAAAGAGTTGATCTTTTTGCGATAACGGTTTTCATTTACCGTTGGATTGTCGGTTGCATCAGCAGCTTCATCTACAAAATTATTAAATGCATATAAGTAAGGATTGATCCACTCGTTTTCGGCATTGCGGGCAGAGAGGCCATACAAATTTCTTTGCCATTGCGTGCCTCCGAAAGAGAGACTGGCATTAAAGCGTTCTTTCAAAAAATTGTCTTTATGAGCTGTAATTAAAAAGTCATTATTGTTCACTCTGTCGCGCGAAAGATCATTGGCATAGAAACCATTTTCAATACCGAGTGCATCAGTCGGTTGGTTGCGCACTTCAAACTGGTTGAGGTTAAAATCCATACCCAAACGGGCAGATGCTGTTAACCAATCGGTAATATCATAAGTTAGGTTGAGTGCGCCAATTAATTTATCTCTTTTAAGTTCGGTATTGTTTTTTTTTACATTCCACCAAAGGTTACCGCTTATATCTTTAAAAGGAAAAGTACCACCGTAATCATTGCGCGAACCATCAGGCAAAAAGTTAAGTTCTTCTTCCAAACCTTTATAACTTCGTGGAAAAGAGTACAGCATTCCTTTGGCAAAAGAGTTGTTATTATCATCACCCAAGGTTGGGCTGTTGAGGCGATAATAATCAATATAAGAAAGTGACAAATCGGCTTTTACTTTGGAAGAGACGTTTAATCGTGCACCCAAGTTAATGGTATTTTGCTGATAGTTGCTGTTGGGCACAATAGCTTTATGATTGCTATGTGTTGCCGAAACTCTGATGCTTCCCATGTTGCTGTCACCAGAAAAAGAAACATTGTGCGTGGTAGTTTGCCCATTTTGAAAGAAGGCTTTTTGGTTATCCGGCTGCGGATTAAAAGGTCGCATTTCGCCATCCCACCATTTAATCATTTGCCCTTCCATTTTTGGCCCCCAGGAAGCGCCGGTTGAAAAGTTGCCAAACAACACTACCGTATTTTTACCATTCAGTTCTGCATTGTAATCGGCTATTCCGCTGGGGTGTAAAAAGTTGCCATAAGCATCTGTTTTAAAAGTGGGTGCTAACAAACTTACCGGGCCACCAACACCATATTCATTTTGCACTTCCCTAAAATAATAAGGTTGAATAATTTTATGTTGAATAGAATAACTCACGCCCAAACCTTTTTGCTGGCTGCCTCTTTTGGTGGTAATTAACACTACGCCATTGGCACCCCGCGCGCCATACAATGCAGAAGCAGTTGGTCCTTTTAAAATGTTGACTTCTTCAATGTCTTGCGGATTGATGTTGTTGATGGCCGAACCCCAATCTACGCCTCTGCCAATGTTTTCTAATCCGGGCGCATTTTCTAAGGGCACACCATCTACCACAATTAAAGGTTGATTGTTCGAGTCAATATTGTTGTTGCCCCGTATTACAATTCTGGAAGTGCCACCATCTACTCCATTAGGTGTGCTAATTTGAACGCCTGCCGATTTTCCACTTAAAGAGTTGATTAGGTTGGGTGCATTAGATTGTAATAATTCCACGCCATCAAAACTTTCGCTGGAATAACCGAGTGCTCTTTTTTGCCGTTTGATGCCGAGTGCGGTTACTACTACTTCATTTAGTTTTTCAGCATCACTACTAAGGCTTACATCTAAAATGTTTCTGCCATCAATTGCAATTTCCTGTGTTTGGTAGCCAATGTAAGAGAAGATTAACACACCATTTTTTTTGGGTAAGATGAGTTCGTATTTGCCTTCTACATTAGTTACTGTGCCTAAGCCGCCGCCATCTTTTAAAATTACATTTACGCCAATTAGTGGCAAATCATCTTCAGCAGAAATTACAGTTCCACTAATTTTATGCTGCGCTTGCGTTTGGTTATATAATAAGCATAAAATTGAAAGTAAGAATAATAAGCAGTTTGTTTGCATTTAAATTTGTTTACTTTTTTTGTCAGTATATAAATATATCATCTAAACTTTAGTATCTAAAGATAATAGTAATTTTTGACTATACCGATATTGTAAAAATATGTTATTTTTAATTTAAATAGATCAATTGATAACGTAAAATTAAATAGAAACCATTCACTAATTGTATTCTTCGTGTTTAAGGATTTGTGCTTTTGGTATTTATTTTTTGCTGTAGGTTTGGGTTAAGATAGGATTTTGATTTTTACTTTACCAAAACAGTTGATTTTTGCGAGCCTTGCAGCCTTTAATTTTAACCCCGATTGAAGAGGTTATGCTATTTTGTAGCATAGCATTTGTGTGTTGGCAATAGCATTTGAACGGAAAGCGGGTGCTCTGTTTTTACGGGTTTTAAGATTTCGTTTCTAAAAAAAAATAGAAAAATTTTATAGCAACTTTACTGCTGATTTGTTGAGCCAACCTTTGGTATTGTCGGTCATTTTAATTTGATACCATTGGTCTACTTCATCTAAAACAGTCACCTTTAAACCTTCGTGAATTTCTATTAAATTTTCGGCTTCGCTATTGGGGCTTTTATAAATTATAGTGCTTGGGCTAAACACTATGGCTTCTTGCTTGTTGTAATTAAAATGATAGTTGAGGTATGCCATTAGAAAGCAAAACAAACCAAAAATTAATGTAAAGAAGTGCAATTTTTTGCTGTTTAAAAGTAATTTTCCTTTTCCTTTAAAATAAAAATAAACCGCTGCAAACCATAAGCTTAATGCCGCTAAAATAAGCCACACATTACTGCTTATTACATTGGCTATTTTTTTTAGAAATGATACCATAAACAGTTCTGGAAATTTGTCAATATCATCTTGTTGATTGCCATAAGCTAAAGATAGGTTATGATTAACATCTTCATCTTTTGGGTTTAATTGCATAGCTTTTTCTAAATAATAAATGCTTTGCGCTAACGAATCTAATTGAAAATAGGTGCAACCTAAGTTGTAATACAAACTGTAAGCGGTTACATCATTTAATACAATTGCTTTGTAAACAGTTAAGGCTTCTGTAAAATTATTTTTAGCATACAGTTCGTTGCCTTTTTTCATTTTTTGACTAAAGCTATTAGCAAATAATACAGTTATGCCGATGCTAAACAGCAACAATATGGTTATAAAAATTTTCAACTTAATTGTGATTCTATTTCTGATATATGTTGTACAGCTTTATCGTAAACATTTTGCTGATTGGCCTCTGCTGCCGATGGGGCAAATAAGGCAATTTCGCATAAGCTTATTACTTCTGTAATACCTTTTGTGGTGTTTTCGGTAACCTTATTTTCGGTTAAGGTTTTTTGTATGATGCTTTTGTCCATTTCGGCATTTGCAATACCAAATTTGTTTTTTAAATAATCCCAAACGGCACGTATTACTTCATCGTAAAATGGCTTGTCTTCACTTTGGCTCATTAAATTTTTGGCATTAGACAACCGATCAATGGCTACTTTTTCTGCCTGGCTATATTTCAATTCTGACTCTGATGGGCGATTCAGTTCTCTACGTTTGTTTATAAAGCCAATTAAAGGCAATAACAAAATTGGGAAACCAGTAAGTGCTACTAAAACTGGTTTGCTAATATATACTGTTTTTTTTGCGCTACTAATTTTTAGGTTTTCTGTTTTTATGGGCCTCAGTTCATATTTACTTTCATCAAAAGTACTTTGGTTGTCGGCATAATCATCACCAGCTTCTACTTGCAAGGTGTAATGTCCTAAGCTGTAATTTTGATAGCGCTGTTTTTCGGTATCAAAGTACCACCACTCGTCTGGTGCAATTTTGTATGTGCCTGGCTTCCGAGGAATTATTGGATATTCAAATTTTTTAGAACCTCTTACTACACCGGTGTTTGTATAAATATTTTCTGTAACTTTACTATCGTAAGCTTCCAGGCCATCTTGTAATTTTAAAATTGGACCATCTAATAATTTAATGTTTCCGGTTCCATTAATGGTTAGGCTAAGGGTAACAGTTTCATCGGTTTTTACCTTTCTATCATCAATTGTTGCACCTACTGTAAATGAGCCAACGGCTCCTGTAAAACCTTCGGGAATAGGGGAGGGCAACTCTTTTACCAACAAAGTTTTTTCGTTTGATTTTATTTTGCGTAACTCTTGTTTGTAAAAGCCACCTCCAAAAAAAGGATTATCAAAAAGTTCTTCTAAAGGATTTGCACTTTTCCCTCTTGATCTTTTTACTTTTACGTAACCTTCAATTTCAATTTCATCTAAACTTAAATTACCACTCTTTTGAGGAAACAAAGCAACCCGTTTAAGCTCTACCACACGAAAACGATTACCATTAATTACTTTTTGTGTTTGTGGGTAGCTTCGGTCGTTTAAGTCACGCATCCAAAAACCAGGTAAGGAAGGATTTTTTGTGATGTTAAAATTGCTAATTTGATAAAGCGTGTAAAGGTTGTAACGTGCAATTACTTGTTCGCCTTTATAAACGGTGTCTTTATCTAACTCAATGTTTATATAAACAAAATCTTCAAAGCGGCCTTTGCTTTTTTTTGCAATAGAATCGGCTTGTGCAGTAGCTGCTGTTTTACTAACCTTTACCGAAACTTCCTTTGCTCTGTACTTTTTTTTATTTATAAATACAGATGCGCCAGCTATTTTGTAAGTCCCTTCTTTTTTTGCTTGAACATAATATGAATAGATATATGTCTGACTTGTTTTGCCATTTACAAAAGTAAACTTAGAGGTTTCGTTTGGGCCTGATTTAATAGTAAAGGCAGAAAGATCACCTGGTTTAAAACCACTAGCTTTTCCACCTTCAATAATGTAATTTATCTCAAAATACTCTGATAGGTCAACCACCTTTTTAGTGGTTTCAACTTTAAATGATGCTGCGCTAACTGTATAGCCAAAAACTAAACAGATTAATATTGTGAGTATGTTTTTATTGTTTACCAATCTTTTTCAATTTTTTGGTTTTGTTGTGGCATTTTGGCTTTCATTATCTTTTCCTGCACTTTCATTTCTTCATTAAGTAGTGCATCTAACATGCGTTCTGCTTCTTCTTTACTCATTTCTTTTACTTCACCAGTTTGTTCCTCTACTTGCTGATCTTGTGGCTGTTGCTCCTGTTCCTGCTCTTCTCCTTCTTGTTGCTCTTGTTCTTCTTCTCCTTTTTGTTCTTCCTCTTCTTTTTCTTCCTCACCTTGCTCTTTCTGTTCTTCTTCCTCTTGGCCTTCTTCTTTCTGTTCCTCCTCTTTTTCTTCTTGTTCAGATTCTTCTTGTTCAGATTCTTCTTGCTCTTCTTTCTCCTCAGACTCTTCCTGTTCTTCTTGCTCTTTCTTTTCCTCTTTTTCTTTTTCCTCGTTTTTTTCGCTGTTTTCGTTTTCTTGAGGGTTATCGCATTGCTTGTCTTGTTCTTCTTTTTTTAATTTACTTTTAATAAACTGGGCATAAGTTAGGTTATAACGAGCATCAGCATCACCTGGGTTTAGTTTTAAAGCTTCTTTAAAAGCATTTATAGATGCGTTTAAAGAATCTGCAGCTACTGGTTGTTGACTATCAATCTTTTTTAAAGTTTCACTTAATAAGCTATTGCCTAAGTTATGATAAGCTAATGCGCGTTCCTCATCATTTTCAAAATCTTTTATAGATTTTTCGTAGCGCATTACAGCATCTTTATAGCGTTCTTGCTGGTATAAGGCATTCCCTAAATTATACACCGTTTCTTCCCGATCTAAATTTTTATCAATTGCCTTACGATAATTTAGTTCTGCTTCTTCAAAAGCTTTGTCTAAATATTCGCTGTTCCCTTTTCTTATTAATTTTAAGTCTTCTTGCCCAAATACCGTTAAAGAGCCAAAACACCAACATAACACAATAATTAAATATCTCATCATTACATTTTAAACTGCGAATTTACACCTTATGTTTTACAAATGAAAAGTTGTTAAATGGTAAAACTAATAGTATTTAAAACTCTTTATGAAAACTTGATGTTTTTTAATTGTTATGAAACCAAAAAAACATTCAATCTGTAAGAATCTTTCTAATTCTTGTCTGCTATTTTATGCAAAATGTCTCCATTTAAATTACCTTAGCAAAAACGGATATAGAATGAAATTTGTTGGAATAACAATTTTACTATTAACATCACTATTGGCAACGTTTAACAGCTTTGGTCAAACGCAACTCAACTTACTGGGCACTTTAAACTATACCGATCAAATAAACGATGTTTGGGGTTACGCAGCAGGTGGCAACGAATACGCTATTGTTGGTGTACAAACAGGAGTTTCTATTGTAAATGTTACTAACCCAACAACACCAGTAGAAACCCAATTTATTAATCACGTAAGCACTACTTGGCGCGATATAAAAGTTTGGGGAACAAATGCTTATGTAATTAACGAAGCACAAGATGGTGTAATGATAATTGATTTAACCAACTTGCCAGGTACTTGTACTTTTAACTTTTGGAATGGTGCATCCTCTAATTATCAATATAATGGTACACAACATTTACATACCGATGCACATAATATTTACATTGATGAATTTGGTTACGGTTATCTATTTGGAGGAAATACACCCGGTGGCGGATCTTTAATAATAGATATTGCAGGCAACCCAACCGATCCACAAATTGTTGGGCATTACGATTTAGCTTACTGTCACGATGGCTTTGTAAGAAACAATATAATGTATACTGCCGAAATTTATAATGGTTGGTTTGCTTTGGTAGATGTAAGTAATAAAAGCAGCCTTAGTTCTGCACAAATTTTAGGAACTGGCTCAACTACAATGTCTTTCACTCACAATGTATGGCCAAGTGATGATGGTAACTATTTATTCACTACCGATGAAAGAAGTGGCTCAGAAGTTGGTTCATTTGATATTAGTAACCCAGGAAACATTCAGCGATTAACTGGCTATAAATCCAACCCAGGAAGTGGTGTTGTACCTCATAACACGCATGTTTTAAATGACTATTTATTTACTTCCTATTATTCCGATGGAATAACAGTAGTATGTGCACAAAATCCTCGTATATTAACCGAAATAGCATATTACGATACCAGCCCGGCTAACTCAGGAAATGGTTTTGCAGGCTGTTGGGGTGCTTATCCTTTTTTGCCATCGGGTAAAATTTTGGCCACAGATCGCCAAAACGGCTTACACGTAATTGATAATAATTATGGTTGTTCAGCCAATATAGAAGGCATAGTAACAGATGCACAAACTGGAAATCCTATTTTTAATGCTACAGTAAGTTTTTCACCCAACATATACAATGCCGCTACCGCAATTGATGGCTATTATGGAGTTGGCACAGCCAGTAATAATGGCACTTATACTATAACAGTTACAGCACCAGGTTATAATACATTTACAACTACCGTAAATTTAATAGATTGCCAAACTGTTACCGAAAATGTGGCTTTAAATGCAGCTTGTAATTTAAATGTTTCAATTATTGGTTTGCCTGCTTCCACTTCTGGTTCATCAGCAATAACTTTAACGGCAAGCCCTGCCGGAGGAACATTTAGTGGAACAGGAGTTATTTTTAATGCCTTCAACCCGAGCATTGCAGGGCCTGGCTTCCATACAATAACATATAATTATACCGATGGTAATGGCTGTACAGGTAACACTACACAAGATATTTTAGTATTTTCAATTAGTTATAATTTTGTAAATTACAATTTGGGTACTATCTCACCATAAACAACAAATTAGTTAAACTTTTTTTGTAACTATTCAGTAGAGGTTAGAAATCAGACCGCTTCCTGTCAGACGTCAGATAAAATCGGCTGAGTGAAGTCAAGAGGGCTCTTTTTCGCCTAAATTATGTCTGATGTCTAACGTCTGAAAATGAAATGATCTGACTTCTGAATAGTTACCTTTTTTTCTTTTATATGAGAAGCGAAATAGTAAACTTTGCATAAACAGCACACCCGCTTTACACTCCAATCTTTTTGTTTTATACGGTTTTCAACCCATATAAAACAAAAAGGATTTACGTTACAATCGGGGCTAAATTAACGGCCTTTAGCGTCCAAATTAAGTTAGTTCATTATCGCTTATTCAAAAACAAACTGAATTGTTTTACTAATTTTTTGCTCCAACAAAATTTTTTGCTCTGCTTGATGTTTAGAAACAGCTTCATTGTTATAGTTTCTAATAGTTATCATTTTCAAATTTTCAACAAGTTCAACATTAAAGTTTTCCTTAAGTTTAGCAATTAAAGCTGGTATTTTTTGTGCGTTATTGTTTACACAAACATATACCTTAATAGCAGCAGTTTGAAACAAATTAACCTTCACTAAATGTGCCGAAAAGATAGCCAATATTTTACTTAAATGCTCCTCAGCAATAAATGAAAAATCAATTGAGGTTATGCGTATTAAGGTTTGGTTTTCTTTTAAAATAATTATTGGTGGTTGCTGTATTGTACTTTCTTTTGCAGAAATAACGGTACCAGTTTTATTAACATCACCAAAAGGCCTTACAAATAAAGCTATACCCTTGTTTTGTAAAGGCTTAATCGTTTTTGGGTGAATTACTGTAGCGCCATAATAAGTCATTTCTATAGCATCATTATAACTCAAAGCTGGTATAAAAGTAGCATCCTCAAATATTTTAGGGTCGGCAGTTAAAATACCATCTACATCTTTCCAAATACTTACCGATTGGGCATTAACAGCATTGGCTAATACTGCGGCTGTAAAATCGCTGCCTTCGCGACCAAGTGTTGTAGTAAAACCGTTGTTATCTGCACCAATAAACCCTTGTGTAATGTGTATATTATTGTTTGAATTGCTCAATGCTTTTTCAACAGCGGCATTTGTTTTTACCCAATTAATAGATGCTTCTCTGTAAACTGCATTTGTTTTCAACAGCTTTCGAGCATCTAACCATGTACTTTCTGTATTAGTATGGTTTAAATATGTATTTATAATTATTGTAGAAGTTAACTCACCAGTACATATTACTTGATCGTAAATAAAATTATAGGTGCTATTATTGTATTTATTCAAACTGTTAACTGCCTCTTTAAATACTGCATCAATTCTATTTTTAAGTCCTTCAAATTCGCCAGAAAACAATTCATTACAAATAGTTAAATGTTCGGTTTTTAAATCATTTAAAAGTGTAGTTGCTTTATTAGCATTGCCATTTAGCTGTGCTGTTATTATTGCTTCTAATTTATTAGTAGTTTTTCCCATAGCAGAAATCACTACAATTAACTTTTCGTTTTCAAATTTTTTTAAAATGTTACACACATTTTTTACCGATGCTGCATTTTTTACTGATGCACCACCAAACTTAAATACTTTCACTAAAATTATTTTTTACTAAGTTGTTCAATTTGCGATTCATAAAATTTACAAGCCCACCACTCTTTATCAATTTTTGCACCTAACTTTTTGTAAAATTCTATTGCTGGGGCATTCCAATCTAAAACCTCCCATCGTACTATTTTAGCATTATTTTGTTTGGCAATTACAAACAATTCATCAACCAATTTTTTACCAATGCCTTTGTGTCGCCAGGTTTCCGTTACTATCAAATCATCTAAATATAGCATCTTGCCCTTCCAGGTGCTGTAAGCATAAAAGTATAACGCCATACCAACTATTTGCTTTTCTTCGCTTTCCGCTACAATTAAACTATAAATCGGCTTTTCACCAAAACCATCCTCAGTAAATTGTTCTACTGTATTGGTAACTGCATCTGGTTCTTTTTCAAAAACAGCCAACTCTACAATTAATTGATGTGCCGCCGCTGCATCTGCTTTTGTCGCTTTTCTTATTGTAAATTTTATCATTTTTTTTGTTCTAATAGTATTCCCAATTTTATTGAAGGCCGTATAAAAAAAGGCGTATGGTTGTTTGCGTTTTCAATTTCATTACTTTGTAACAACCTTGTGCCAGCATCAATTACTAAAAAACGCTTAATTGCCCATTGAACACCAGCTACAAAGCCAATACTCGCAACTCCATTATTATATACTGAAAATAAAGGCCCGAAATATACGCCATCAATATATTTTATGCCATAAATACGGGGTTGAATTTCAAAACGAGTGTAACTACTATCACCCGTACTTATGCTATCTTGTAAACTACCAAAATATTGTTTAACAGATATTTGGAAAGTAACCTGTTGCAAACCTGCGCCTGTTTCGTAGGCAATTAATCCACCTCGTAAATTTGTACCTGAAAGTACAGGAGAAAATTTTATAAGATTGGTTTTAGCAATACGTTGGTTATAATTTTTTAAAGTTTGGGCATTAGTAATTGGCCTGGCAACTACGATTAAAATAAATAATAGACTTATAGTTTTTAATAAATTGTTTTGCACGATTAGTAATTGTTTTACAAATGTAAACGCAATTTATCTATTCGTAATAAATTTTTAATTTTACTTTTTGAAACTATTGAAAAACAATAGCTAAAAATATATTCTAATATCGAAAATTTTATTGAACAGCCTCAAATAAATGCTAACAGAGAAGAGACGATTGGATATTTAATAAATTTTAATTTTATAATTGAATTCAGCAACTTAATAAGTTTATATTTGATTGAAATTATAAATTAATATGTTTTTTTGTTATTTTAATCATTAAAAGTTTTTCTTAAAAAATAGAGTGGGGTAAAACAATGCAAAACAAAGAATTTGATATTATAGTATGGGGAGCTTCAGGCTTTACAGGCAAATTAGTTGCCGAATATTTATTTAAAAAATACGGGCAAGCCAACAAAGTGAAATGGGCAATAGCTGGCAGAAACCAAAGCAAATTGGAAAAGATAAGAGCCGAAGTAGCTGATGATTCTATCCCAATAATTATTGCAGACAGTCACGACCAGAAAAGCCTTAAAGAAATGGTTCAGCAAACTAAAGTAATATGTACAACAGTTGGCCCTTATGCTAAATATGGCTCAGAATTAGTAGCCGCTTGCGTAACACATAAAACCGACTATTGCGATTTAACCGGCGAAGTACAGTGGATGCGAAAAATGATTGATCAACACCACGAAACCGCCAAAACCAATGGTACTAAAATAGTACACACTTGTGGCTTCGATTCCATTCCGTCGGATATGGGCGTATACTTTGTTCAAAAAGAAGCCATGGCAAGAACCGGCGAACCTGCCAGGCAAATAAAAATGCGGGTACGTGCTTTTAAAGGTGGATTAAGTGGCGGCACTTACGCATCTTTAAATAATGTATTGGTTGAAGCAAGAGAAGATCGAAGCATTTACGCAACTTTACTTAACCCTTATGGGCTAAATCCAAAAGGTGAAGATAGTGGACCTGACAAACGCGATTTGCAAAGTGTAGTGTACGATAAAACAGCCAAAAGTTGGATTTATCCTTTTATTATGGCTGGCATCAATACCAAAGTTGTTCGCAGAAGCAATGCATTAGCTAACTATTCTTATGGTAAAAATTTTAGGTATGATGAAGCCGTATTGAGTGGTGATGGTTTTAAGGGTAGATTAAAAGGAATTTCTTCTGCATTGCCATTAGGTTTAATGATGTTGAAACCTGGTTCGTTTTTAAAGAAAATTATAGACAAAAAATTACCAAACCCAGGTGAAGGGCCAAACAAAACGGAACGTGAAAGTGGATTCTATAATTTAAAATTTTATGCAACCTTGCATAATGGTTCATTGGCTACGTGCAAAGTAACTGGCGATATGGATCCTGGTTATGGTTCAACTTCAAAAATGCTGGCCGAAAGTGCGATTTGTTTAGCAAAAGACGATTTGCCAAACGCAAGTGGTTTGCTTACTCCTTCGGTAGCAATGGGCGATGCTTTATTACAAAGGCTTCAAAACAATGCTGGCCTTACTTTTGAATATCTTGAATAGAATTTATTGATTAAATTCAGGCAACTATTCAGAAATCAGACCATTTCATTTACAGAAGTCAGACTTTTGACATAATTTGGGCGAAAAAGAGCGTTTTTGATATCACTCAACCAAATTTATCTAACGTTTGAGAGCGAAGCGGTTTGACTTCTGACCTTTGTTGAATAGATACAAATTTAGTTAAGAAGTAGATACAAATCGTTTAATATAAAGTTGCAGAATTTTAATTGCACTTCAAATAAATTATTTTTTTAATAGCTTTTAAAGTATATTGCTACAGTATGGCTATACCAAAATTATTTTTTAATACAGTTAAAGATTTACCATTTTCTAACTGCAGCAAATGCAACATTTTTTTATTAGATGGTGAAATGGAATATATGATTGAAAAAGTATTAATACCCAATGATGTATTATATGAATTTGCTATTTGTGGAAATTGTATAAAATCCCTTCAACAAGAAATTTCAAAAGAATCGTTAAAGAGTTTACAACAATTTAATGAAAGTGAATTGAACAATAGAATACAAAAAATAGATCATTTACTTAATGAAGATTACAATACTATTAAAAAGCAACTTAGTGAAACCACGCCAGATTATTCTTATGAAAACTGTAATATTATGGCATTTTTTAATGGTGCTAATTTAGTAGAAGATTTTCCGCCAGTATGTGTTTCTACTCAGGCTATCGAAAATATGCAAGATGTACTTAGCAAACAAACTAAAGATAGTTTTGACGATTTTATGGATTTTATTGGAGATGTGCCGCCTGGTTTAGAAGAACTCTTCAAAACAAGAAAGCCCGTTTTAATATAAACAGGCTTTCAATAATTAATATTTTTTAAAAAAGGAAAACTAATCCTTTTTACTGTTTCTGCCTTTTATATCTTCATAAAATACAACAGTTAGGCCTTTAAACTCAGATTTATTAATAGCAGTAGTTACTGCTTTGCTAACTTTTACTTTTTTGTTTTGGTTATTTTTCTTAGAGTTTTTATCTGTAGCTTGTACATTGAAAGCTGCTAAACAAAAAACAACCATTGTTAATACCGTTAATACTTTTTTCATAAATTGAAATAAATTTTTGCTAAATATAACTAAATATCTTTTTTTAGAAAAATAAAAAGTAAAATTATGTACTTAGTTCTGTCATTTTAAAATGATTTTTTAATAAAACAGCCTTTTTTTTGTCTAAAACCTCCATTAACTCTGCCTCTGTGGCAGTTTTTATTTTATCATACGATTTAAAATGCAAGTATAATTTTTCAATTGATTTGGTTCCAATCCCTTTTATATCGGTAAATTCTGACTTTAAGCTCCCTGTTGATCTCTTTTTTCTATGAAAAGTAATCGCAAATCTATGGGCTTCATTACGAAGCCTTTGCACTAACTTTAAACTAGCCGATTTTTTGTTGATCAACAATGGTAATGGATCTTCTGGCATAAAAATTTCTTCTAATCTTTTAGCAATACCAGCTACTGCAATTTTACCATATAAGTCTAATTTTTTGAGGCTTTTTACAGCTGCATTTAGCTGGCCTTTACCACCATCAATAATAATTAATTGAGGCAATGAAAGTTCTTCTTCTTTCAGTCGCTTATACCTGCGATAAACTACCTCCTCCATTGAGGCAAAATCATCGGGTCCGGTTACTGTTTTTATATTAAAATGCCGGTACGATTTATTTTCCGGTTTACCATTTTTAAATACTACCATTGATGCTACTGGGTAGCTACCTTGAAAGTTTGAGTTATCAAAACATTCAATATGTATTGGTAATTCTGTTAGTCTAAAATCATTTTTTAGTTGCGCTAATACAGCATTTCCTTTTTTCTTATATTTATTTTCAAAATTTTGAAGTGTTTGTTGATTTCTATAATAATCTACGTTTTTTTTAGCCAATTGCAATAAGTTCAGTTTTTCTCCTCGCTGTGGAACAGTAACTTTTAAACCAGGTATGGGCATGCTTATTTCAAATGGTACTATAATTTCGGTGGCGTTGCTGTTAAGTTGATTGCGTAAAGAAATAATACCATATTCCAAAATTTTTTCTTCAGGTTCATCTAATTTTGGTTTTAGCTCAATTACCTTTGTTTGTATAATAGTGCCTTCTACCAACCTAAAACAATTAATAAAATATTGCTTTCCTTCTTGTGCCATTGCGTAAACATCCACATTATCTATACTTCTGTTTACTATGGTTGATTTGCTTTGGTAAACTTCTAATGTATCTAATTTTTTCTTTACAGCCGCCGCCTTTTCATATTCGTAATTTTCAGCATACTGTTTCATCGTATCTTTTAGGTAACTTATTACTTGCGTAATATGGCCTTTTAAAATTTGTTTTATTTGTTTGATGCTTTCGTTATAATTTTCTTCTGTTTGATGATCTTCGCACGGGCCAAGGCAATTACCTAAATGATACTCTAAACAAACTTTAAATTTACCGGCTTTAATATTAGCATCTGATAAATTTAAGCTGCAATTACGTAAGGGGAAAATGCTTTTTAATAAGTCTAAAATAGTTTTTACGCGCCTTACAGAAGTATAAGGTCCCAAATATTCTGATCCATCTTTAATAACCTTACGAGTTAAAAATATACGTGGGAAACGTTCTTTTTTAATGCATATATGTGGGTAAGTTTTATCGTCTTTAAGTTGAATATTATAACGGGGTTGATGCTTTTTTATCAAACTATTTTCTAACAAAAGGGCATCTTGCTCTGTTTCAACTATTGTAAATAATATAGAGTTAGCTTTTTTTACTAATACTTTAATGCGGCCATAATTATTTTTATTGAAGTAGCTGGAAACCCTTTTCTTTAAATTTTTAGCCTTGCCAACATAAAGAATATCGTCAGTATCACTTATAAATCTGTAAACACCTGGCTTGTGCGGTATATTATGCTCAAATTTTTCTTTATACGTTTCAAAAGTCATCCTACTACGAAAGTAATAGTTTATTATCTTATTATGGTTACTGTTCCTTTAGTTTCACTTTCTTCGGTAATTTTTAATACATAATAATATGTTGCTTCTGGTAGGGGAGTATCATTAAAAGTACCATTCCAGTCGTTTTGATAATTTACAGCGCTGTACACTAACTGCCCCCATCTATTATAAATGTATAGTTGGTTGGTATTAGTACGAGTTATTTCAGGTATTATCCAGGTATCATTAACGCCATCATTATTTGGTGTAAAACTATTAGGAATAAATTCTACCAAACAATCTTTTGGGCTAACAATAAGAGAGTCGCGTAGGGTACAGCCAAATATTTTTATATCAACATAAAATTGAGTGGCTTCAGTAATATTGAAGGCCATTGGTTCTGCAATAAGTGCATTATCTAACAAGGCTGCTGGTTCCCAAATATAGTTTTCTCCTCCGGTTGCTATTAGTTGTGCATCATCGCCAATACAAACTTCAAAATTATTATTACTTCCTGCATTTTCACCAAATTGAATAACATTTACAATCACATTTTTTGAAGTGCTGCACTCATTTGAACTTGCTGTAACTGTGTAAGTAGTATTAGTGTTAGGTTGAGCAATAAATTCATTACCCGATGCCAAATAATTACCATTAGCCGACCATTGGTAACTTATTGATGCATTAGAACTACTGTTGGCTACCAAAGTTTGTGATGCGTCTTCACATATTGTAAATCTTTCTGCATTTGTTGTTAAATTTAATTCATCAATTAATAAAATTGAAGTAGATGCTTGAGCTATGCAAGTATTATTTACAGTAAAATTAACTACATAATTAACTGGTTCAGCAATAGTAGCTATTGGCTGTTGAATTGCTGAATTACTTAATCCGGTTGTTGGTAACCAGCTAATGTTTGATAAATTTTCTCCTTCCAAATTTAATTGAACTGTTCCATTTTGGCAAACTTCAAAAGTTGGATTTAAGCTATAAGTTGCCTCTGAAGCTAATACTACTTCAAATTGTTTTTGTGCCACACAATTTGCTTTACTAATTTCTACTTCATAGCTTGAAGAAGCCTGAGATGGTACAATAGTTTGATGCTGTAAATTAGCTTGAGGAAAAGTAAAATCTTCACTTGTCCAATTATAATTATCTCCACCTGCCGCACTTAAAGTTATACTGCTTCCTTCACAAACTGTAATATTTTCGGTTTCTGCAAAAGGCAGCAGATCTACAACTTCTACCAAAACAGTATCAGTTTTGCTACAACCATTATATTGCAATTGTACCACATAATTTGTAGAACTAACCGGGCTGGCAATTGGGTTAGCAATATTTATATTGCTTAAAGTGGAAGCCACATTCCATAAGTAACTTTCACTACCAGTTGCATTTAATTGTATAGTTTCGTTTTTGCAAATTGCAACATTATCACCCGCAGAAACAGCATCTAAACCAACAACTTCAATTACCACGCTGTAAACAGAAGTACAAGCTTCTAAATTTGTAACTTCAACTTCATAAACGGTTGTTGATTTTGGGCTGGCCACCGGATTTGTAATATTTGGATTGTTTAGACTACCAGCGGGTGACCATTTATATTGATAACCTTGCTTAAAAGAAATACCTAATTGTGTTGTTTCTCCTTGGCAAATTATTTGTGAAGATGAAACGGATAAATCGTTATCTCCTTCTTTAACAAAAACGGTTATTTCATCAAAATCGGTACAGCCAAAAATATTGGCAGTTGTAACGGTGTAAGTTGTTGTTACATTTGGCGTTGCTAATGGTGCATCCATTGTGTGATTGCTTAAACTCTCGGCATTATTCCAAAGATAGGCCAAACCACCTGAAGCCTTTATTTGAATGGTATCGCCCAAGCAGATGCTTATATCTTCACCTGCGCTTGCCGTTAAAGATTGATTAATAACATTTACAGTAGCAGTTTCGGTAGCCGAACAAACTCCATCAGAGGCAGTTAATGTATAAATAGTTGTGTTGGTTGGGTTTGCTGTAGGGTTAGCAATATTGTTAAAAGACAAACCTAAAGCTGGTTCCCAATTATAGCTAAAAGCACCAGAGGCGTTTAGCTTAGCTCCGTTTCCATCTTTACAAATTGTAAACGAATCGTTCAATTTAATTTGTAATTGATTGCCAATCTTAACCTTAACAGTTTTGGTATCAATACAACCGTTTTCATTTTCAACGGCTACTTCGTAAATTTCGGTTGTATTTGGTGATGCTATTGGTGTAGAAATATTAGCATCATTTAAAAAATTGGCAGGCGACCAAGTATAATTAACACCACCTGTGGCAGAAAGCTGTGCTTTACCACCTTCGCATATTGTAACATCTTTACTAACACTTGCAAAATTATTAGGTATAACATTTATGGTAACTTCATCTTTTATAGTACAGCCATTTTGCAATATTTGAATTGAATATGTAGTAGTGCTTTCTGGTTGAGCAACCGGGCTTAAAATTGATGCATTGTTTAAACCAGTAGCTGGCAGCCAATTTACTTCTGCACCTTCTATATTGAAATTTTCATTTAGTGTAACAGCTTTACCGGCACACAAAAACTGATCGTTCCCTAAGTTTATTTGGGGTGCATTTTTTATAGTAATATTTAATTGTTCTACAAATGAGCAACCATCTGATAATTTACCAGTTAAAGTATATAATCTGTTTATGGTTGGGCTAATAATTAAAGAATCGTTTGTAATTGTATAACCAGTTTTTGGTTGAATAGTGTAGGCTGTTAAATCAGCAATGCTGTAAGCCAAAGTTTCGTTATTGCATAACTGCACATTGCTTTGCGGGAAAAAAAATGCTCCTTCTAAAACAGTTACCGTAACAGTTTCAGTTGTTTCACAAAATGCATCAGATATTTTAACTGTATAGGTTGTAGTTGTATTTGGGCTAGCCATTGGATTAGGGCAAGTAGTGCAAGATAATGAGCTGTTATTATTACTTGACCATTCGTAATTATAACTATTAGTGCCTGCAAAATCTAATTGAACGGTCTTAGTTTCTCCACAAATTATTAGGTCTTCTGTTATATTGGTTTGCAGGTTACAAGTTTTAATATCAACAAACACGGTATCATAACCAACGCAACTTCCGCTTGTACCTTTTACAATGTATTCAGTAGCTAAAATTGGGCTTACATCAGCATTGGAACAATCATTACAAGAAATTGAAGTATCATCGGTAAACCATTCATAAGTATCAGCGCCAGAAGCTTCAAGGTTTGCGGTTTGGCCTGGAAAAATTGCTGTTTCACTTTGATTAATGTTTACTGCTAACTCTTCAACTATTTCAACCACTACAAAATCAGTACCACTATTACAGCTACTCCCGTCTTCCACATTTACCGTAAAAGTAGTAGTTGTTAAAGGGCTAACTTCAGGATTAAATATATTATTATTAGAAATTATATTATTTGCTACAGGCGAGGCAGTCCAGTTGTAACTAATTCCACCGGCTGCAAATAGTTGAATACTTTCACCTAAACAAATACTAATATTTTCTCCAGCATCAGGTTGAATTTCATTATCTGAAGAAACCTGAACTTGTTTAGTGTCAAAACAACCTACATTGTCAGAAACTTTTACGGTGTAAACAATACTCGTATCAATATTTTCTAAAAAAGAAACTGTTGGATTTGCAATGTTTGGGTTGTTTAAAAAAGTTGTTGGAGACCATTCATAGCTCGTTCCACCGCTTGCATACAAAGTGGCACTTCCACCTTCACAAATTCTAATAGCATCATTTACAGAGGCATTTATTTTGTTTCCTAAATTAATTTGAAGCGTATCTTTTGCAATGCAATTGTTATTGGCAGTAACTGTTAAAATAATAGTTGTATTTCTGTTAATATCAGCGGTTGTTGTTTGCGAAAAAGGATTAGAAATAATGTCAATTGGAGTCCAGTTAAAAGTTACATTTTCTGTATCTGATGTTGCATTTAATTCTACTTGTTGTGAAGAACATATTATTACATCATTTCCGGCATAAGCACTTGGTTTAGGTTTTAAAACAATATTTACCTCATCGCTTGCTGCACATCCATTTTCACTAATAACTGTAACAGTATACTTTTGATCTTGATTAATATTTACCGTAGGATTGGCAATTGTATTGTTTGATAAACCTGTTTCCGGACTCCATTCAATACTGCTGTTAGTTGAAGCTTGCAATTGAAGTTGAAATGCTTCGCCTTCACAAACTTGTTGTGTTGCCGCACCGGCTTCTACAACTGGTAAATCTTTTACACTAACAGTTACCGTTTTATTTTGACTACAGTTGGTAGCACTATCAGTAATTTTAACACTATACTCTGTAGTAGCATTTGGTTTTGCAATTGGGTTTGATGCATTGGCATCATTTAAACTACCTGACGGAAACCACTCATATTTATCACCACCGCTTGCTTGCAAGTTTACACTTTCACCACGGCAAATACTTACATCTTCCGAAACTGAACCAATTAAACCTGCACTTGGTTCTACTTGAATTGTAGCGGTATTTGTGCACGAACTTTCATCTGTAACAACAACAGTATAGTTTGTAAGTTCTGTATTAATAGTAATTGGGTTAGCTATGTTGGCGTTAGATAAACCACCTGATGGTTGCCAATTATAATTTACACCGCCCGCAGCAATTAATTGAATTTGACTGCTGTTGCAATCACCAATTGGGCTTTGCGAAATTTCAATAATTGGTAAAGGGTTAACTATTAATAAGGTACTTGCACTTGAACTACAATTACCGCTTTGAGCTTCTAAAGTATATTGGGTGGTTTCTGTTGGTGAAACTTCAGGATTTGAACTATTTGAAAAATTGGGCTGCAAATCTGTTGACCAGCTTAAACTGGCAGTACTAATATTTACAGAAGCGGATAATTGTGCCGCATCACCAGCGCAAATTGGTTCAATTTCATTAATTGTAATTTCGGGGATAGGGTTAACCATAAGTTCAAAGTCAGTTGCCTTAGTGCAGCCGTTTTCATTACTTACTTCAACAGTATAAATTGTTGTACTTGTTGGATTTACCGTTATTTCTGCTATGCTGGAAATATTAGCATTATTACTACTGCTCCATTTATAAGTTTGATGTTCATTAACAGATAAAGTGGTGCTTTGTCCGTTACATATTGATGATGAACCTACAACAACTGGCACAGGTAAAGAATTTACAGTTATGATTACCTCGTCTGTTCCCTGGCAGCTTCCATCAGAAACGGTTACGGTATACGTGGTCGTTTCATTTGGACTTATATTAAATTCTTGCCCGTTAAATGTTTCTAAAGTGTTATTATTTGTCCATAAATATTGAGTACCGCCTGCGGCACTTAGCTTAATGTTTTGGCCTTTACAAATTGCCTGGTCTTCGCCTGCATTTGTAACAATGTTATCTGCTATTTTAACAGTAACATTTTTTGAAAAATTACAACCGTCAGCATCTGTAATATTAACGCTATAAACTGTTTCGGTGGTTGGGCTAACTGTTGGGTTGGCAGTATTTACATTATTTACAATTGAGTTGAAATCGCCACTAACAACTTCCCAATTATAAGTAGTGCCACCAGCAGCATTTAATGCGGTTTGGCCACCGCTACAAATAGTTACTTCATTAGTTACTGTAATATCATTGTTTGATTTTAAGTTTACAGTTTGGCTTAAAATACCAATACATCCATTAGTATCGGTTATAGTAACTTCGTAAGTGGTATTATCAGTTAACTGGTTTGCACTAACAATTGGGTTGGCAGCCGTTGGATTATCAAGGCCTGTTGCAGGTTGCCAATTATATTCCACTCCACCAGAAGCTGATAACTGACCATCTGAGTCACTACATAAAGTTAAGCTCTCACCAACAAAATAATCTTCATTAGTAGTTACGGTTACTTTTACGCTATCTTCAAAAATACAATTATCTATAATAGAAAAAACCGTGTAAGTAGTGGTTTCATTTGGATTCGCTAATGGATCACTAATAGTATTATCGGTTAATCCGCTGCTTGGGTTCCAGTTGAAACTATCTGCTCCAGAAGCCTCTAATTGAACGGCATCATCATTTTCACATTTTACAATTTCTCTATCAGAAACAGATAAAGGATTTGGTGTAACATTTATGGTAATTTCATCTTCTGAAACACAAGTTCCATTGCCTAGGCTACTTACTTTTAAAGTAGTAGTTTCATTTAATATAATGGTTGGGTTAGGAATTTCAGGATCGGAAAAATCATTACTGCCTTCCCACAAAAAACTGCCGCTACCACCTTGTGCATTTAACTGTACTATTGTACCTGCACAAACCGTTTTATTAGTGCCAGCATTAATCGCATTGCCTGCCGAAATATTAACTTGCAATGTACCAGTAAAAATGCAACCTTCAGAAATTTCTGCTCTAATAGAATATTCAATATTTTGAAGAGCCGTTATTTGTGGACATAATATATTTGCATTACTTAAGCCTGTGCCTGGTTGCCATAATACGCTAGTAGCATTTATATTTGGGCAGTCAATTTCAATAATTTCACCGTTACAAGCGGTATAGTTTCCAAAGTTGATATTTGTATCGGTTAATACTTCTACATTTACATTATCACTACTAGTACAATTGTTATCGCCAGTTGCAATAACAGTATATTGTGTGGTTTCATCGGGTTGTACAAAAGGGTTTGCCGTTTTACTGCTAATAGTATCTAAGCTAACATCTGCAGGATTGGATAGCCAATTGAAAGAGCTAAGCGAATCTGCAGTTGCCATTAATTGCACGCCAGCTCCTATGCAAGTTGTAATATCTTCATTAACCAAAAGGGGAGGACTTCTTTTAACATTAACTTTTACAGAATCAATAATATCACAGCCATCTGCCGTAGTTAAAATAACTTGATAAACGGTATCTATTTCCGGACTTACTAAGGGCCTGGCAGAGGTTAGATCATTTTCATTTACAAAACCATAAGATGGACTCCATAAATAAGAGACGGCACCTCTGGCTTCTAAGGTGTCAATTTCGCTCGGACATATTGACTTATTGCCCCCACCACTAGCCAAAGCAAAGCCAGCAACATTAACGCTAAGTTGAGCGGTATCGGAACAACTTTCGTTGTAACCAGTTACCGTATAAGTAATTGTTGGGTCGGCATTATCAATAGTTAATGAATTGCCAATTTGTGAAGCAATAATATTATCGCCAATTGCCCAATCATAAAGACCAGTTACGTTACCTATTGCTTCAACAGATAGTGTAACCTCATCACCAGGGCAAATAGCAGCTGATGCGGTACTTCTAATATCAAAATATTCGCCCAGCCATTGGCTATCTAAAAAAGCAAAGCGGCTTTCTAACCAGGTTTTTATTGCTTCAACAGATTCTTGATAGGTATTGAAAACTGAAGGCTCATTATCTGCTGTTAGTGGCATACCCAATACCGGATATTTTTCATAATTTAAGTCGGCAGATTGCTTTAAGAGAGCATAAAGAGAATCTATTTTACCAAAAACATTTTCATCACTTAAAACTGTACTTCTAAGTTGAGTATATCTGCATTTTAATTGGCTTACAAATTCCGGATTTGTCATTAAAACAGGCCAATAATTTGGTACAGGTAAAGGATCGTTAAAGCTACCGGTAAATAAATCTGCAAAGTTGCTGTTAAAATTATATTGAAAGCCGGTAGTTTCTTTTCCTTCAAAATCAGAAGTATTACCCATTGCCATATTGAAATCCCAAACTGGACCTGCGTAAATAAGTGGGTCCTTACCTATTTTATCTTTATTAAAATAACTGCTTTGACGATAGCCATCAACATTTTTAGTAAACTCTTGTACAATAATAAAATCAATAAAAGACTCAACACTAATAATAGCTGAGTAATCATTTGAAGGATCATTAAAGGATGCACCACTCATTGTTTTTTCAAAACCATCAAATATATCTCTTATGTATTCTTTTTGTGGCAGGGTTATATCATCATTATCAGGATATTCGAAGGCATACTTCCAATTTCCGTTAAAGGATAACCACCCTTCTAATCCAAATCCATCTACATCGCCAAAAGGACCTCCTACTTCATCTACCTGAACTATGTATCCACCAGTTACGTCTTCATTTGGCGTGCCTGGTAAGCCATTTTCAGTAATTTTCAGTTCACTTATATCAACTCTGTCGTTATCCCTTTTTATTCTTTCTATCAACACGTAAATGCCTTCATAAACAGGTTCAACTAATACCTCAAAATTCGGATCAAAATATGCTTCTTCTTTAACCAGGTTAAAAAACTTAGTGCGTGGCGCATACCAGCCCATTTCAGTAACTAAATCATATACTAACGCATTTCTAATTAAAGATTTATCTAAATACGGGCCATAAAATATCCAATCATTTTCTCTGGGAAATCCAAACAACCCTATGTTCTCTTCGTCGCCGTCAATGTCACGAGTTTCAATTGAGTATGATAGTTTCTCTAAAGATAAATCCCCCCGCTTTTCAATACCCAACCGGCCTTCTAAAGTGTATGGTTCATTAAGCTCGTTAACAGCTCCATTTTCATTGTCAATAATTTTATAATCAATATTTTTTTTCGTTGTTTCTGGTATAATTCTGCAATCAAAAGGGTTGTCATTTTGCGTGCAACCAAAACTTGTTATATAAACTATTGGCAGATCAGATTCTGTAATTATAATCTCCTCTGGAAACCCATATTGCGCTAATAAGGAAGAAATTTTAGAAGCAGTAAGAGTGAAAAATACAACTAAAAAAAGTTTTATAAATATTGAATATTTTTGACAGCCCATAAATTAATATATACGCATAATTGTAAGAAAATGTTAGACTTTAAGATGAATATTTAGAGCAGCAAAATTTGATCCATAACTGCTATATGGTAACTATGTTTTCACTTTTTTGTTTTAAATAACATTTTTTTTGTGTGAAAAAATAAAGCATAGCCTACTGCAAGATAAATAGTTATAAAAAACAGCTTAAAAGTGTAAGCGTAAAAACTTGAAAAGTAATTGATCCAATAAAAATCTATAAAAAACAAAAGTAAGGCTAGTAATAACAGACTTGCAATTTTTAGCAAATTATAAGGAACAGGATAATATTTTTTACCCCATACCAACGACAATATACACATGGACAGATAGACTAACATAGTTGCCCAGGCAGAACCGTAAAAGCCAATTTTAGGAATGAGCAAGTAATTTAAAACAATAGTAATGCTTGCCCCAATTACAGAAATTATGGCAGCGTAAATGGTTTTATCGGTTAACTTATACCAAACAGAAAGGTTGAAATAGATACCTAAAAATAAATTGGCCATCAACAAAATTGGTACAACTTTTAAACCCGCCCAATAGCTTTGGTTACTTATAAAGTATTTAAAAATATCAATAAAAAAGTTGACCCCAATAAAAACTAAACCCGCAAAAAATACAAAGTAGTGCATTAATTGAGCATACTGTATTGTAGCATTTTTTTGTTTTGAAGTAGAAAAGAAAAAAGGCTCAACTGCCATACGATAAGCCTGGGTAAACAAAGTCATTAAAATGGCGAGTTTATAACAAGCACTATAAATACCTATTTGTGCATTAATATATTCATCTGTGCCACTTAATAATTTTTTTAGAAGAATTCTATCTAAAACCTCATTAACCATTGCTGCAATACCAACTAACAAAAGTGGTGTAGCATATCGCATCATTTTTTTCCATAATGCAAAATTGAAATGCAGTTTTTGTTGGAAATAATGGGGTAAGAGCAATAATAAGGTTAAGCCGCTGGCTACCAAATTAGCAATAAAAATGTAACCAATACCAATATTAGAATTGTAGATTGAGTTTAACCATTGCCAGCTATCTCCTTGTTCTATTAATTTTGGACAAAGCCATAAAAAGAAAACATTGAGTGCAATATTAGTTAAAATGTTTATAATTTTTATGCCCGCAAATTGAAAAGCTTTGCCTTGCAACCTTAGTTTAGCAAATGGAATAGCACTTAATACATCAAAAGCAATTATAAGCGTAAACCAGGTTATGTATTCAGGGTGTTGGTTAATTTCAATTAAATCGGCAATGTTATTTCTAAAAATAAAAAATAATAGCACAAAAAAGGCTGTAGAAGTAGTAAGGCTGATAATGGCAGTACTCCAGGTTTCTTTTTTTTCATCTTGCGAAAAGCGGAAAAAAGCAGTTTCGAAACCATAAGTTAACGTAACCATTAAAAAGCCAATATAGCTGTATAAATAACTGTAAATACCGTATTCGTTGGGTAAAAATACTAAAGTATGCAACGGAACAAGTAGATAGTTTAATAACCTACCAACTACGGTACTCAAGCCATAAACGGCAGTTTCGCCTGCTATTTTTTTTAGTAGTGACAATTATAAATAAACGCAATGTATGTATTTATATGTTGTTTTAAATGCTTTTTTTAAATTTGTAAGATGCAAAAGATAAAGTTTTCATTTTGTTCGATTATGCTAACTTTTAATTTGTGTATATTATTTATCGTAAATAGTAATGCCCAAAACAATTGTGCCATTTTTGAATCTTTTACATTTGGTGTAATTACAGATTGCCTATGTGGTAGTTTAGCTTGTAAATCTGCACCTAAACTTAAAGAAGCGGTAGACTACTTTAACACTACAAATATTTCTTTTTGTGCACATTTAGGTGATTTTATTATGAATGATTTTGATAATTATTCTGAAGTTAAACCAATATACGAGTCGTTAAACACACCACATTATTATGTATTTGGTAATCCTGAGTGGGATGTGCCAGAAGCTAAAAAGCCAGATTTAGTTAATATGCTTAATATGCCCAATTATTACTATGATATAAAGGTGAACAATTTCAGATTTATTTTTATAGAATTGAGCGAATTAGCTTTTTTTAATGAAGCTGCACACCCTGAATTAATTAGTGAACGAGATTCTGTATATAGCATTTATGGTGGCTCACAAGGAAGTGGAGGTATTAGCCAAAGTCAGTTAGCTTATATAGATGCTACTATCGCTTTAGCCAAACAAGATGATGATTTAGATAATGTTTGCAACTCCGATGATGTATGCCCTAATTTTGATGATAATTTGATAGGCACAACTTGCAATGATAATGATACTTGCACTTTAAATGATGTTTATACAATCAACTGCAATTGTGAAGGGACGTTTACTGATGATGATAACGATGGTGTTTGTGATGCGGATGATGTTTGCCCAAATTTTGATGATAACATTGACGTTGATAATGACAATATACCAGATGGCTGTGATGATTGTTTTGATTATCTGAACCTAAATACCAACAACTCAGCAACTAACGGTTTTTATAGTGTGGAAGATTATATCAATAGCAATGCAACAATTATTGCAGTAGCACCGTAACTTTTTAAGCAGGTGATAGCATAAAATTACTAACGGACTTTGAAATGCAGAATTTGAAGCTTTAATAGGTGGCTGCAATAATCAGTAAGATAGGATTAACCAATTCTACGCAAAATAGTAAAGTTTAAAAATAAATACATTAAACCACAAATTAATGCCCAAGTGGCAAAGCCGTGGAACAACTCGCTGTAGCGTTTTACACGTGTTACTTCTACTTCTGTTTTTTCTAAACGATCTATTTCGTTATAAATTTGCTGTAAGCCTCTGTTGTCTTTTGCTCTAAAGTATCGCCCACCCGTTTGTTCGGCAATATCTTCTAACAATTCTTCATCAATTTCAACTTTAATGTTTCGTAAACTATTGCCAAAAAAGTTTTTGACAGGGTAGGGCGCAGTACCTTCAGAACCTACACCAATTGTATATACTTTAATACCAAATTGTTTGGCGGTTTCTGCTGCAGTTGCCGGATCAATAAAGCCAGAATTATTTACACCATCAGTCATTAACACGACTACTTTACTGGCGGCTTTGCTTTCTTTTAATCTACTAATAGAAGTGGCTAAACCCATACCAATTGCAGTTCCATCTTCTAAAAAGCCATTTTTTACTTCCGAAAATAATTTTTTTAATACTTCGTGATCAGAAGTGATGGGGCATTGAGTAAAACTTTCAGCAGCAAAAACTACTAAACCAATTCTGTCAAAAGGTCGTTTATCAATAAATTGTTGACCTAAAAACTTAGAAGCTTCTAATCGGTCGGGTTGAAAATCGCGTGCTAACATACTACCCGAAACATCCATTGCAATAACAATATCAATACCTTCGGAGTTAATGTTTTCGTTTTGTAACGCTTTTTGAGGGCGTGCCATAGCAATGGTTAATAAACTAAACGCCAGCAATTGCAATATAAACAATAATGGTCGCAGCCTGCCTATCCAACTTCTGCCAGTTACAGCAGAAAGATCAGGCATTTTCATTGCAGAATGTCCGTCTTTTTTACGGAAATATCTTAAATAAACAAATAATGGTAGCAACAATAGCAGCAGTAAAAACCACGGATCTTCTAATGTTATGTTATTCCAAAGTCGCAAAAAAATTTTTATTATATTTTAGAATGGCAAAGAAAAAACTATTCTTCGAATTAGTGGTATTTGTTTTGGATTTTTAACTGATTGAAATTTGAGTTGAAAAGTTCTTCAATGTGAATTTTGTTATTTTTTACCTCTATTCAATCTTCTGCTAGAAAGTTTTTTCCATATACTGTCTGCCAAGTCAATTTCTTTATCAGTCAAGCCGTAATTTTCTTTTAAAATTTTTTCGTTCGTAATTTTCAATAATTCCGAAATATCTTTCTTTTCACGAATCATTTTGTCAATAATCGGTAGTAATTCCGCATTCTTTTCATTGTAAGGCAAAAGAATTCTTTCCACTTCGTTCGGCATTAATTCCAAAACTCCGCCACCGTGACTTCTTCCACAAATTTCAGCAAACGCAAAAGATAGAGAATTGTAATAACTAGCTGTCAACGCTTTTATATCCGCTTTTTCTTTTACTGTTACTCTGTGCATAGTATCTGTTGTAAAAGCTTCTGCTTCGTTAATTATTAATTTTGGATATTTATTATTTCTCCGAATAAACAATGCGTCTGATATTCTTTGTGAAGGCACAGTTTGCCATTCATCACGTATTCTACATTTATAACCTTTGTGTATTTCATTTTCTTCTCCCCAAGCAATGTAATCTCTAGCTCCAACTGAGCCATTTAGTTCGTACATTTTTGGAAATGATAAAAAGTGTGTTCGCGCTTCCGAGTTTCTATTTTTAATCCAATCTTTTTCTGTAAAAATCGCACTTGGTACTTGAACACTTCTACCAACTAATGGTTTCGCATACTTTTCTAAATTGTAAAATTGAACGATAGAAAGTGGAACTGTAAAAAATGGATTTGAACCTGTTGTAATTCCGACTTCTACTTTTGCGTATTCTTTAAGTCTTGGAATTATTTTGTCGTTTTGAAGCTTTTCTAAAAAGTCAATTTCGCTTTGTTCAAGGAAATAAAAAGTCCATTTGTTTGATTTGAAATCAATTTTTTTCTTTGGACTTTTTAATTTTGATACATCTAATTTTTCTAGTTCTTCTGCATCTTTCAATTCTAAATGTTCAATCAAATGTGTTTTAGAATTATTTTTTTCGCATAATAATAACACTACTTCTTGCTGAATATCAGGGAATACTAACTTTTCAAAAGAGACAATGTTTATTTTATTATAGAAATGAACTAAAAACTCTCGTAATGGTTGCGCATACGAAACTTGTAATATTTCTGCGGGTAAAACAAATCCAATTTTTCCTTCTTCTTTTAATAGAAGTGAAGAGCCAACAACAAATGAAACCCAAGCATTGGTTAATTTTGAATATTTTAATTTGGCTTTGTTAAAAATATTTGAAGCAAATTCTTGCTGTTCTTTATCAAAATATTGGTAACGAATGTAAGGTGGATTTCCGACTACCAAATCAAACTTTTGTTTGGTGTTAATGCAGAAGTCATGAAAATCATCTTTAATAACATCTGTCTTGTCCAAGTCAATTTTTTTAGATTTTTCAGCTTCAACTTCGTCAAGTTCTATTGCAGTTACAGAATTATATTCATATCCGCCTTTCCGTATTTCTTTTAAGAATATACCATCTCCACAACTTGGTTCTAAAATATCCAGTTGTTTACTACCGTTTAATGCCCATTTTAAAACAAAGGAAGCAATTGGTTCAGGTGTGTAGAATCCACCCCTTAATTTTTCCTTTGATGCTTCTTTAATTAGTTGCATAAATTTCAGAAATTAAAGGGATTTTGATATCAGCTTCTCCAAAATTATACAATGATTTTAATGTGTTGTCTAGCTCAGTTTTTAGTTTATCGAATTGACGTTGTAAAGGAATTAAGGCTCTATTATTTTTGTGTTTTTTATCTATTTTTTCCTGAACTGCAATTAATTCTTTTTGAATTTTTACGATTTTATCGTGAATTTCTTTCTCTGATTTTGTTTTGAAATCAATTAGTCTAACTGGTAGTTTTTTAAGAACTTTTGTGCCTCTTGCTATATAACCACCTCTGAAAACTTCTCCTATTAATGCAGAAAACCACTCTAGATATTTAGAGTTTAATAATGCTTGAATATAATATATTGAATAAGGAAAGTTATCAGGAACTGTGATTACACAATATCCAGCTGTTCCACCAGATGACACAATAGTTTTATTTTTATCTATCGCATATTTGTTTCCAAAAGAAAGTACTCCAACAACAATTTTTTCTTTAGCCTCCCAACTATCAAGGTGCTGACTTCTTCCAAATTTAAACCAATCATCTTTATTTATTGGCGGACTTACTTTTCTTTTTTTTATTTCCTTTTCATAATACTTGAAGTATTTGAAAAGTTCCGGAAACTTTTTGTTGAGAGCCTTTTCTGGAATAATATCTACTTTCCCTTTAGTTTTTTGATATGGAAAGATTACATAGGAATTGGGTTCTAAAAAGCGATAAGTGCTGAAACTTTCTTTAGATTTTCTGTTAGTTGACGTTTTGTAATATGGTCTTAAAGCTCCTTTCTCTATTTTCCAATCGTTACCTTTTATCTTAAAGTGAGCGTAATTTTTATCAATCTTATTTGGTGTTATTATGTATAAAGGATTTTTACTTGTTTGAATACCATTTGTAATACTTTTTTCGCCAAGTAAGTCGCTTAAAGTTGAAGATTGAAAAATTAGATTATCATAAATTGGTTTTAATGCTTTTGGATAAAGCACCCAACCGTCAGACTCCAATGAATCTGTCTTAAACTCGTCAAAATGTTCCGCACCAATATTTCTTGTTTTCCAATTTTTTAGCGAGTTTACTTCAAGATATTTGACTTGTTCTATTTTTTCTTTTTTAAGAATTAAAAGACAAGTGTAAGTGGTTTTGTTCTGAAAAACTTGATTTGCACCAAAGGATATTATTTGTTGAATTACTTCATTATTAACCAGTAATTCCCTTAACTTTTTACCAGCTCCAACTTTGGCAAATTTGCTCGGTACTATGTAACCAAAATAGCCATTTTCTTTTAATAGTTCTAAACCTCTTTCAATGAAAAGGAAGTACTTATCAAACTGTTTATAAGATGAATCAAATTTTGATTTATAAATAGGCAATTCAAGAGGTGTAAACTTTTTCATATCTTCTGTAGCCAAATATGGTGGATTACCAACTATTACGTCAAAACGAGTTTTTCCGAAATCAAAAGGATTTATTTCATCTTGATTTTTTTTGTTGGTTTGGGATGGTTCAATTAAGCTATTTCCAAATTGAATATTTTGGCCAAGAGTTGGTAATGCAGGTTTAGTTATAGTCGCATTATCTTCATTTTCTAGAAGTTTTAAGAGTAACCCAAATTTGCAGGCTTGAACAGCATTATAATCTTTGTCAATTCCAAATATGCAATTTTCTAAAACCTTCCTTTTTATTAAATATGGAAGTTTGAAAGTTTTACCCGAAGTCTGAATGAGTTTTGTTTGGTCGTTAGCTAAATAATAATCGACAAGTGTATCTTGTATTAATTGAAAAGTTTCAAGTAAGAACGCACCTGAACCACAGGCAATATCTGCAAATAAAGAATTTAAAATTTCTTTGTCAGTCTTGTTTTTGCAATGCTTTACAACTGTTTGTCTAAGAATATCTTGAATAATAAAAGTAGGTGTGGTAACAATGTCTCTATCAACATTTTCAGGTTTCTTTTGAAGTGAAATTACACCACCATTGATTATTAATTGTTCTCCAAGAAATATTTCATAAATATTTCCTAGAATATCGGATGCAAAAACTGAAAACGAGTAAATACTTTCAGGAAAATATAAATCTTTGATTATCTCCCAAAAGGCAGAAGAACTATCCGAAATTACCTTATCAGTTAAAGGTTGATTGAATAAACCAGCGTTGTACTTTTTGTCAGCTTCTTTGAATTTTTTTATTAGTGAAGTGAAATTATTTTTTTCTGCAAAACTCAAAAGGGTTTTATAGGTTTCTAAATTTCTATCCTCGCATACTCTTAAAAATATGATACTATTTATGTAAGATTGAACAATGTCATTCAATTCTTCTATGCTAAGTTCGGATTTGTGTGAGTATATCTCTTTACCTAAAAGGATTCGCCATTCATTTATATGGGCAAGAAATAAGTCATCTACACTTGAAAGTTTTAATTGTTCTTCAATTTCTTTCCAAATTTCATCAAATTCTCCAGAATAAACAGATTGATTACCTAATTGCCTTTTAATGTCTTCAAAAGCTGATTCATATTCCGTGTAGTGATAAAGATTGATTCTAGATTTAGTTACTACATCATCTTTTCCTACTTTTTGAGAGCAATCGTAGATTGCTAAATACTCAAAATTAGATAAAACTGATAATTTAAGTTTTCCAGTAAAACCATATCTGCGAATTTGCTTTGCAGGTTCATTGTCACTTTCAATTTTTACGTTCGGTTTTTTAGCTTCTAAGAAGAACTTTCGCTCTGAAAACAATCGAAAAGTATAATCAGGTTTTTTTGTGTTGGAACTAGCATCTGCTTTTAACCCTTCTTCTACTAAAACTTCACGTTCATTTGTCGGTTTTCCAGTTGAGTTTTTAATATCCCAACCAAGCATTTCAAATAAAGGGTCAAGAAAATCTGTCCGAAGCTGAGTCTCGTTGTAATCCGCTTTTAGATATGCTTCTCTATCTGAGTGATATTTTTTAACAAGGTCTTTAATGTTCATATTTATTTTAAGTCCAATGAACCTTGTTTAAGATTCTTATTTTTTAAATATTTAATTTTTTCTTCTGCCACTTTCAGGATTTGGTTGGTATTCTCTTCTTCGATAATCTGATAAGCTACTTTGTCGCTAAATAAAATAAGTCCAAGAGTTTTTTCCTCAATTCCGAACAATTCCGCCAATATCGGAAGCATTTCTTTATTAGCACTTCTTTCTCCACGTTCAATTTTCCCCAAAGTTGATGGGTCAATATCAAGTTTTGATGCAACTTTTCGGATTGGAAGATTTTGGTCTTCCCTTAATTTCCGCAAGTACTCTCCAAACGATTGTTTTGTATTCATTTCGCTGTGTTTTTCCTGAAAATATATTCAGGACAATAATTGTCCAAATATAGAAATATTCTTAGATTTTAGTGAAAAGAGCTTGACTTGAAGATAGATTTTTTTTAATCATAACTAACCAATTTAAAGATCTTTCACCCCACCTACATAAACTCCCAAACCGAATGATAAGCATTAGTCTCTTGAAAATAATCTAACAATTGTTGATAAAATGGATCGTTGCCAATGGTGGCACTATCGCCAATAATAACTAATTTTTTTTTGGCTCTGGTTACGGCCACATTCATACGGCGATAATCTTTTAAAAAACCAATGTTGCTTTTGTTGTTAGAGCGCACCATAGAAATATAAATCACTTCCTTTTCTTGCCCTTGAAATGCATCAACCGTGTCTACTTTTATTTGTTCAATTTCTTCGGGTTTAAAATGATCTTGCAGATGCGCTTTTATGTATTGTGCCTGTGCTTTGTATGGACTGATAATGGCAATGCTCGGAGTTGTTTCCAAATTTTGAAGCAAGTTGGTTAGGTGAATACCTATGGTTTTGTATTCGCCAGGATTGTAATTACTTAAAGAACTTGGGTTTCGTTTTTCTTCGTAACCGCTGCCGGCAGTATCAATAAATTCAATGGGTTTTAACTCGCCATTTAAACCGTGTAACTTTTGATAAGCAACCGATTTGTCGGCTTGTAAAGCACCTTTATAAAAATATTGATTGGTAATGTTCATAATATTACTGTTCATTCGGTATTGTGTGTTTAGTAAATGAACGCCAAGCGGTTGGTCAATTAGTTTTTCCATTAAAGTTTTACCTAAGTCCTGTTTTTCTGCTTTTCTACTTTTTACGGTGGGTGGTAATTGAAAAGGATCGCCCGCCATAATTACCCGTTTGGCTTTACACAAAGGAATCCAGCAGGCAGGCTCTAAAGCTTGTGCGGCCTCATCAATTACTAAGGTATTAAATTCTACTTTGTTAATATATTTGTTTTCTACGCCTACCAAAGTGGTTGCAATTACGTCTGCTTGTTGAATTAGTTTATGCACCACATAATCTTCCGCAATTTTAATTTGGTTAGAAATATCTTTGGCTTCGTTGCGTAAATTGCGCCGTTCCTGGCGTTCTTCAAAACCAAAACTGCGCTTAAATTTACCTGCTTTTTTTCGTAATTCGCTGGCCTGTTTTTTCATTTTTTTAATGGATGCCGTGTCTGGATGTTCTGCAATTCTGGCATCTAAAGTTTGCTGCCAAACCTCATCTTTCATACGGCTTAAATTGCCAATACGCAACACATTTAAACCTGCTTCGCTAAGTTTTGTTACTAAATGATCTACCGCAGCATTACTGGGCGCACAAACCAAAACAGGTAATTCATCAAAAGGTAATTGCTTAATGCAATTGACTAAAGTAGTAGTTTTACCAGTACCAGGTGGCCCGTGTATTACCATATAATCGTTAGCATTTAAAGCCATTTCAATAGCTTTGTTTTGGCTGTCGTTTAAATGTTCGTTAAAATTAAATTTGGCTTGTTTGTTAAACATTGGGGGCGATTTTAGCAGTAACTTATCTCTCAAATCGGCAGTACGGCAGTTTTTTGAACCTTCAATAATTTCAATTGCGCGCAACATTACTTTGTAGCTGCGTTCATCAAAAAAACTGTTTAAACCAATAGAATTTTTAAAAATCCAGTCGGGCAATTGCTCTACCGAAAATAGAATTTCCATAGTGTTTCTATCCACCCAATTTATAATGCCTTTTATTTTGCCGCCGTTAGCTTCTTCTTGTAAAGTAAACAATTCTACTTGTGAGCCGCCTTTAAATTGGTGCGGCAAATCAACACCTTTTGTGCGGCTTACTTTTATAGTTGGTATTTGCCCAATGCTATAACTTTGGCTTACTATATTTAATGGAAACCAGGCATAACCTTTTGCCCTGCGTTCGCTTAGGCTTAGTTTTTTGAGCCGTTGAAAATAAGTTTCTTTTTCGGCTTCATATTCCAGGGCTACCAAATCAGTAAGTTTTTTAAAGTAGGCTTTTACGTCTTTTCCCATTATGTGCGCAGGCTTGAAATGCCACCATCAATTGTAATTATTTGTGCAGTTAGCCAAGCTGCCTGGTTAGATAGTAAGTAAGCCGCTAAATTGGCAACATCTTCTGGACTACCTATTTTTTTTAAAGGATGTCGTTTTTCGTTGACTTCTATTTTTTTCTCGTTATTTAAATATTTTTCTGCTAAAGGTGTTTTGGTAATAGATGGTGCTATAGCATTTACCCTTATGGTTGGGGCAAACTCTGCCGCAAGTGCTTTGGTTAAACCTTCTATTGCGCCTTTAGAGGCAGAAACCTGGCTATGAAAATTAAAACCAGTTTGTACTGCAACTGTTGAAAATAATAATATTGAAGCATTTGCACTTACTTTTAATTTTGGTAAGATGTGTTGTATAATTTTTATTGCACCTATTACCTGTAAATCGTAATCTTCTTTAAAAGCCTCTGGTTTTATTTGTTTAAATGGAACAAGATTTATGCTGCCTGGGCAATAAGCCACACCGTGAATAGTTTCTGGCAAAAAGCTCAGATCAAATGTTTCGTCTAAAACATTTAATGGATGATATTGAACTGCTGAATTTGGGTTTACCGCTGTTTTATTGAAAGTACCAAAAACATTTTGGCCTTGTTGTGCTAAGGTATTTGCTAAACTTAAACCAATACCGCTTGATGCGCCGACTACTAAATAGTTATTCATTAATTTCTTTTTTGCGAATGTAAGGGGAAAAGTGGAAAGTTAGTGTGAAAAGTGTTTAGAGATGTACTAAAAAAAGATAAGCGTAATAAGTGTTTATTTTTAGAAACGATTTATATCTACCTCTTTCATTAAAGCTTCACCATTTAAAATATGCTTTGTTAAATGTTGCGCAAAGTAAGGCCCAAGTGAAGCTCCTTTGGCACCTAAACCATTAAATAAATACATGTTTTTGTGTTTGGGGTGTTGCCCTAATGTTGGTCGCCTGTCTTTTACGGTTGGTCTAACTGCTGCTTGATGTGCAACAATTTCGTAAGGTACTTTTAACAAATTATCTAAGTGTTTTTTAAAGAAAACAAGGGCCGCTTCGGTGGTTTGGGGTTGTTTTAAATCCCAATCCCAAGTGGTACCAACTTTAAATAAATGATTACCAATTGGAATAACAAATAAACCCGATTTTAATAAATAATCAATTTCAATTTGCTCAGATTTTATGATTACGATTTGGCCATTTGTAATGGTATAAGGTATGGTATTGAAATATGGATTCTGATCTACCCGATAACCTTCACAAAAAATAATATGTTTGTAGTTTTGACTATTTACAGTAAATGTATGGTTGGCGTTGAGCTGTATATCGTTAATTTGAATGTTATCATTAACAAATAAATTGCTTTTAATGAATGTTTCTCTAAAGCATCTTACCAAAGAAAATAACTTAACTATAAAGGCTTTTTTTGTAGTAAGGCCTTGTTTAGTAATGTTGAAATTGTTTTTGTCGGGTATAACCTTATTTCTTATTTCAAAGTAAGGTTTGTAATCAGGGTCGTTTAACCTTAAAGCTAAATCGTTGGCAGCTCTTTGGTCGGGTATGGTGCGAAAAATTTTTACTTCTTTTAAAAAACTTTGTTTTAATTGTTTTTCAAAACTTTGGTAAGTGTTAATTGCAGTAGGTAGTAATTTTTCAATTAACCAGCTTTTTACAAATCGCCTGCCAGTAATAGGGTTTATTATACCAGTTGAACTAAATGTTGCAGCATTAAAAGGATGTTCAGGTTCATTTATTATTGTAAAGTTGTTTGTTTTTTTTATTGGATGATTGTACTGAATGGCATCAATTACTTTGACTGATTTGTTTTGCTTTATTAAGCTATCTGTTAGTAAGGTGCCTGCTAACCCTTGCCCTATTATTAAAAAGTCGATCAAAATATTAACGTACTATG
>Ga0209831_1000238_pt1 | contig 52014 bp, 37 predicted proteins | sample Maine_Asex4_meta_FD_187451 | JGI IMG/M metagenome (GOLD analysis project Ga0209831, IMG submission 187451) | Marine algal microbial communities from Maine, USA - Maine_Asex4_metaG (SPAdes) (version 2) | ecosystem: Host-associated > Algae > Red algae > Unclassified | place: Maine, USA | collected... | reverse complement strand
AAGAAGGTTACCCTAAAGATGTTGCCTTGCAAAAAGCCAAACTTAATTTTTTAGAAACTTCAGAAAAAACGCATCCAAGAAATTGGGCGGGTTTGGTAGCGGTTGGCAATTTAGAGGCCTTAGATTTTGCTGTTGGATTAAATATTTCTAAATGGTTATATTTTATTTCAGCTATTGGTATCCTAATCACTATTATACTACCAAAAACCATTAAGAAATTAAGAGTTGCTAAAGCTTAACATTATTACTCTTAACATCTTAATAGTATGTAAAAATTGAAACAAATTGTTAAGCTACAAACTCAATCTTTCTCATTCGTATGCTTTGCGGTGTAACTTCTAAATATTCGTCTTCGCGGATGTACTCCATCGCTTCTTCTAACGAAAACTGAATTTTAGGAGCCAGTTTTGCTTTATCATCAGAACCAGAGGCACGCATATTAGTTAGCTTTTTACCTTTAATTACGTTTATAGCTAAATCGTTGCCGCGTGTATTTTCGCCAATTACCATGCCTTTATAAACTTGCTCGCCTGGGTTAATAAAAAACCTGCCTCTATCTTGCAGTCGGTCAATAGCAAAGGCTAAGGCCTGGCCAGCTTCTACGCTTACCAAAGCACCATTATAACGGTTTTGAAGATCGCCTTGTTTTACAGGCTCAAATGCTCTAAAACGGTGGGTCATTACGGCTTCACCGGCAGTAGCAGTTAACATATTGGTTCGCATACCAATTAAACCACGCGATGGAATATCAAACTCTAAATGTTGCATACCCCGCTTGCTTTCCATTACCAACAAATCGCCTTTTCGTTGTGTTACCATTTCAATTACCTTACCGCTAAATGCTTCAGGTACATCTACTACTAACACTTCGTAAGGTTCTTTTTTTACGCCATCTTCTTCTTTTATAATTACTTGTGGGTTACCAACCTGAAGCTCGTAACCTTCGCGGCGCATAGTTTCTATTAAAACAGATAAATGTAAAATACCACGGCCAAAAACATTAAACTTATCTTCGGTATCTGTTTCTTCAACTCTTAAAGCCAAGTTTTTTTCAGTTTCTTTAAACAGGCGGTCACGTATATGTCTGGAGGTTACAAACTTGCCTTCTTTACCAAAAAATGGAGAGTTGTTAATAGTGAATAACATGCTCATTGTTGGTTCATCAACTTTAATACGAGGTAAGGCTTCTGGTTGCTCAACATCAGAAATAGTATCTCCAATATCAAAATTTTCAATACCCATAATGGCACATATATCACCACTTCTAACAGTATTCACTTTTGTTTTTCCTAAGCCTTCAAAAACGTATAATTCTTTAATCCTTATTTTTTTAGATGCTTCTTTTTGGATTAACATATAATCTTGCCCAACAGTTAAATCACCTCTGTAAATACGGCCAATAGCTATACGACCTGTAAACTTTGAAAAATCTAAGGAAGTAATTTGCATTTGTGGTGTGCCTTCTTTGTATGGTGCTTCTGGCACATGTTCCAAAATACAATCTAACAAAGGAAAAATATTATCTGTTTTCTCTTTCCAATCGTGGCTCATCCAACCTAATTTGGAGCTGCCAAAAACGGTTTCGAAATTTAACTGTTCTTCGCTGGCATCTAACTGAAACATTAAATCAAATACTTTTTCTTGTACTTCATCTGGCGTGCAGTTGTCTTTATCTACTTTGTTTACCACTACAATTGGGTTTAAACCCAACTCTAAAGCTTTGCTCATTACAAAACGGGTTTGTGGCATTGGGCCTTCAAAAGCATCTACTAATAGTAAAACGCCGTCGGCCATTTTTAAAACCCGTTCTACTTCGCCGCCAAAATCGGCGTGACCAGGAGTATCAATTATATTGATTTTTACATTTTTATAATTTACTGATACGTTTTTACTTAGTATGGTAATGCCTCGCTCGCGCTCTAAATCATTATTATCTAAGATGAGTTCGCCCATTTCTTTACGCTCATCAAATACCTGACAGGCGTGAATAATTTTGTCAACTAAGGTTGTTTTTCCGTGGTCAACGTGGGCTATAATTGCTATGTTTCTAATGGATTGCATCTGCTCAAAAAAAATTAAGCTGCGAAGGTAAATGTTTTATGTAGCAAAAGTGAGATTAATTTACAATTAAAAAATCAACTGTTGATATTAATTTTTATTAAATGTGTTTTATTTTATGAAAAATGTACAGCTATTCTTCATTTTTGCAGTCGTTTATTTGGAATACTGTATAATTAAACAGCCTTATTTGTTGCACTTTTATCTCCATTTAGTTTCCAATCAAATAAAGTAACGGTTGCCATTATTAGGTAAAAAATATATTTCACTACATTGGCAATATTAAGCTGTAAAGTATTTTTTACTAATTGAACAATGTTATACAAAATCCAACTAAACCAGGTTTCTTCATATTTAAAAGCAGTAGCAAAAGTAGCTCCAATAGAAAGTCCAAAAGATATAGCTACCGTTATTAAAAACAAATTATCTGTTTTACCACCAAACAAATATGCACCCAAATATACTAATGTAAAGCCAATAACTAATCCTACCAAAAATGCAATAAAATAGATAGCATCTTTATCTCTTATTTTTTCGCCTTTACGCCATTTACTAAACGCAAAAGCATTTAAACCAAAAGAAAGTGGATAGGTAATAATAGCGCTGGCATTACCAAATAAAAAATCGTTAGTGCCAGAGTTTACAGTAGTAATAATACCTATTAAATTACCAGTATTATTTTGTTTAGCAATTAAGCGAGAGGCTAACATAGAAAAAACTGCACCAACTGTTGCCAAAATACCTAATGGATATGCACCTTGCCCCACATAACTACAAACCTCCAAAAAAGGTATATCAAATATAATTTCACCTTTAAAATAAATAGTGCCTAAAAAGTTTCTAAAAATACAAACCCCAAAAACAATAGCGACGCCAATTAAATCAATAGATTTTGACAGAACCAGTTTTCTTAAAATAGGTACTTTTATTGTTGATGAAGACATTATAACAAATGTAAGTAAACTCTTTGTTTTGGCTTTAAACGAACAAACGGAACATCATACATAAAAAAAATTAAACTATATTTTTATTATTTTAGAAAAAACCTCTATTTAAAAGTATAGCCTAATTTTAAAAAGGTCATTCTACCAATTAAAGGTGCGCCTGGAAAACTGCGATATGCTGTGCCCAATACATTATTTACATCTAAAGTAATTTGCATATTTTCAATTGATTTTGGGCGGTAAAAAAGTTTTATATCGCCTGTGCCGTAACTATCAATATCGCCAAAATAAGGAGTTGACATTGCTGGAAAGCCTTGAAACCATCTATAATTTAAACCATAGCCAAAACCAGTATTACCAACATTATGATCTAAGCCAATCGAAAATTTATTTCGTGGCGCGTTAAAAGCAACTATGTCGCCTTGGTTAGATATTAGCTCATCTTTACTAGCAAAAGAATAAGAACCTTGCACTTGAATATCACTATTTACCACGTAGGTTAGGCCAATGTCTGCTCCAAAAATATCAACATCGCCCAAATTAACATAGGTTACAATCATATCTTGATTTACTAAGCCATCTTCGTTTTCGGGCGTAACTATACCTACGCCAAGTTGTGCATTAGCATCTTGCATAATTTTTAATAATTCATCATAACCGTCTCCGTTAGCAGTTACAACAAAATCTTCATTGGCTTCTAACAAGCTGGTTAAAGTGCCACCGAACAATGCTAATGCTGCATTGTCTGCAAAATCTAAATTATCGCGCAAACGTTTTTCAAAAATTTCATTTAGTTGGTTTGGATCAAAAACCACATAAGGACTTCTGTTTAACAAACCACTTCTTAAGTTTTTCTTTTGCGTATAATAAGCATCTACCTGTAAATACAATTTATTTTTTATGATGCCTTTGTAACCTAATTCGTAAGTTTCTACGGTTTCGCTTTTTTGCGATTCAAAATCTTTTACGGTACTAAAATCGCCAGTACCATTCCATAATGATTCAATAGGATCTCCATTATTTAAGTAAGAAACAAAATCAATACCAACTAAATCAACATCTTGTATTAAACCGTCTACTCCATAAATTGGTTCTCCTGTATTTAAAGGATCTCCAAACAGCAGCGGCAATAGCGCACTACCATCTAAACCTGCTGCGGCACTTAACTGTGCCACAATAACATCTAACATATTTTGAAAATAAACATGGTTATTACTGGTTTCGTTTACCGGGTGTTGTTGGCCATCCCATAAATTTAAATATTGTAATTCGCCTGTTTCGGGGCTAAAATTATAATTATACCCGGTTGGATTACCTATGCCTCTTATACTTACAAAACTATTAGCCTGATTAAATGGATTATTTGGCGGACCTACTCCATTCCAAAGTGGGTGAATACCGTTACTTAAATCTAAACTTAAACTAAAATTACTTGGCGTGGCAAAAGCTTTATTGTACGTAGCACGCAAGGTGTGTTTAGGATCGGGTTTATAAACAACCGCTACTCTAGGCGATACTTGAAACTCTTCAATTTTGCTGTGATAATCGCCTCTTGCGGCAGCCACAACTTTAAGTTGTTCATTAAATTTGTACTCGCCTTGCAAATAACCACCATATTGATTAAAGTTATCATTATCTTCAAAACGGCCATTTACGGTACCTAAGCTTTCTGGTCGGGTAGCCAAAAAATCTAACCCATAAATTAATTTTAATTTGTTAATTGGTTCTGCGCTATGTTGCAATTGCACTACGTGAAGTTTAGATTGATCTACCAATAATTGCATTTGAACCGTATCACCCGGATTGCTGCCTTGGGGTATTAAGTAAGTATTGTTACCAGCATTGCTAGAATTAACAAAGTATTGAGCAAATAAATTACCAAAGCGAGCTCGGGCTTGGCCGTAAGCATAAGTCCAACCAACCGATTGTGCTGCCCCTAAACCTGTAAGTTCTAAATTTTCGGTACTGCTAATACCTGTTGCTATAACAATTTCGCTGTCTTCACCTGGGCGGAAATCCATACGTAAATCACCATTCCAGTTATTGATTTCAAAATTTCTATCAAATATAGAATAGCCATTTCCATTAGCATCTTTAAAATCGTGATAGGTATCATTCTCATCTTTTTCCCAAATTCTGCCATCTTGCACTCTACCAAAAATTATTGGTTGGCCAATTTCAGGTTCTCGCGGGTCGTAATATTCCCAATCTTGCCCTTGTAAATATTTACCCGAAAGTTTTATACCAAATTTATCGCTAAATTTTAAAGCGGTTCTAAACTCTGGTTTCAAAGCATAGCGCCAATCTCCTTTTTCAAAAGTTGCGCCTTCTGGTGCATCAATAATTACACGGCGTAAGCCAGTTGTCATAGATATTGAAGTTTCTTGTTTTCCTTCAATATCAATTGGCGATTTGGTAATCATGTGCATAACCCCTTCCGCAGCATTTGGCCCATATAAAGCTGATGCCGGGCCACGCACCACTTCTATCTTTTCAATATCATAACTATTACCCGGTATTAGCTGAAAAGCATTTACCCTTAGTGAGGGTACACGCCCAATACGGTTATCAACCATTGTAAGCATTTGACCGTTAAACACGCCATTAAAACCTCTAAGGTTTACATTAGCACCAACCAAACCAGTCGACATAATATCTACACCAGGGGTTTTCTTTAAATTGTCAATTGGTGTTAATGAGGTTTGGTTTTGAATTTTTTCGGTTGTAATAATGCTTATAGATGCTGGTGCATTTAATATCTTTTCTTTCTTTTTTGAGGCACTAATTACCACTTGATCTAAGCTGTAAGACGAACCTCCTAACGTTACATTTATTTCACTTTGCCCATCAATAGCCACTTCAACTTTATCGTAACCGATATACGAAAAAATTAAATTTTCCCACTCTGGGTTTACATTTATAACATATTTACCATCAAAATCAGAAGTTACGCCTACCGATGGATCTTCTTTAGCCACTACATTTACACCATATAAAACCTCGCCAGATTCGGCATCGCTTATTACACCCGTAATAGTATTACTTTGCGCAAAAAATAGAAAGGGAAATAGTAAAAATGTAAGAAGTAAAAATGGTTTTCTCATAATAATATAATTTGGTTTTAAAGGCAATATAAAGAGATTTTACTAAAAAAAAACAGATTTAACAAATGTTCCTTGTAAGATATAAATTCAATTGTTAGAAGTGAATTTTTTGTTATTTTAAATTTTATATGAATATATTTTTCACAATCAATTCTTTTCAAATAAATATCCATTTTTTGTACTTTTATGTTCCTATATTTTAATCTACCTTAATTATTACCGTATGAAGTTTATTTTAAAAAATTTATTATTTATCTGCAGCCTTATAATTTTTAACTGTTGTGGCATTAAAGTGAACAATATTGAAGATAGTCAATTAGTAGTTTTACCAGAAAAAATTGAAGAGCCGCAGCTTTCAACCAATCATACTTTAGCAATGCATTATGTTGTGCAACAAATTGATAAAGCGAAAAGCACATCTAATGTAAGTTGGATAATTAAAAACATTGGTGATGATGTTTTACCTGCAAAAGGCTGGACTTTATATTTCAACCAAATTGCGGCAAGTATAAATGAAGCATCTTTACCAAACACTATTACTATTAAAAACGTAAAAGGCGATTTCCATAAATTACAACCCACCGAAAATTTTAAAAGTTTGCTTCCAGGAGATTCTATCGTATTCAGCTATCAACAAAATTACCCTATTTTAAGAAAAAGCTTTTTACCGAGTGCGCCATATTTAGTTTATGAAAATGGTACAATAAACAGCAATGTAAAATTTAACTACGCACCTTTTGATGAAGCACTTTATGCGGATTACAATGTACCAACAGCACAAAGCAGATATGCTACAAACAAAGGTTTAAGTTTGTTAGATAAAACCGATTTAAATGTCATTATACCAACACCAGCATCTTACAAAAAAAACAATAATACTATAGTTTTGAAAGATAGTATTGTAATTAGTTTTGATAAGATTTTTGAAAAAGAAGCACAGTATTTAAAAAATGAGTTAGCAAAACTATTTAAGGGCAAACTAATTTTGGTTGATCGATCTGAAAGCAAAGTTGAAAAAGACATTGTTTTAAAACACCTAAGAAGTGAAACAAATACCGCAGAGCATTATCAAATTGAAATGAAAGAAAACATCTTTTTGTTAGCTTCATATACTACTGGTGCATTTTATGCTGTACAAAGTTTATTGCAAATAATTGAGGCTGAAGGTGAATTACTTTCTAAAAATAAAATTGAATTTAATGCTGTAAATATAACCGACCAACCTCAATTTGATTATCGTGGTTTAATGATTGATGTCTCCAGAAATTTTCATAGAAAGGAAACGATACTTGAAATTATTGAACAGATGGCTTACTATAAGCTGAACAAATTACACCTGCATTTAACAGATGATGAAGGTTGGCGAATTGAAATTGAAGGTTTGCCAGAGTTGACCGATATTGGTTCAAAACGAGGACATACTATTGATGAAAGTGAAAATTTATTTCCATTCTATTCATCAGGGCCGCAAGTGGAAGGCAGTTATGGAACTGGTTATTTTAGCAAAACTGATTTTATTGAAATTTTGAAATATGCCGATGCTCATCATATAGAAGTGATACCCGAAATAGATTTACCCGGCCATATGCGGGCTGCAATTGTAGCGATGCGTGCAAGATACCATCATTACAAAAAATTGGGCAATATGGTAAAAGCAGAAGAATATTTGTTAGAGGATTTTGAAGATGAATCGGTTTACAGTTCGGCTCAAGGTTACAACGATAATGCTATGTGTGTTTGTAAAGAAAGTGCTTTTACTTTTATAGAAAAGGTGGTAAATGAGTTAGCAGAACTGTATAATAAAGCAGATGTTCCGTTTACCGTTTTTCATAGTGGTGGTGATGAAGTAGCTTACGGTGCCTGGCAACAATCACCTGTCTGTAAAAAATTTATTGAGTTAAATGAAGATCTATTGAGTTCAGATGATTTGCATGCCTACACTTTAAAAAGGCTCAAAAAAATATTGGCGAAACACAAAGTTACCTCCGCGGGTTGGGAAGAAATAGTATTAAAACATACCAAAGCCGGACATCAGGGCATTGAAATTGATACCGCTTTTGTTACTGAAAATGTTAGACCTTATGTATGGAATGCTGTTTGGGGTTGGGGCAGAGAAGATATGACTTACAAGTTAGCCAACTTAGGTTTTAAGGTGGTGATGTGCAATTCTGCCCAATTGTATTTGGATATGGCTTACAACACCGACCCCAATGAAATTGGTTTGAGTTGGAGCGGCTATACCAACACCAAAAGTCCTTACGATTTAGTGCCTTACAATATTTACAAGACGGCTAAGGTAGATGACTATGAAAATTTTGTAAAAGAAAAAGTACAATTGAGTGAAGTTGGCAAACAAAATTTACTCGGCATACAAGGGCAAGTTTGGAGCGAGACTTTAACCAATAAAGAAGATTTACAATATATGCTTTATCCAAAAATGTTGGCCTTAGCAGAACGAGCCTGGAGTTCAGCTGCTGATTGGGATGATGCACCTCACGCTTCCGTTTTTGAAAAACAACTACCCTTTTGGAATGAGTTTACCAACCGTTTAGGGCAAATACATTTACCAAAATTAGATGACCAAAACATTAACTATAGAATTCCTTTGCCGGGTGCTATTATTAAAAACGATACACTTTATGCTAATGTGGCTTTTCCAGGTTTAAGTTTAAAATATACTACAGATGGCAGCGAACCAGATATGTATTCGGAAACTTATGTTAAGCCTGTTCTGATAAAAGGCGAGATAGTTAAGTTGAAAGCTTTTGCAAAAAACGGCAGAAAAAGCAGAACCAGTAATTTGTTGCTAAAAGAATAAGTTAAGATAGTGTCCTACTGTTGTTTTTTTTCAATGCCTCAATTTTTTCCAGCAACCATTTTTTATCGCTGATAAACTCGGCCTTTTCAATTTTTTTGATGATGCTTTCGAGTGTCATTCGGGTGGCTTTGTGTTTAATTCAGTAGGTGTTTAATAAAGTAATTTTTGCATAAAAATCAGAAATACTTATTATTAAAGAAGGTTATACAAGTTGTATTTTAACTAAAAGCTACCGTTTAGTAGCTTTTTTACCACTCAATCAAATATTGATCTTTAATTTAACAATTAAAGTTATATTTATGTGTCATAAAGTTAAATCATAAGATTATTTTAAATATAAAAAATTACTAAAATGAAAACAGCACCTAAAAAATGCATTTATTTAAAAATAAATGAAGCTACGCATTTTGTAGACTTTGACAACATTATACGTTTAGAAGCACAAGTCAACTATACCTTGTTTTATCTGGCTGGCAGGGCAATATTGGTAATAACAGCCAAAACCCTAAAATACTATATGGAAAAATTAAACGAAAAGCAATTTATTAGCCCACACCAGTCGCATTTAATTAAGCTATCCCTCGCTGGCGGAGCAATGAAAAAGAGAGAGGACAATTTTACCCACGTCACGCTGGAAATCCGCGCAGCGAAGCAACTGGATTATCCAGCATCTCTTTAAACAATTAAAATAACTAATTTAATATAACATATTAATTCAAAAACATAAAATAGATGAAAACATTAATTAAATTATTTAGCTCAATATTATTTTTCCTGTCTGCAACCCACTTCCTATTTGCCCAACCTACAATAGAATGGGAACAGAATTACGGTGGTTCAGGTGATGACTATGCCCGATCCATTCAACAAACCTTAGATGGCGGCTACATTGTTGCAGGGGAATCAGAATCAAATGATGGAGATGTTAGTGGGAATAATGGAAATCGGGATTATTGGATTTTAAAGCTGGATGGAAACGGCAATATTCAATGGGAACAGAATTATGGTGGTTCTGGTTTTGACGAGCCCCGATCCATACAACAAACCTTAGATGGCGGCTACATTGTTGCAGGGTATTCCAGCTCAAATGATGGAGATGTTAATGGGAATAATGGAAATTTCGACTATTGGATTTTAAAGCTGGATGCAACCGGCAATGTTCAATGGGAACAGAATTACGGTGGTTCAGGTTGGGACTATGTCAATTCCATTCAACAAACCTTAGATGGCGGCTACATTGTTGCAGGGAATTCCTTCTCAAATGATGGAGATGTTAGTGGGAATAATGGAAGTTTCGACTATTGGATTTTAAAGCTGGATGAAACCGGCAATGTTCAATGGGAACAGAGTTACGGTGGTTCAGATAGTGAATATGCCGAATCCATACGACAAACCTTAGATGGCGGCTACATTGTTGCAGGGTTTTCACTATCAAATAATGGAGATGTAAGTGGGAATAATGGAATTTACGACTACTGGATTTTAAAGCTGGATGGAACCGGCAATGTTCAATGGGAACAGAATTACGGTGGTTCTGGTGATGACCGGGCCTTTTCCATACAACAAACCTTAGATGGCGGCTACATTGTTGCAGGGTATTCACTATCAAACGATGGTGATGTTAGTGGGAATAATGGAAATAACGACTATTGGATTTTAAAGCTGGATGGAACCGGCAATGTTCAATGGAAACAGAATTACGGTGGTTCAGGTACTGACTTGGCCCAATCTATTCAACAAACCTTAGATGGCGGCTACATTGTTGCAGGGGCTTCAACATCAAATAATGGAGATGTTAGTGGGAATAATGGAATTTGGGATTCTTGGATTTTAAAGCTGGATGGAACCGGCAACGTTCAATGGGAACAGAGTTACGGTGGTTCAGATAGTGAATATGCCCAATCCATTCAACAAACCTTAGATGGCGGCTACATTGTGGCAGGGTATTCAGAATCAAATGATGGAGATGTTAGTGGGAATAATGGAGGTTACGACTTTTGGATCGTAAAACTATCAAATGACTGCGGTTGCACCGACCCCACCGCCTGCAATTACAATCCTATCGCCACTTGTGATGATGGGAATTGCCAGGAAAACTGCGAAACTTTAGTATACCCCGGCGACCTCAACCACGATGGCATTGTAGATAATCAAGACGTTGCGCTTTCAGGCCTGTATCTCAACAACTACGGCATAGCAAGAGCGCAAGAACACCAAAACATAGATTGGTATCCGCACCCTTCGCAAGATTGGGGATTTGAAAACAACCAAAATGTAGATTTAAAGCACCACGATTGTAATGGCGATGGCTTGCTTGATTTAGAGGATCAACAAGCAATAACATTAAATATGGATTCTATTTGGGGAATAGAAGAATCTGAAGATGCCCCCGAACAATCGGATTATTTAGTTTTGTTACAACCAATTGACCAGGTTATTGATGGTTACTTAATTATGAATGTAGTGTTAGAAAGACGTGCAAATGCAGACTTAGAAGTGCAAGCGGGTTATTTTACCATTGATTACAGCGAAATTGAAGGTAACATAAGCTTTGCCACTTTGGCTTTTTTTGATGAGAATTGGTTAGGTGAACGAGATGTAAATGTATGGTACGAGCGAATTGAATTTCCACAACAAAAAAAGATTGATGTTGGATTTACCAAAATAGATAATTTGAGTAGCAATGGCAGCGGTGTTATTGCTCAACTGATTTTAAACTTTGATACTAATGTAGCAAAAAGAGGAGAATCAAGTAATGTTAGCTATCAATTTAGTATTAGCGATGTTGGCATACATAATAACAATAGTCAATTTACACTAGTTGAAAACCAACAATTGAATGTAATTGTGAATCCTGATATATGCTATTCTAATTTGGTTATTAATAAGGATTCCCCTTTCCAAAACCTCTACCAAAGTAGTGGTAACATTACTACCAATGGTTTTGTTTTGATTGGCGAAGATCAGCAAGTAGAATATAAGGCCAACCGGGTAACTCTAAATAGTGGTTTTAGCATTAAAGTTGGAGAAGATTCTCGCTTTAAGGCTGGCTATGGTAATTGTGATTGATTATATGAATAGCTCTTATCAATTGTTTTGAGCGTTACTATTGCATAAGATTATTATTGTAAAAAGAAGCAGACAAAAATTTTTATTATGTTTTACTTTATTATAATCTTACATAGCTTTAAGTACCAAACTCAGCAAGATTTCAACCTTAAATCCGCAGAGGTAAAGCTAAAAATACCGCAAAGCTTTAGTTAATAAGGCTTTGCGGATTCGATATTTTCACCTATTTTGATAAAACTTATAATATCAATATGAAAGTAATCAATTCAAACCACATCAACCCATTTGGAAGCATAAATTTTGTTTTTGACAGTTTTGACAAGTTGGGTATAGACAAACTGGTTGAACAACATTTACATAACAGCAAGCACATTAACATCCCAAGTCAAGATAGGATTATTGATAGATTAAAATCACTAAGTGAACCTACTATAAACTTTACCATAGACAATCGCCCAGCTCAATATTATTTTAGTTTAAATGAAAACTGAACGCTTTATTAATCTGTTTATCAAAGCGTACTGGTTTACTAATTAAAGGTGAATTAACTTTAGATTATGATAATACTATAATACCTACCAATAAAGCAGATAGTAAAAAAACCTACAAAAAATGTTATGGCTATCAGCCTGGTGTAGCCTTTGTAAACAACAGCGTTGTTTATGTAGAAAACAAAAATGGCAACAGTCAGGCACAAACTTCACAGCATGAAAGTTTGGCAAGAATGTTTGCCGAGTTAAAAGCCCAACAAATTAAAATACATCGTTACTGGGCAGATGGCGCATCTTATCAACTCAAAGTAATACAACTCGTAGAAAAACAAGCTCGTTATTTTTACATCAGAGCAGCTAAATCAATAACGATTTCAAAACTGATAGCACAAATTACAGATTGGGAAGAAGTGGATTTGAATGGCAGTAAAGCCTATTGAACTGAAATAGCTTATAAACCTTTTAAAGGCAAAGTAGCCAGAATAAATGGACTGAAAGAACAAGATTTAAAAACCTACCGGCTCATCATAACTAAAATCAAAAGAAAGGACGGGCAAATTGATTTATATACTCAAGAGGCTTGTATTTATCGGTGTATTATCACTAACGATTTTGAAATGAATCAGGATGAGATAGTTGAGTTTTACAACCAGAGAGGAGCAGTAGAAAAACAATTTGATATTTTAAAGAATGATTTTGGTTGGAAAAATCTAAGCTTTTCAAAGTTAGCACATAATACTGTTTTTCTTTTGCTAACGGCTATGTGCAAAAACTTGTATGATTATATCATCAGACAATATGCTACTAAATACAAATATCTAAATGCCAACTTTCGTATTAAAAATTCATCTTCCGTTTTATTTGTTTCCCAGCTATGTGGATACAACGAGCAAGGCAAATGCAATTGAAAGTGTACGATAAAATACATTTTAAAACCTGACGGTAAAATCCACAGAGCAAATACGACTCCAATAAATTTATCTAATTCCCTTAACAGGTAAGCTATGCATACAAGTAAGCATTTAAAGGATTATCAAGCTGGTAAATCACTTTATGCAAACAAATTAGGTACATATAAAATGCAGGTTACCACAAAATTAAACTCGCCATGTAAAATTAAAATAAGAAATAGTTAAATGTGTTGGCGTTTGGTGTACCTCACGGATTTAAGGTACAAATTTTGCCGCACCTTTATTTTAAAAACTGAACCATTTATAGTGCCAGCCCACGGCTTTCTGAATTGCTAAATTTGCCAACAGCTCACGCAAATGTTCGAAAGGATCACTTGTGTGAAACAAATAATTCATTTTGTAAATGACAATTTATATCAATGACTACTACTACAATAGTCTTCTACAAAATATACTATACCTGCGTTTACCGGATTTTGATTTAGATAATCTAAGTTTCGATTACTGAATTGTCGAACATAGCTATATTTTCATTAAGCTTTCATTTTTTACGGTTTTCTTAGTTTTCGCTTTTCTGCTAATTCGCCGGAGCAATATGCAAAAAAAATATAGCAGCTTTTTAATCTTCTAACCTGTAATAGTAAAAAATTTTTTATTTGGAAATTAAACTGTTTTTTTGCAATAACTCACGTTTTATCTAATTAAGATAAATCAATCGAAAATAAAATAAGAAAAAACCAGGTGAAAATAAAATTTATAATATTTATTTTAATGTTAATAAATAGTTCATTATTAGCACAAACAATTACGGGAAATGTTGTAGATGAGTATCAGCGACCTATTCAAAATGCTAATATTCTCAATAAAAAGACGGATTTTCATACACATTCAAATGAAAAGGGCGAATTCACTTTGGAGAATTGTTCAATAGGTGACACTTTGCAAATTTCTTTTATTGGTTTCCAATCTCAACTAGTTGAAATAAAAAGTTTAGGTCAATCATTTAATATCGCCTTGCGCGGAAACGTTATCAGTTTAGAGGAGATAACTATTTCGCCTAAAATAAATGCGCTCCAAATTATTAGCGATATAGACATCCAAACCAATCCTGTAAATTCTTCCCAAGAAATTTTACGAAAAGTACCAGGCCTATTTATTGGTCAACACGCTGGTGGTGGCAAAGCAGAACAAATGTTTTTGAGAGGTTTTGATATAGATCACGGTACAGATATAAAGGTAACAGTTGATGGGCTTCCTGTAAATATGGTATCACATGCTCACGGCCAAGGCTATGCCGATTTACATTTCGTAATTCCCGAGACTATATATAAAATTGACTTTGGTAAAGGGCCTTATTACGAAAACAAGGGCAATTTTACTACGGCCGGTTATGTAGATTTTATGAGCAAACAAAAACTGGAAAGCTCTTCTATAAAGTTAGAAGCAGGTCAATTTGATACTTACAGGTTGTTGGGAATGGTTAACCTAGTATCCAACAAAAAGCACAATGCCTATGTTGCATCCGAATTTTTATCTACTAATGGTTTTTTCGATAGTTCTCAAAACTTTAATAGAATAAATCTATTCGGTAAATATTCCGGGCAACTCACAAATACTGATTTTTTAGAATTTACAGCTTCCTATTTTAGTAGCAAATGGGATGCATCAGGTCAGATACCACAACGGGCAGTAGAAAGTGGTTTAATTTCACGCTTTGGTTTTATTGATGATACTGAAGGTGGAGCTACTTCACGCACTAACTTAATGTTAAACTATCATAAAATTATTGATAAAAACATATCAATAAAAAGCAAAATTTATCTTAGTCAATATGATTTTGAACTCTATTCCAACTTTACGTTTTTTCTCGAAGATTTAATAAACGGTGATCAGATAAGGCAAAAAGAAAACAGATCTATTTATGGATTTGATACTGAATATTATCAATCATTTTCAAACGGTATAATAAAAGGAAATTGGCAAGCAGGCATAAGTTTGCGAAATGACGATAGTAAAAATAACGAACTTTCGCATACGGCAAACAGAAAAGAAACGCTGGAACAGATACAGCTGGGAAATATTAACGAAACCAACTTTGGTGCTTATGTTGGTACAACAATTGACTTAAACAAATGGACTTTTAATCCTTCATTTAGAATAGATTATTTCGATTTTCAGTATAATGACAAACTAATTACAACTTACAATACTCAAAATGAAACCAAAGGCATTGTTAGTCCAAAACTCAATATTCTTTACAATGCGGCAAACAACCTGCAACTGTATTTAAAAACAGGTAAAGGTTTTCACTCAAATGATACCAGAGTTGTAGTAAATCAAAACGGAGAAAAAATACTACCTGCCGCTTATGGCTTTGATGTAGGTTATATTTGGAAACCTACTCCTAAAATGTTTTTAAATATGGCTTACTGGTATTTATATCAGGAACAAGAGTTTGTATATGTAGGAGACGCAGGAATTGTTGAGCCAAGTGGAAAAACAAATCGACAAGGAATTGATTTAAGCTATCGTTATCAACCACTACCTTATTTATTTTTTAATTTAGATGCCAACTACACTTATGCCCGTTCTATTAATGAGCCTGAGGGAGAAAACTATATTCCTTTAGCACCTGATTTTACTTTGGTAAGCGGTTTAAATTTTTTATTTAATTCGGGCCTTTATGGGAGTGTAAATTTACGTCATTTAGGCAACCGACCTGCCAATGAAAATAATTCTATAATAGCTAAAGGATATACTGTAGCTGATTTGAATGCAGGTTACAAATGGAAAAAAATTACATTGGGAATGCAAGTTCAAAACCTGTTTAATACGGAATGGATTGAAACACAATTTGCAACCGAATCAAGATTGCAAAATGAAACCAAACCGGTAGAAGAAATACATTTTACACCAGGAACTCCATTTTTTATTAAAGCAATGCTTCAATTCGATTTCTAGATAAAAACGGATTATAAGTTATTGCATTTTCTCGCCCGTTTAAGCTGAACTTTTTTATATTGCTGATGCTGATAATTGTAATAATACAATTGCATATCCTGTAGAATTTGGTATTGATAATTTTACAGACGATTACATTTATATTTGTAGAAAAATCAACGGCTGCAATTTTATAGATTTAGATGACAATGGTGTAAATACTTGCATTAGCGAATTAATAGAGGTTCAATACATTGATCAAATCGGTCAATTGCGTTGGCAAAAGAGGTAGGCGATGATGCTGCATATTTACATAAAGGAATTGTTGCTACTGCCGATTCTGGCTGTGTAATACTCACAAATCGCTATGAAAATATTTACAATATTGGCTATGAAAGCGATTTATATTATCTAAAGTTAGATAAAAATGGAGAACTTGTTGAGCCTCTACAAGTTTCTATAAATGAGTTTGATCAAAATAAAATACTGTTTTATCCCAATCCTGCAAGTGATATCTTAAACATCAATCGTCACTATTTTTTAAAGAACAAAAATCTTAAACTCAAAATTTACGACTTGGCTGTCCAGCTAGTTTTATCAAAATATATAAATAAAAATGATATTTTAATAAAACATTTAAGTAAAGGGATTTACAGCCTTACGCTCAGTAAAAGTCAAAAAAAATTATATTATCAAAAGCTGATTATCAATTGAGTTATAAAGCTTTAGTAAAATGAAAAGGATAAGGTGATATAAATTTTATGAAGAGATTTTTGATTTTTCATCGGCAACAAAAAGCTCTATCTGGCAGCACTCGCAAGTTTGGTAGGCAATTGATTTATCTTTTAAGAAACCTTTTTATCCATCGGTTTTGGCAAAAAATAAGGAGGAGCTATCGCCGTGTTTTTCAGTTAATCGGGAATCTAACCAAACTGCGCCTACTTCGCCGTCAGGTAATGTGGCGAGGTCGAAAAAGCTCCGGCTTAAACCTAAGGTGGTGTCTCCGACGTGTAAATAGTTGGGTGCCGACCAGTTGAGTCCGTCATCGAAAGATTGGGTGTAAAACAATGCGCCTGTAAAACGGTTTTCTTTATAAGGTTTCCGTTTAGAGTAAACCGCTACAATAGTTCCATCTTTTTTAAAAGCAATTTTGTTCATACTTTCATCATGTGCGCGGCAGCCTTTGCTGGTTTCAATAATTATTGGTTCTTCAAAAGTGCCATTGCTTTGATTAAAAGTTACAAACTTTATTACGTTGTCTACCTCTGTATCTTCCTCTGAATTGGGCAGGCTTTCTGTCCAAACTATAACGGGTTGTTGTTGATGGTTTGTTGTAAAAAATGGGCCTGATGCATTTTGTGTTTTTGCTGAAATTAGCTGTGGTTCGCTTTTGGCTTCTGGTTGAAAGTTAACTACTTTATTAAAAAAAAAATAGTAGCGGATAAGAATATAATTATACTTGTTTTCATTTTTAAAATGGACTATGTTTTCAAGCAACCTTGAATTCAACTAATAAAGTTCACTTTTAGGATTTTAAAAATTTCTATCGGTTTTTAAAACTAAGTTTTTTTTGAACTGTAATTTAATATTTTTTTGCAGGTAAGTATTTGTTCTTCGCAATTTTATTGACAAATAGTAGTATCAATTTTTGCGCAAAAATTGCTTGTTTGAAGTACTTCAAAATTATTTTTTAGTAAAATTTCACTTGCCGAAGTAAGGTTTAAGGTATCGCCTTCAAAAAATACTTCAACTTCAATATTGCCTTTTACATTATATTTTCTTCTATTACAATTAATGTTGCTTAAAGATAGTGTATTATAACAGCCAGGTTTTATTATAAAACAATCTAAACAATGAAAAGCATAGTTTTTTAAGCTTTCATCTATATAGCCTAAGTCTCTAGTAAAGCCAATATCTCTAATTATCTCTATAAGTTTTCCTTGTGAATTATATGCGGGGTTATACAAAGTTGTTGCCAGCAACCTTTCTTCTGATGTAAATGCTAAGCCAGTTACATCAGATTCAGGAACTTCCATTATTACTTCGCTAATATTACCATTTAGTTTGTTTACCGAAGTAAGATATGTAGGCGAGTCTTGATCTTGTGCTACAATTAATTCTTGCGTATAGGGGTCAAACGCTAAGTCTTTAGCATCAAATACAAAATCTTGCAATGTACCATCTTCTACTTCTCCAAGTGCGGCATAATCAGCCGGGTTTCCATAAGAATCTTCAAAGGCATTTTCCACTACACGTCCGGTTATACAATCTAACTCAAGTATAATATCGGGCGAGTCTGGTCGTCCATTGCCTATTTGATTGGTAATTCTATTAAGTGCAAAAAGTCTTTTTTCATAAATGTCGTAAGCTAAACCAACAATATCTTGAATAAAAACGGGGCCATAATCACCTTTAGTAGCCGGCCCTATTAAATTAATGCTATTAAAAGTAGTATTTTCTGGATTTATTGTTCCAAATATGGGTCCACTTGTTGCATACAATATTTCGTCGTACGGGTTAACTGCCATAGCCTTAACGTTAACATTCTCTAAAGCTCCAATATTTACCCAAACATCATATTCAGGTAGAAATTTAAAGAGAGAATCTGTTTCAGAATTATTTGTAGCTATAGCATAACAAGTATAATTACTTAAAGGCTGACCTGTAGCAATAAATAAAAATATAGTTTGAAGCAACAAAAAAGATAAGAAAAGTTTTGAAAACTTTTTTTGACCTTGTAAACTTATAGTTATTCTAAACATTATAAATTATAAATTTGAACATGTATTTAATATTATACGAACTACAGTTTAATAAGTTTTTCGTAATACAAGGGTTCAAATTATTGTCAGCAAAAATTTAAAATATTATTTTTGATGAGAACGAACTTAATTGCAATTTTCTATTATATCTGCGGTAAAATTATGATAAACAGTTTGTGTACCGTTATTAGTTACCTCATCATAACCCGTTGTTTCAAATCCAGGTTCTAAACTAATTTCTTGCCCAGCATAAAATTCAGTTTCGAAAGCTAAACTTAGGTTTGAGTTTAATACCTGATCAGCTTTGTAAACTGATTCTGCTTTAGTGAAGTTGATAACATCTGTTGATAAATTGCAGGGCTGATAATTTATGGAATCTTTTATACCACAGTCCATTGTTCTATAAAAAAGATCCTCGTCTTTTATAAGCAAATATCCTGCTATATATGTGTCTGCGCCAAGATAGCTGGACTCATAATCTCTTTCCCATAAAATTGAAGGGTCTTGTGGTTCAAGTGAACTAGTTCCGTCGCCTGCTGTAAAATACAATTCAGTACCATCTGTTGAGAAAGCCATTCCATAATAATCTTGAAAAGAAAGATCTATTATTTCTGTTTCTATCTGTCCGGTTTCTTTATTTAAAATAGTTAAAAAAGCATATTCTCCCTGCCTGTGATAACAAGTTAATTCTCCTTCTGGACCAATTGCTATATCCCACACATCTCTTAAAGTCTCTTTATCTACACCTTGGTTTGTAGTTGATACTACTTCTGGAATTCCAGCAAAATTAATACGTATACCTGTTTCATCAGCAAGCATCCCGCCCTCTATTACTTCTCCAGAAGTAGGATCAATTTTAAAAAGTATATCCTCAGTACCTGGTTCTACTCCTCTATTATAATCTACAGCATAAATTACATTGTTAAAAGGATCAAAAGTCATACATCTTATAGAGTCTGGTGTAGCAGTTGTATTTTCGCCAGTCGGGAAAATTTTACCCTCAATAGAACCTAAATCACTTATTTTAGTAAAACTTCCATTTACAGAGCTTAGTGTTCCAAATTCATTACCTTTTACGGTGTAAATTTTACCATCAGATGGATTTATTGCAATTGCTTTAATAGCAGAATCTATTTTACCAATGTAAGTTGTTTCTTGCGATTCAGGATAATATGCAACCAAATATGATTCAATATTACGAGTTGGATTTTTAAGGGTAATTGCATAACAAGGCTGCGCTTGTGATATATTAGGAAGTAAAATTAAAGGAATAACAAAAATGCAGAGTACGAAAAAAATAAATCGTTTTGATTTTAGCATAATATCTTTTTTTTTAGAAAAATTGACTTGCGATTTTTTAAAAGGATAATAAAATATTTTAAAGCCCTTTTTAAAAGTTTATTTCATCAAAAACAATGCCAAGCTAAAATTAGTTTTCAATTATATAATTACTAATTGGGTTTAAGTGCCTTCAAAAATTCTGAGGCAAAAATAAAATCGTGTAATAATTTATTTTCACTTTTCAGTACTTCTTTACTGCTACCTTCCCATTCTTTTAAGCCTTTATGCAAAAAAATCACTTTATCTCCAATTTCCATTACAGAGTTCATATCGTGTGTGTTAATAATAGTGGCAATGTTATAATCCTTAGTAATTTCCTTTATTAGCTTATCAATAACTAATGAAGTTTTTGGATCTAAACCAGAGTTAGGTTCATCACAAAACAAATATTTGGGCTTTAGTACAATTGCTCTTGCAATTCCAACCCTTTTCATCATACCACCGCTAAGTTCGCCTGGGTATAAGTTGTTTGCGTTAGGAAGCGTTACTCGTTCTAAACAAAAATCTACTCTATCTTGTTTTTCTTTTTTGGTCATTTTAGTAAACATATCTAATGGAAAGCGTACATTTTCTTCTACACTTAGTGAATCAAATAGGGCACTTCCTTGAAAAAGCATTCCTATTTCGTTTCTAATTGCTTTGCGTTCTTTTTTATTTAAAGATGAAAATAATCGGTCATTATAAAATATTTCGCCTGATGTAGGTTCAAACAAGCCTATTACGCATTTCATAAATACGGTTTTACCAGAACCACTCGTTCCAATAATCAAATTTGTTTTGCCAGCTTCAAATTCAGCATTAATGCCATTTAATACATTATTGCTACCAAATGATTTTTTTATGTTTACTACTCTAATCAATTTTGCTAATTTACAGTTTCGTTTTTAAAATTTCATTAAAAAAAATTAAATCGTAAATATCGCAGTTTCTTTCAGTTTTAAACAAATTTATGATACCTTGTTTTCGAAATATTCACTAATATTTTTTCCGAGTTTTGAATATCAACAGATTAGTAAAATTTTATTTATTAATCACCTTTATTGTTTGCACAAGTTTGGTTGCTAAAGCGTTTCATTTAGTTGGGGGAGAACTAACTTATGAATGCTTAAACGCCGAGGAAGGCATCTATTTGGTGAAGCTTTCGCTATACAGAGATTGTAATTGCGATGAAAATTATGATTGTACCGATTTTGATGGTGTAGCCAATATAACTATATTTAATGGTGAAGATGGGTTTATAAAAACCGAGCAACTTAGCCTAGACGATAAAGGAATTATAAAACCAAATATTGAAGGTTTATGTTTAGAAACAGTACCTGATATTTGCATAGAAAGTTCTATTGGTTATGAAAAAGAAATAAAACTACCTCCAAGTGTTTTTGGTTATAAAATTGTTTATCAGCGTTGTTGCAGAAACAGCACCATTGTTAACATTAAAGAAGCAAATAAAACTGGTTCTACTTATCAAATTGTTATTCCATCAAGCAATTTAGCAACTTGCAATAGTTCGCCGGTTTTCAAAAAATATCCACCAATTGTAATATGCGCTGGTTTTCCGTTAGAGTTTGATTATAGTGCTACCGATGCAGATAGTGACTCATTAGTATACGAATTATGTAATCCACTAAAAGGTGCTTCCAAAAGTTCTCCAAATCCTGTTACAGCATCGCAACCACCTTACGAACCGGTAGATTGGAAAGATGGTTTTAATATCAATAACCAAATTGGCAGCAACCCACAAATTATTGTAGATTCTGAAACAGGTTATTTACAAGGTACGCCTTTAAGAGCAGGCCAGTATGTTGTTGGCATTTGTGTGAAAGAATACCGGAATAATATTTTAATAAGCACAATGGCTCGTGATTTTCAATTTAATGTGGCAGATTGTGGTATTGTAAAAGCAAAAATTAAAGCAGATCAAATTAAAGAAGACGGCACTTTTGTAATACAACAATGTAATGGTTATGGTATTAATTTTTTAAATGAGAGTATTGGCGCACAAAATTACATTTGGAACTTTGGAGATCCGAATAGTTTTGATGATTTTTCTTTAGATAGAAATAGTTTTTATGAATATACAGATACTGGTAAATATTTTGTACAACTAATTGCCGATCCAAACGAAACTTGTAAGGATACGGCAATGCTTCAATTAAATATGTACCCTACCGAAAAACCCGATTTTAGTTGGACGGGCGGCTGCAACGATGAACCAGTACAATTTATAGATTTAAGTGTTACCGATTTTGGAAACATTACAAACTGGCAATGGCTTTTTGGTGGTAACAATTGGGGAGCTACTCAGCAAAACCCAATTATTAATGTAGATAACCGATCTACTATTGATGTGGAATTAAATATTACAACCGATTTAGGCTGCAAACTTTCCACTACTAAAACGTTAGACTTAGATATTGTGCCAACCCCTATATTAGAACATAGTAAGTTATGTTTAAACACCCAACCCATACAATTTACAGATTTATCTACCATAAGTAGTGGCAGCATAGTTGATTGGAAATGGATAGTTTATGATGAAAATTTAAATGAACTTTACAACACCAATACTAAACAAATGCAATATATTTTTGATGTCGGCACGTACTTTGTAAATTTAGAAATTACCAGTAATAATGGCTGTAGTAATTCAATTCAACAGCCAATTACCTTATTTGAAAACTTTGAAATTGATGCTGGTATTGATATTGAAATTTGCGAAAATAAAAGCTTTGAAATTAATTTAAAAGCTACTTCAACGGTAGATTATTTTGAGTGGCTTCCATTTAGTGAAGCACGAACCAGCTATAATGAAAAAAATAACCCAGTTATTGAACCTAAAAAATCCGACACCTACTTTATTTCTGCCTACGATTTAAACGGCTGTATTGCAACTGATACTTTCGAACTTACCCTACACAAAGCTCCACAAGTTAACATAGGCAACGATACATTAATATGCTATCGGCAACAGGTATTTCTGCAACCTAATGTAGAAGACGTTTACAATAGTAACCTAACATATCAATGGACTTATAATACTTTTTTAAGCAATTTAGATCAATTCAATCAATACGTATCGCCAGATACAAGTAGCACCTTTTATTTAACCGTTACCGAAAGTGCTCATAATTGCTCTACTATAGATTCGGTATTTATAAAAGTAGATAATCCGGTAAACATCAATATTATTAATGATACAATTGTTTGTCCTGGAAGTACGGTAAACTTATTTGCTTCTGGTGGAGATACTTATAGTTGGTACAATAATCAACAATTGTTAGCTAATGATGCTGAATTTGAAATAACGGTTACAAAAAACACGGCGTATAACGTAAATGTAGCCAACTCTTGTTATAATGCAGAAAGTATTGTTAATATTGATGTTTTTGATTTGCCTTTTATTGATGCAGGGAATGATATGGAAATAGAAGTAGGCAAATCTTACAATTTAAATCCAGTTTTTGAGGAGCAAAGTATTGTAAATTTCTTTTGGTCATCAGATAAGGATTATTTATCGGAATATACCGAAAAATATATTGCTATTACACCTTATGAAGATAGTTGGTATGCAATAAATGCAGTTACCAACAATAATTGTTTAGCAAGCGATACAATTAATATACTTGTTAAAAATATGCCTGATGTATATTTACCAAATGCCTTTTCACCAAATGGAGATAATATTAACGATGTAATAGTTCCAGTTTTAAAGGGCATAAAAAAATTGAACACTTTTTCAATCTACAACAGATATGGTGAAAAAATTTTCCAAACCAATAGCAGCGAAGTTTCGTGGGATGGAACTTATGATAACAAACCATTAGCCATGGGCGTTTATGTTTACTTTATTAATGGCCTTACTTATTTTAATGAACCCTTCTCAAAAAAAGGCAATATTACTTTAATTAAGTAGAGTAAAATATGTTAACTAAAGTTTTTGTTACTTTAACTTTTTTAAATTTATAGCATCTTATTAAAAACGAATCATTAGTTATGACAAATACTATTTTTGGTCTAATGAGCTTACTATTTATTGTGACAATAATAACACTATGGACGAGCTGCAATAGAAATAATACAAAAACAGAAACCAATACCACCAATATTGAAACTGATACTTTACATCAAACTAATGATAGTTTAGGAAATAGAATTGTAGTAGAAGATAGCCTTTCATCACAAATTAAGGAAGACAGTATTACAATGGTAATTGGCGATTCTTTAAAAAATGAAAAATTATCTTTAAAAGAAAATAAAGATGAGACCAGTAAAAAAGAACCAGCCACAGGCAATAAAAATAAAGCGGCAAGCGACTTTAAAGAAAACATTAACCAACAAAAAACTAAAAGTAGCGGAGGCATAAAAGCAGCAAGCAACATAAAAGATATACTTACAGAAAATAAGCCAAAAGGCAGAACAATTATTATCGGTTTTGGTGGTGGCGTTACTGGCGCAGTTACTACTTATAAAATTTATGAAGATGGAAGTTTGTTTGAAAGCAATTCACTTAATATAAATGAAGCTCAAAAAAAATTAAAAGTATTATCAGATGCAAAAGCAATACAAAGCCAATTTGATGCTTTAAAAATAGATGATATTAAACTGAATGCACCAGGAAATGTATACTTTTTTGTTGCTTATGAAAAAGACAGAAAAAGCCACCGTTGTACTTGGGGCGCAAATGATGTTCAAGCTCCTGAAAATCTAAAAACTTTTTACGACAGCCTAATGAAAACCATCTCAGAAAATAAATAGTAAATCACTAAAAATTATAATATGAAATTCTGTTCAAAATATATACTTGTAGTATTATCAATAATATTTTGTAGTTCATTAAATGCGCAAAATGCTTTTGATGTAAAAAAAGTAAATACTAACAACACTAATTCAACTGCCAATGCCCAAAAGCTTGGTAAGCAATTATATAAATGGAAAAAATCCAAATCAATTTCAAGCAATACAAATGCGCCAAGTAGCACGTTTGATGCCAATAATGTAAAGCAAATCGACTTAGCATCTTACCAAAAAAACAAAAATTTAAAAATTGCTTACAATGAAAATGAAGTACCTTATTTTATAATTAATTCGGCAAAAAGTACCAATAAAGTTGCGTTACTTACGAGTGCATTAAAACAAGCAGCAGCGCAAAAATTTCTTAGCAATAAAAAAGGCATCTTAAAAATAAATAACCCAGAAAAAGAACTAAAGCTTATTAATACCAACACAGATAAAAATGGTTTTAGTCATTTTAAATTCAAACAAATTTATAATCATATACCAGTATGGGCATCTGAAATTGTAGTGCACGTAAATGATAATAAAGTTTATTGTTTAAATGGAAGATATCACCCAACTCCAGAAACAAACAATAGCATACCAAAAATAACAACTGAAACAGCATTAAATAAAGTAAAAGAAAATTTAGAGGCAAATGGAATAGCTTGTTTTGAAAAAACCAGTTCGTTATTAGAAAAATTAGTGCCGCATTGCAAGCCAGAAAGTAATTTAATGTGGTTACCGACAGATAAGGGTTTGTTTAAATTAGTTTGGCAAATAAAATATGCACCTGCCGTAAATCAACATTGGAATTATTTTGTAAATGCAATTGATGGTACTATTGAAAAAAAATATCAAGATGTTTGTAGTTTTGGACCAGAAAAAGCTAACGCAACCGACTTATATGGTGTAAGCAGATCTATAAATACTTATTCAATTAATAACAGTTATTATTTAATAGATGCTTCACGTGATAATTTTTCATCCTCCCGATCAATGTTGCCCGATGATCCAATAGGAGCTATTGTTACTTTAGATTTGGGTAATAATGATGTAGATCAATTTGGCAATTGGATTGATCAGTTAGCACACGTAGAATCAAACAACAATAGTTGGTCAAGCAGAACTTCAGTTTCTGCACATTATAACGCTGGTAAATCATACGAATATTTTAAAAATACTTTTGGTAGAAATTCTATTGATGGAAAAGGCGGCACAATTTGGTCGGTAATAAACGTAGCAGAAGATAATTCTGGTGCAGCATTCGACAATGCCTTTTGGAACGGTACTGCCATGTTTTATGGTAATGGAAAAGATGCTTTTAAAGATTTACCAAAAGCAATTGATGCCGCTGCCCACGAAATGTCCCATGGCGTAATTCAAAATTCGGCAAACTTAATTTATGAGTTTCAACCTGGCGCATTAAACGAATCTTTTGCAGATGTGTTTGGCGCAATGGTTGACCGTGATAATTGGAAAATTGGGGAAGATGTAGTGCAAACTTCAGCATTTCCTTCGGGTGCAATGCGCGATATGCAAAACCCTAATAACGGAGCAGGTAGATTGCAAACAGGCTGGCAACCAGCAAGCATGAGTCAATATGTAAACTTGCGCCGCGATCAAGATAATGGTGGCGTACATATAAATAGTGGTATTCCTAATAAAGCATTTCAATTGTTTGCAACTAATGTTGGTAAAGATGTTGCCGAACAAGTTTACTACCACGCCTTACTTAATTACTTAACTCAACAGTCGCAGTTTACTGATTGTCGAGCTTCAATTATACAATCTAGTAAAGATTTATACAACGATAATGTAGCCGCAGCAGCAGCACAAGCATTTGATAATGTAGGTATTGTGGGTGATGGTGTTGTTGGTGGCACAAGTGGAGGCACATCAACTACCAGTTCTGAATTGCCAAACAGTAGCGGTGTTGAACACTTTTGGGTATGTGATGTAAATAGTAATGTTAGTGCAGCCCAAGCTTTTGATTACGATGTTGAAAATCAAAGCTTTAGAGAACTCACCAACCAAAGTGCTTTTCCTAAAGGAAGTATTACCGATGATGGAAGTTTTGCATTATTTGTTGGAGAAGATAATAACATTTATGCCGTTGACTTAACTTCTGCCAACCCAATTGGTAGTACACAACAATTAACAAATGATAATGGTTGGCGTAAAGTTGCTATAAGCAGAGACGGCGAAATTATTGCAGCTTTAGAGGAAACCGAGAATAATAAATTATGGATTTTTGACCCCGATGGAGATGGTAGAGAATTTGATTTATACAACCCTTCTACCGCAAACGGAGGCGCAAATGCAGGCGCACCAGAATATGCAGATGCTATAGAATTTGAACCCAATGGCGAATATTTAATGTACGATGCCTACAATGTAATAAGCCGAACAAGTGGCACAGAAGTAGGCAATTGGGATATTGGCTTAATTAAAGTATGGGATAACAATACCAACAATTATGGCGACGGTCAAATTTTAAAACTCTTTCCACCGCAACCATCTAACATAAGTATTGGTAATGCCACCTTTGCTAAAAATACTGGTAATATTATTACTTTTGATATGTTAGATATAAACCAAGGTAGCAATGGCGAATTGTATATAATGGCTGCAAACCTGGCAACTGGCGAAAGCAATTTAATACACCAAACCGAAGGTATTATTGGCTACCCTACTTTTTCACCCGATGATAATGCAATTGCTTTTTCTGATTACAGCAATTTCGATAGTGAATATACAGTTGAAACAATTAATTTAAATAGCGATAAAATTACGCCAAGAGGCAATGCCCAAATAATTTTTAGAGATGCTGCCTGGCCTGTTTGGTACAAAAGAGGCGCACGTAATTGGGTAAAACCCGATGCCAATTTTGCGGCAAATATTACACAAGGACCTGCTAGCTTAACCGTCAATTTTACTGATAGATCTGAAAATTTGCCAAACAACTGGCAGTGGGTTTTTGAAGGCGGCAACCCAGCCACCTCAAACGAACAAAATGTAGTGGTAACTTACGAAAACTCAGGCTCCTACCGTGTAACGTTGACAGCAAGTAACCCTGCTGGTGAAGATGTAGCCGTACAAAATAACTATATAATCGTAGGCGATCCGGTTAGCATCGAAAATGAAATTGTTGTAAATGCAGTTGATTTGCAAAACCAACCCAACCCATTTAACGAAAAAACAACTATACAGTTTAATATGCCAAACACTTCAAACGCTAAGTTAAAAATTTTAGATGTTAGTGGTAAAAATTTGCAAACCTTGCTAAACAAAACAATTGCAGCAGGCACGCAAACTATTGAGTTTAATGCAAATGGTTTAGCAGCTGGTATTTATTTTATACGTTTAAATACCGATAAATTTTCTGTTACCAAAAAAATAATTATTCAATAAATTAAAATCAACTTTGTTTTGAAGCGAGATAGTTGTACTCGCATAAAATTTACTCACGCTTTCTGCTCAAATGCTATTTTGCCAACGCTTCATAGCCACCCTAAAATAGCATAACCGCGGCAATCGTGGCTAACTTAAAAACTTCGCCCCGCCGTAAAAAGGCACTAAACAGGCAATTTACCAACTAATATTTTCAAAGAAATTATAACTATAAAATAGTGCTTTTTTATAAAATGTTTCGCATCTTTAAAATAAAAAAAATTTGTGAGTAAGCAAAAAGTTAATATACAAATTGAAGAAAGCTGGAAAAATGCTTTAGTTGATGAGTTTCAACAAGCCTATTTTGCTGTTATAAAACAAAGCCTATTATACGAAAAAAAACAAGGTATTAGCATTTACCCGCCTGGAAAATTAATTTTTAATGCCTTTAATTTAACACCTTTCAATAAAGTAAAAGTAGTTATTTTGGGGCAAGATCCATATCACGGCCAAGGGCAAGCACACGGTTTAAGTTTTTCTGTACCCGATGGAGTTGCACCGCCACCATCTTTAAAGAATATTTACAAAGAAATAAAAAACAATTACCCAAATTTTGCAATACCAGCAAGCGGCAATTTAACCAGTTGGGCTAATCAAGGCGTTTTTTTATTAAATGCTATGTTAACAGTTCAAGCCAGTAAGCCAGCCTCGCACCAAAAGTTAGGTTGGCAAAGCTTTACTGATGCTGTAATTAAAGCCCTTTCTAAAAAAAGGGAAAACCTTGTTTTTATGTTATGGGGTAAATTTGCCCAAAGCAAAGGCCATTTAATTGACTTTGAAAAGCATTTGGTTTTAACCTCTCCCCACCCTTCTCCTTTTTCTGCACATAGTGGTTTTTTCGGTAATCAGCATTTTATTAAAGCAAATACATATTTGGCAAATAATGGCATAACAGAAGTTGATTGGCAGGTGTAAAATTTACAGACATATGAAACTGTTTAAATAGAAAATGTGTTTACAAACTATTTTAAAATTACAGTATGGAAAATGTATTGAATATTGATGAAATAAAAACGCTCTATCCAAATGAATGGGTATTAGTTGGTAACCCCATAAAGGATAACAATAAGATAGATGTTGTAGCGGGTATTCCAATTTTTCATAGTAAAGATAAAAAAGAAGTTTGTTACAAGGGAAGAGGTAAAACTAAAGAATTTGAAAAGATTACATTAATTTTTACAGGAAATTTAGAAAGTGCAAGAAAGATGACTGGAATTTTTAATAGATTAAAATAATGGAATTTGAATTTAAAAGAGAACCTGAGGGTGACTTGATTTTAGTTAATGTAGAGATTGATAACAAATATGAATTGAAAATGGTTTTAGATACAGGAGCAACAAATACCACAATTGATAGCAATGCTCTTTATTTGTTAGGTTATGATTTGATTGACAATGTAGGAACGGTAAAAATTGAAACTGCCAACGGAGTTATTGAAACAGAAATTTTTAAACTAAATGTTTTTGAATCTCTTGGGTTGAGAAAGAAAAATTTGAAATTCAAGTTTATGACTTTATAGCTCGTGGTATCATTTCTGATTATAATGGATTAATAGGCTTGGATTTTATTGAAGATAAGAAAATTTGTATTAATTTATGTACTGAAATAATTCATATAGAATAGGCTAAGCTGCTTTTAAAGTAAACAACTAATCTTTAAAAATTAAAGGCATTCCAGCTGCCCTTCTTGCAGGGAAATAGCTAGCCAAACAACCAATAAGTACCACCGTTATACCAATTAAAATAAAATCGTTTAACCTAAAATCTACAGGAAAAGCATCTATTAAAAAAATACCGCTTTGATTTAATTTTATTATTTGAAAATGCTGTTGTAACAATCCAATTATTATTGCAATTATACTACCTAATATTGCGCCTGTAAAAGAAAGTAACAAGCCTGTGGTTAAAAATATGCGATTAATTTGACGGTTACTTGCACCCATTGCTTTTAGTATGCTTATGTCTTTTCTTTTTTCAATTACCAACATTGAAAGTGAGCCAATAATATTAAAAGCGGCAATTAACAAAATGAAAGATAAAATTAAATAGGCCACCAATTTTTCGCTCTTCATTACTTTGTACAATGTATTATCAATTTGAAAGCGATTGGTAACCTTTAAATTTTCGGGAAGTATTAGCTGTATCTTTTTTTGAAAAGCTTCTACATCAACATCTTCGTATAACGCAATTTCAATACCGCTTACTTCATTTTTGCTTTCAATTACATCTTGCGCAAACTCTAAATCAACAAACACATATTTCGAATCAAATTCTTTTTCTATACTGTACAAACCCATTGGCCAAATACTTTTGATGTTAACCATATTGTATGGATTAGTGGTATTGAGTTTCCCGTCTTTTTTGGGCATAAAAACCCGCAGTTCACCAAAATCATCAAACAAACTTAAAGATAAAGCTTTGGCAACACCAAGGCCTAACACCCCAACATTCGATCCTTTTTTTATTCTAAAATAGCCATCAACTAAGCAGGTATCAATTGGGTTAACTTTGGTATAATTTTCATCAATACCTTTTAGGCGGGCAAAATATTGCTTGTCATTAAAGTCAAAAATCGCATTTTCTTCTAACACTAACGAAAAGGCATCTATATCATCAAAATCTTCTAATTGTGTTAGCAAGGCACTATTTGGCTTAAAGGTTTTGCCTTTTTCTACTTCAATTACTAAATCAGCTCTAAAGCTATCGTATAAAGAAAGCACTAAATTTTCGAAACCATTATATACTGATAATACTAATATTAAGGCCATAGTACCAATCATCATTGCCAATAAAGATACACCCGAAAGTATATGAATAGCATTGGTAGATTTTTTACCAATTAAATACCGCCTTGCTATGGGTAATATAAACTTCAATTTAATGCAAAGCTACTGTTTAAACACGAATATTTTTTTCTCTTTGTAATCGGTAACATAAAGTTTATTATTATGTACAGCTACATCAGTTGGGTTTTCAAAACCAGTATCAATAATTTGTTGCGGTGCACCAACAAGATTGTAAATTAACAAACGCCCATTTTCAAAATCGGTGGCGTATACATAACTTTCATCTACAAAAATACCAGTTGTAGCATTCATTTTTTCTGCTCGCCCAAAAGTACGTATGTGCGTACCTTCTAAATCAAAAACTTGTATACGATGGTTATAAGCATCTGCCACATATAAAGTATTATCATAAAAATGAACATCTGTAGGATATTCAAATTCTGCTGGCCGATTACGTCCTTTTTTGCCAATACTTTGCCAACCTTTTTTGTTTTTTAATAAAACCCGATGATTGTAAAAATCGGCAATAGCTACAAATTCGTTATGAACTGCAACACCAGCTGGGGCATCTAATTCCAATTTTACTGGCAAAGTTGTAGTTGTATTTTTTGTGATAACTGATACAGTATCTCGTCCATATTGCGGAATGTATAAACTGCCATTTTCAAATGCAATGTGCATAGGCCTTTCATAATCGGTTAAAGTTTGTAACACTTCACCAACTTCATTAAGCTGCACTACTTGATTATGATCACCGTCACTCACCCAAATATTATCGCCTTCAAAAGCTAAACCAATCGGTGTAATTTCACCAAGATCTATAGTATTTATTAATTTAAATTCTTTTTGGCTTAAACTACAGCCATACAGTATTGATAAAATAAGATATAAAAAGATAGGGTATTTAATCCACATTGTCGACACGGTTTTTTTCTTCAAAAGGAGTTATCAAATCCGCATTCATTCTTTTGTATTGGCAGCAACCGGGTAAACTGTTGTAAACATCTTCAAAAGCGATCATTTTATCAGTATCATAACCTGCACCACTTATAACCTGATGTATTTGTTTTTCACTAACTTCAGTATCCAAATACTCAACCTTAATAATTTTTTTCCTTTTGTTCCAATTCGCATTAGCTACACCATACAAACCCATAGCAGCCCGCTCAATTCTACCTTTACACATATTGCAGTTGCCCGCTACCTCAAATTCAATGGTTTGGTTGGCAGTATAATCTACCTCATGGGTTTCATATTTTGATTCTTCAAATGAGCCATCTGCTCTTTTAATACTTAGCGACATTGGTGTATAACCTGCTTTGGTTACTTGATGTCTTACATCTTCTATTGAAATCTTTCTTTCTGTTGGATAAGTAAAAGTGGTTAAACCGCTTTCCATTTCAATTTTAAAAGCTTTCACACCATCCAGTTCTTTCATTTTCTTTTCTAAACCATAGGCGCAAAATGGGCAACCCAAACCATCTACTTGAACGGTAATTTCATCTTTAGAATCTTTTTTTTCGGTTTTCTTTTTTTGTGCGAACAAACTAGTTGTTACTAAGCTAACTAAAATTATTGTTGTTACTATTTTTATCGTTTTCATGCTATTTTTTCTTTTAAGACTTAAAAAATAGGAGCAAGTTAAATTATAAACCTTGTTCCAAAAAGTAGGGTGTATTTTTGTTTTTCATTATCGGGTTCATTTTGAATAAGTGGTATTTTTATAGCAGTTTCAAATGTTATACGTTTAATAGCATACTGTATGCCTTGTGCTAAAAATAAATTGTGCGCGCCACTTTCTAAATTTATTTCTCCATCGTACTCAAAATATAAATTTATTTGTTTTGGTGGATATATTAAAGGCATTAAAGGTAAACCGGCGCTTATTTTATAGTGAAAAAAATCGGCTCTATTAGCAACATAATGATAGCCAACATTTGCCCCCAAACCATAGCGTAAAGCTTCGTAGCCAAATGTAAGCCCTGCAAAGGTTTGCCATTCGCCAACACTAATTTCATAATTATTGCTATCAAAACCTGTTGGAAAATATTGCTGCACTTTTAATGCTGCTCGTGCTGTTTTTGAACTTTCATCCCACCTAAAAAATTGATATTTCATTTGCACACTTAAATCGCCAAGGCCACTTTGTTTGTGATTATGTTCCAAATAATTTACGCCTGCAAAAGGTATATGTGCAGCTACCAATAAATTTGGTTTTATTACATAGTGTGCCATAAAGGGCGCATTAAAAAAACGCGTATTTTCTCGTACTTCAACTCTGGTAAGGGTTTTAAAAACTATTCGTTTTTCACCAATCATAATAGGTTTATCGGTAATAATTGGTGGGCCTTGTGCCGATACATTAAATGCTATAAAGCACAATGCAAATAGCCATAAATACATTTTCATTTTGTATAAAATTTATAAATTTATAAAAATAGTGTAGACGTAAAAAATGGAAAAATGAAAATGCTAACAGAGGAAACACTGATTAAAAGCATAAGCTTTACAAACCAGTAAAGGAGGTGTCAGTTTTATTTTTGTAAATAAAAATTTATGATGCTTTATGTTTGTAGGAATGGCTTTAATAAAGCCAACAAAATCATTAAGGGTTTTAATTTCGTTATTCGGGTTATTTTTAAATTGATCTTTTGGAGGTGAGGTTATTGAAAGTTCGCTGCAACAATCAGTTGTGCAACAAAGGCTTATATCTTCATTACTAACTAAATTATTTTTATTTTCCGGGCTACAGCAGTTTCCAGTTGTAGTGCATTTACTTTCAATAGAACCTTTACAATAATGCATACTAATACTAAATGGCATAGTAGCCAAAAGCATCCAAATAGATAGCAATATGTGTAAATTATAATTCACTTAATACAAAGTAAACGAATAAATAATGAAATATTTCACAAAATAAATTAAAAATATAATTTAAAATGTTGTTTTGCTTGATCTTTTTTAAAGAAAATAACACCCAATTGAAAAAGATCAATACTTAGGCTTATCTGCGGGTTGGCAATTATATGTTGCCAAGCCGCATACATATCGTCTGACCAATTAATATCGTCAAAAACAAAAATAGAATTATTGTTTTTTAAAGTTAACATTTGATTAAAGTAGCTAATGGTACTTTCTTTTTTATGATCCCCATCAAAATAAACCAAATCAAAATGGTTGTTTTTCTCTTCTTGTTCTTTTAAAAAATTACTAAAAGTTGCATTAATAGTTTTTACGTTGGAAAGGTGTAATGCTTTAATATTTTGTTGCGCAATTTTTAGGGTATTTGCACAAGCTTCTACCGTAACAACTTTGCAATTTGGGCTTGCTTTAGCCATATAAGCCGTACCCAAACCAACTGAAGTACCTAATTCTAAAATATTTTTACAATTAAAATAGTTAATTAAACGAAATAATAGTTCTCCTTTTTGCTGAGTAGCTCCGGCCACTTTTGTTATTTGTTTTATACTACGTTTATTACCCATTTTGCGCGAGCCAGCGCCTTGTTCGCTAACCGTAATTATTGTATTATTTTTTAATAATTTTTTTTTAAGATGCGCTATTTCTTCAAAAGCATAAAACTTTCGGTCATCTTGTATAACATTAACCATAAAATCATACACAAAAGGAGAATGTAAATAGTATTTTGTTTTGGCAAAAACCAAGTATTTAAAATATCTTTTTATAAGTGAAATGCTATCCATTATAATTTTATTATAACGAAAGCTACATTGAATAATAGTACAAATTTGATTTTCATTTTTCTTACCTTTTAGGAATCTTTTTTTTGTATCAGTTATAGTTAAATTCTACAATTTTTACTTTTGGCTTTATTTATATAGGAGCAATTGCCTAAAAAAATGCATCCCTTGTAAATCAAACAATCAGGATAATATCTAATGAAACCTGTTCTATTATTTAGTGATAAACACAAGTGAACAGGTTCACTTGGAACGTATAAAAATTTTCATACGATTACCATATATTTCTTATAAAAAACAGCTTACCAAAATAATTGATAAGCTGCTCACAAAAATAATATTTTAAATGCTAAAACACGAGTGGTTTAATTTTTAATAAATTTTTGTGTTACAATTTCTGCTGAGGTAACCATTTGTACAAAGTAAATGCCGCTATTTAAATTCGATACATTTAACTTTAAGGTTTGTAAGCTTCCACCTTCTACTATATTGTGATTAATTATTTTACCATTAAAATCTAAAATATAAAAATCTACAGTTGTGGCAATATCTTTAACAGAATAGTTAAGCCTTAACTCATTTGAAACCAAATTAGGTTTAATTGAAAGTGTGGCATTAATAAATTTTGATGATGGTTTTGTTTCAGAAGGATTAGCATATTTTGGCGCAATGCCACCACTTAAACAGAAATCAGAGCTTTGCATAGCACCAAAAGCTCCTCCACCAGAAGCAAGAATTGTACCATTTGCATCACTTAATTGGTAGTTACCACATAAGCCAGGTGTAGAAACCAAACTTAAAGTACCTACCACGCTACCTGGGGTAATTAAGGTGCCAGGTGTTATAAAAGTTGATGCGCCTACAGCACTACTTTGAAAAGGACACATACCATTACTTAAAGCATCGTAAACCTCTAAGGTATAACAACCATCTAACAAACATTCATTTTCTATTATTGACGAATTGGCTGGTTGTGAACCATAACCATTTGATGAAGCAACGCTAACTCCATTAGCATCAAATATTTCCCAACTGCTTTGTGCCGGAAAACCATCAAACTGAAAAGATAAATCTACAGCTGCACAAGCCGTTAAATCGCACGCTGCTGTAAAGTCTTGCGATCCATCTGTTTGGCTATTTACATTACCTTGTGTGGCATTATCGCCTAAGCCTCTTCTTGCAAAGGCCTTTCTTATAAGGCAATTGTATTCTCCATTGTATAATGCTTGGTCTGCTGCAAGTATTGCATCTCTACCATCTACAAAGCCGGGGCTGCAGGGTTGCAATTTCATAGCTTCGGTTACCAAGTTAATGGCAATATTATTTCCACCAGTACCATTATAAAAATCTGTATCAAAACCATAAGCATCTACTAAATCCCAGGTCATCTCCCAAAGCATGGCACACCAAACCGAGCCAACACCATGTGGTATAGATTCATTAGCTATATCTAAATAAGTGTGCGGGTTAACATTAAAATCTGTACTGTAAGGAAAGGTGCGGATACCACTTCCATTTAATGGTTGAGAAAGCACATAAACGCCTATCGGCCTGATATCCGTTCTGGTATCACCTGGCTCCATTGTCATCCATAAACCATAAAAATCGCTCCAACCTTCACCCATTTGTTCATCATTGATTAGGCAATTGGCGTTATTTCTTCCACCTGTTAAGCGTAAAGAAATGCCATGACCATATTCGTGGGCCACAATACCATTATCGAAAGAGCTATCATTATCAAAAGTAGAAATTATGGTTACATTTAAACCAGGTGTCTGAGTTCTAATGGTTGCACAATCTGCCTGGCTTATCATAACTGCAGGAATGGTTACACTAGCACCAACTGCACCTGCACCCATAAATATGGTACCTGGGGCAACATTGTTACACACAATTACCGCTATAGCTCCTGCATTTTCTGCTGCTAAACATTTAGCACCAAATTCGCAATTACCTCTGTCAATCATTGCAATATTACCATTTAAGGCACCTCCGTTAACCAAAGTTCCACAAGCCTCAGTAGGGGCTGCACTGCCATCATTTGCAATAACCACATTACCGGTTATGTTATATGTAGCTGCACCAAATGCAGCAGCTGTATAACTGTAATTGCCTGCAACGCTTGGCGGACTATTGGCAGTTACCGCACCAAGAGTATTATCCCACAAAAACATTTGCATTCTTCCTCTCTGCCCATCAGCAGGTACCGACATGTTGGCATTGTTTCTGCCACTTCCATCTTGCGCATCTGCATTTACCCAATCGGCACCAGTACCACCGTTTCCATAGTTATTAGCCTGAAAGTTACCGCCGGCTTCATCAAATCCATAGTAATACAAAACATCGTGCATTATATTATTCATATAAAACAAGTTGGTAATAACCGCACTTTGGTTATTTGCAGAAGTTAAGGATTGCCCAAAGTTTATATTAAAATTAAAATCTAAAGAAGGTCCGCCATCTGGAGAAAAGCCACCTGTATTGTTATCGTCTGCATCTTCTCTTGCCCAAACGTTGTTACCTCTTGTAAATGTAAATTCGTTACCAGCCGAGCCATTAGTATCGTGCCAACCAAAAGGTGAAGCAACCGGATCAGCAGGGTTACTTATAGTTTGTTGAGGTCCGTGTATTGGGCTTTCTGTTGGTATAGGATATACGGTGTATGTATTAGCCATTTGTTTAGCAGTTGCATTGCTGTTATTTTTTTTGTCAGATATTTTTTTAGATGGGGTTACATTATTATGATGTGCTTCGGTACAACCTGCTTCGTGTGCATCAAACGAGCAGTAAACTGTCCAGTTAATTTTATTTAAGATGTCACCTGTAAGTGCATCAACTCTCATACTCCACCAATCATCACTTTCAATTTCTGCAATTGATAAATCCCAGCAAAGTCTTAATGCGCCTGATTGTGTTTGTTGGTACATCAATTGAACTGGTATTTTTTCTCTGGATAAACTACCTTTATTGTAAGTAGATCTCTGTGCAATACCTCCTTCATCAAATAATAATGTTGGAATTTGATTACTGTTATATTTCATTTTAGAAGATACACTTTCAAAGATGGCACTAATACTTAACGACGGTTGAGTTGTATTAATTTTTTCAGCAATGTTTTCAAAAAATTCGTCATTAACTTTTAAAACTTGATTATTAGGCTTTAAATGTACACTCATAACTGCATTGTGTATTGGAATACCTTTATGTAGCTGCCTTAAATAATAATGTGTAATTCCACTTGATGAACTGGTGTGATAACTGGTTACTTCGTAGTTATCGTAATCAATAGCAGGTAGTTTTTCATCAATTACATATTGTTTAACTACTTCATTTAAGACACGCATATTTGCCTGGCCAGTTAATGTAAAATAAGATGTTAACAATATAAATAAACATAGTAAAGATGTTTTTGAAACAATAAAACTTCTAAATATATGAACGTATTTTTTTTTGGCAGATCGCATAGACAATTAATATTATATTAAGTTAAAAAATAATTTATATCGAATTTATAAATGCAATGTAAGTAATAAATTATTTGTTAAGTAACTAATATGTAAATTGTTATGAAGTTTATTTTAAAAATCTTACACATCTAAATTTTAATTTAATAGAGTTGCTAACCTTAATTAGATTTTAAAAAAAAATTATCTAAAGTGATGATGAAAATTAAACTACAATACATAGCTATGAAGTAGTTAAGTAGAATAACCAAAATTAACTTTAATTGTACGTATTAATAGCCAAACTAAAGTGGCTTTATAAAATGCACCTATAAGTGCTATCTAACCACATTAAATTTACCTGCGCTAATTTGTTCGCCTGTAATTAGCTGATAAGTATATATGCCTGCTGATAAATTACTTACATTGTAACTAATTATTTGTGTTCCTGCTGTTAACGAGGTTTTATCAATACTTTGGATTAAACTTCCTTTGTTATCATATACTTGTATTAATAAATCAGTTGATTCTTTTACGGCAATTTCAAAATTTAAAACATCTTTTGCTGGTATTGGGTATGCTTTTACATTAAAACTATTTAATGAGTTATCTAACTTAAATTTAAGGTCTATAATTTCAATTGCATAATCACCTTTAAAATTTGTTGTAAAATCTGAAATTTGATTGTTCCAGCTAAATTGTAATTTTTCATCAATGCTTATGTTCTCTTTGTAATCAGTTGTTAAGTCATCGCCATAAATTGGTGCAGTCATTAAATAGCTATCTTCAATCACATCTAAAACAGCAATAGTTTCTCCTTGCTCATTTAATACTTTTACTTGCTCACCATAAGGTAAATTACTAGTTCCATTAATAAAACTAAAAACGTTTGTTAAGTTATTCACTTGTTTTGCAGAAGGGGTAGTTACTTTAACCCAATATCCGTAACCATTTTTCATTTGTAGTAAGGTATTTAAAAATGGTGGTCCATTTGGATTAAATACATTTGCTCCGTTATCAAAACCAGTAACATATTGTAAGTTACCGCTACCAATTATATCATCAAAATATGTAGCTGGCATTTGCTGAGCATCTGGTGGGTAGGCTACTAAATTCCAGCCAGCATCAAAAGGTTTTCTGAAACCATCATCTAAACAGGCTCCTTCTACATTCAACACATCAGCATTTGTAACTTTTACCCAGTAGCCAAAACCATCTGACAATTCATTTATTGTATTTAAAAATGGTGGACCATTTGGATTAAATACTTTTGCTCCGTTATCAAAACCAGTAACATATTGTAAGTTACCGCTACCAATTATATCATCAAAAATACTTGTGAAATTATTGTTAGCAGGAGTGACATCAAGAGAAATAAGATTCCAACCTGAGTTAAGATTAATAGATTGGATACAATCTCCATTGCCATTGGAATAAGTTACAGTATAAGTATCTTGTACTGTTTGGTTAGTAAATAGGTCTGTTGTTTTTAACGTAAATACAATTTCCGAACCATTGCATATATTTTGAGGCAAATCAGAATAGTTTAAAACATAAGGTGAGTTTAAGCTTAACAAGCCAGCAAAACAATTACCACTTAAATTTGAATCGGGGCCGGTAATTTGACCGCCTACTGCTCCACTATTTTCATCTGCTATAATTATCGGCTGTCCACCATTAATTTGGTAATAAAATTCGTTAAATGATTCTGAAGGTATGCCAGTTGATACATCATTATAAGGTGCGCAATTTGCTAAACGGCTCAAACCTTCTGTATAAAGTTCTATGTTTTGTCCGCAAGTTAAAGTTTGTGGCCCATCTGTTTGAGAACTAAAATCTCGCAATTCAGCTGTTGTTAAAGGCTGTCCATTTCCAGGAAATTCATCGTTAATATTAATTTCTATAGTTCCTAAATTTACCACTAAGTATTGGTTGGTTGGTAATAGTGTATAAATTGATTCGTTTACAATATCAATATTTGTTTGTTCTGTTATGTACAAAACTGCTTCAGCCTCTAACAAAGCACCATCACAGGCCTCAAAACCCTCTGAAGGTGGTGCATCAATGTCACCAATTGGCAATATAGTTTCACAAAAATTACTCTGACCAAAATTCAAGCCTATGTTAGCAACAATATTTAAAGGTGGTTCACTAACAACTGTGCATTGAGTAATTCTACTGCCATCTGGCAAAAGTTGGTATAAATAAAATGCCATTCCAGCAATATAATTGGCTTCATTACAGGAAAAATTGCCTATTTCCACATTTCCGAATGTGATGGATAAACTATTAGCATTAAAAACAGGAGGATCAATATTTAAAGTAATATTATCTATACAACCAAGATTAATATCGCATTGCGCAAAATTATTTTTATTTAAACCACATACCAAAGCAAGCATTATTAAAATGCCTTTAAAAAAATTCTTCATACAATTTTATAAATTTTGTTTAAGGTATGTTTTTATTTGAAAAGCAAATATAGTCTTTATTGTATTTGAAAGGCAAGTTAAAAATGACACTTTCTTACTTGTTTAAAAAAAAAGGTTTCAGCGTATTACACACTGAAACCTTTTACCTATATTAAATTTTACTTAAACTAATTTTTCAAAAATTTGTTTGTAATAATTTGTTCGCCTGTAATGGTATTTAAAAAATACATTCCGTTTGGAAGATTTGAAACATTGAAAGTTAAGCTATTCATACTTTCTTTTAATTGATAAACTTCGTTAGTAAGTACTTTACCTTCAAAATCAACTATTTGAATTATTGTTGATAAATTGTTGGAAGCTTCAACTATCAAGTTTAATTTACCATCCGTTATTGTTGGGAACAATCTATCAATACGTAGTGTTGAAGATTTTTCAACTTTATTAAGTTTCATTAAACTATTGTTTACTGTAGTATTACCAAAAAACAATCCAGAAGAAACAATTATTTCTACAGGATCTGAGTCATCTTCATCAGAATCGTAATCGGTGCTACCAGGGAAACCTGTACCATCTCCACTAATATGATTATCAGAAGGAGAATTTGCATTACCACCTGCATCATTGGTTGGATCGGTATCCATTGTAGAATCAACATCCATCCCGGGGTTACCATCTGTATCGTTAGCGGCAGAAATTTCTGCAATTGTATTGTAAACTCCTGGAGCTGCATCTTCTGCAACAGTTAATGTTACGAAAAAACTAACTGCTCTACAGGGTAATAAAGAACCACTTAAAGTTTGAGTTGCTGTGCCATCACCATTGTCAACCCAATCAGCATTATCATCAGTTGAACTTAATGACATACCATCTGGAATGTAGGTTGTAACCTCAATATTATTACCAATTTGGCCGCCTCTATTATATACAGAGGTAACAAAAGTTACATCATCACCAGGTTCAACGGTAGTTGGTTGATCGGCAACAGGATACATAATTAAAGCTAAATCAAACACGGTATCAACTATAGTAATATCGCTACTTGACGAATTGTTACTGGCATCTTCATCCATTATTGAGTCTCCATCAACGTCTGTCATAGCAGAAATTGTTGCATTGTTAGTATATGTGCCAGGGTCTGCAGCTAAAAGAGGCTTTACACTAATTGGTAAACTAACACAATCTCCAGGTGCAATACCTTCATCAATTGTTTGAGAGTAGTCGCCATCTTCATTTATCTCCCATCCAAAATTATCACCGTGGCTCAATCGGAAACCATCAGGTAAAATATCAGTAACTTCAACATTATATACTGTTACAGTTCCTAAGTTACATACTTCTACAGTAAATATAACATCATCACAAGGTGATATTGTTGTTTGGCCTCTGTCTAAAGTTTTTTCTAAAGAAAGGTCAATTCTCTCCACATTGTAAGTACAAGAACTATCATCGCAGTCTGCCGATGAATCGTAATTTGTTGCATCCGGATCGGTACAACCAGCTTTTTCTCTTGTTACTTCTATAGAATTAGATAAAGCAAAACAACCGCCTAAATCAGCTGCATTCATACCTTCTTCTGCTCCGGTAATATCATCAAAAGTAACATACCAAATTAGACAAACTCCACTTGGTGCATCATCAAAATTAACATCTCCTGGCATTGTTGGTAAGCCTAATATTTCCAACTCATCATTAGTTACTACCCAAGCAGTATTATCACCAACTCCATCAGAAACCGTAATACCAGAAACATAATCTTCAATTCCATCGCCCACACAGAAAGTAAAAGGACCTCCACTTATAGTAGCAGCTTGTACAACAATACAAGAGCCATCATCAACCGTTGCAGCTGGGTTGTAATTACAAGCTTCGCTATTAGTACAACCATCTAAACCATAGGTGCAACTGTCATCATCACAATTTGCATCAGCATCATAGTTATTTGCATCAGCATCGGTACAACCTAAAACTTGAGGAGTTTCTACCTCGCATCCACAAACGGAAGGTGTCCATGTTGTTATATCACCATCGCAAATATCTGTATTACAATCGGTGCTGTAATCATCGCAAGATCCATCATCTTCAGATGCAGAAGCATCGTAATTTGGAGCACAAGGATCTGTACAACCACTTTCAACCGCACACGATGGTTTAATTGTAATTACTACAACATCGTGATCATCTTCATCACCATTTTGGTTAAATACTGTGTTATCAGTTCCTGTTGAAGGATCGGCTCCACCATCATTATCTGGATCTTGATCTGGTGTGCTATCTACGTCATTTCCATCATCTGAACTAATTTCACCATAGTTTGAGATTGAAGTGCCAGTAAAATCAGCATCAATTGTTAACCAAACTGATAATGGAAAATTAGAATCGTTTGGATAAACACCGCCTGATGGTATACAGCCTACAATTGTAGTAGTAATAATTGAACCACTACCAGACCAAATTGAATTATTAGCATTATCACTTAAAGACATTCCATCAGGAATATATTCTGTAACTTCTACATCACAAGCTTGTATATCGCCTTGGTTGTAAATGGCCATATTAAATCTAACTTCATCGCCAGGGCAATACTCAGTTGGTAAACTTGAAGATATACCTTTAATTAAAGCCAAATCATAATCACCTGTTTCGTATTCACAGCTATCATCATTACAATTAGCAGCTGCGTTAAAGTTAGTTGCACTTCCATCAGTACAACCAAGTACTTGGGTTACTGTTACTTCACAACCACACGAATCTTCAGACCAGGCTGCTACATCACCTGCACAAATATCCATATTGCAGGTAGTACTGTAAGATTCGCAAGAACCATCATCCGCTACTGCTGAAGAATTGTAGTTTGGTGCGCATGGGTCAGTACAACCCGTCTCTGGGTAAGTACAACTGTCTTCTTCTAAGCAATTTGCAGCTGGGTCATAGTTAGTAGCAGCACCATCGGTACAGCCTAAAACTTGAGGAACGGTTACCTCGCAACTGCAAGATTCACTTGACCAGGCCGCTACATCGCCAGCACAAATATCCATATTACAAGTGGTGCTATATGAATCGCAAGAATCATCATCTACTGTTGCTTCGGCATCATAGTTTGGGGCGCAAGGGTCAGTACATCCTTGTGTATCACATTCACGCAATGAAATTTGAGCTACATCGTGATCGTCCTCATCATTAGAGTTATGTATAGAATTATCAGTATCAGTACCTGGTTCCGCTCCAGCATCATTTGTAAAATCCTGGTCGGGTGTTGAGTCTATATCGTCACCATCATCTGCACTTATTTCTGTGTAGATGTTAATTACATCACCAGTAAAATTTGGTTGTATTGTTTGTACAAAACTTAGCTGTAATGAACCAACACCATCTGGATAAGTACCCCCAGGCGGAATACAAGTTTCGATAACAGTTGTTAGTACCGATCCATCTAATGTCCATCTTGAATTTAGTGGATCGTCACTTAAAGTCATTCCTTCAGGAATATAGGCTGTAATTTCTATATTACAAGCTTCTATATCTCCAGTATTATAAATAGCAGAATTAACCCTAACTAAATCGCCAGGGCAGAAATCTGGGCCAAAAGAGCTTGAAACTCCATTTATTAATGAAATATCATACACCTGGCTGTAAGTGTAGTTTGTTAGGGTAAAAAAGCATATTGCAATTGCAATTAAAATTTGAACTTTTTGCTTTAACCTTGTAAAGACTTGTAAATTTTTCGACATATAAAATATTTATGGTTATATTAATTCTTAAGTTAAATATACGTATTTGGATTGTAAAAGGTTAGAGAAAAATTAACTTTTCGAACCGTCTCCTTTAAAATAATCTTCTTTTATCTTAAATAGAACATTGAAAGTAGTTAAACTACCGTAAATTCGGGTTATATATTGTTGCAAATCAATTTTTTCTTCATCACTTAATCTTTTGCTACTGTTAATTTTTTGTTCCATCACTCTTATCCTATCCCTAACCATTACTACTTTATGAAAAAAAGTTTCTATAGGAATTTCTTTAGATTTTAAATTAGGGTTATTCGGCTTTAAGATCATTGTTCCTCCCAACCATTTTTCACCCAATTCAACAGTTTCCTGATTAACATTCCATTTATGGAAAATACTATTTATTGCTTGTTTTACTTCTTTTAAGGTAAGCCTATCCCCATCTAAAGGTATTTCTTCAATGAGTTCAATTCTATCATCAGTATGGGTAACTTGAACTTCTCCTCTATTTTTGAACCATACGGTATACTCGCTCATACCAACGTCAACAATTACTCCTTTTCCAAAAACTTGGTGGTTAATTTTAGAGCCTAATCCTAACAATGTATTTTCCAAATCTTTTATTCATTTATGTTTTCCAAAATAATTATCAAAATTAATAGCAAATTTTGATTATTAAAAAATATACTTCATTTAGTTTGCTTATAGTTTTCAACATTGTTACTCATTTTAAAATATTACATTTCTTTTTTTAATTCTAATTTGCTTTAAATCAATATTTTATGTTAAAATTTTTATAGATCTTTAAAATTTGCTTCATCAAAAATAATTAAAATTATCGTCAATATTATTCAAAATTTTTAAAAATTACATTCAAAATTCGCTCAAGATCAAAATAATCATTATCGTTTAAGGTGTTCCAACCTTTACGTCTTAAAGCTTCTACTTCGGGTAATAATTTTTTATGAATTTGTTGGCCAAGTTCTGTAAGGCTAATATGAAATTTCCGCCTATCTGCTCTAACAGGTATCCGTTCTATCAGCTTTTTTTTCTCCAATAAATTTAAAATCCGTGACACGGTAGGTTTATTTTTAAAACTTTTTTCGGCTAATTCTGTCTGATTTTGATTATTTTTATCTGCCAAACAATCAATAATCATCCACTGTTCGGTTGTTATATTAATATTTAACGCTTTAAATTTTTTTTGATAATTGGCTTTTATTTGTTTAATTGTTTTATCAATTAAAGCACCAAAGTTTTTTGTTTTTATGTGTTGCTTTTCCATATTTATTACTAATCCATATTTATTACTAAATAAACACCTTAGTACCGCAAAAACAAATAAATGAAAAAAGTGTTGATTTTTTACATAAAAAATAGGTTCAAATTGTTTATTTTTGACCAATTTTAAAGCAAAACACGAATCATTAGTATGTTGAATAAAAGCCTATTTTATTTGGTAATTCTTATTTTACTGTTTTTAGGAAGTTGCGAAATAATGGATACAGAACCGAGTCCAGATGAAATATTAATTGCTCCATACCCAGGTTTAAACGAAGAAGAATTAGCAAAGCATTTGCAAGGAGATGCCTTGTTTAATAAATCGTTTACGAAGGAAGAAGGCGTTGGTCCAGTTTTTATAGCAACCACTTGCCGTAGTTGTCATTTTAATGGTGGAAAAGGGCACCCTTTTAATGAAATAATACGTTTTGGCAATTGGAATGAAGATGGCCATTTTACTGAAATGTTAGAACAAAGCGGGCCACAGTTACAATATCGGTCAATAGATGGCTATCCAGAAGAAGAAGTTCCTGAAGATGCAGATGGAGTAGTACATTTAAACCCACCTGCTTTAGGTGGTTTAGGGTTTTTAGAGGCCATAGCTGATAAAGATATTGTTAGTTGGGCAGACCCAGATGATGTGAATAATGATAATATTTCGGGTAGAGTACCATTTGTTCATGCACCTGCATATACACAAGGCCGTTTTATTAGCGAAACACAAATTGCAGACGATAAGGGGGAAATGATTGGCAAATTTGGTAAAAAATCTTTTAGTGTTAATTTGTTTCAACAAGCTGCCAGGGCGCTTAACGAAGATTTAGGAATGACCACTTCAGCAGAAAACCATGATCCGTTTAATTGGAAAGCACCAAAAGAATTAAGAGAGATAGGCGATGGTGTTCCAAATCCAGAAATTTCTGATAAACTGTTAGAGGCCTTAACGTTCTTTTTAAGATCTACCGCGCCGCCACCTCGAAGAGATACTAATAATCCGAATGTAATTGACGGGGAAAAATTATTTATATCAACCGGCTGTGTAAAATGCCATAGAGATACCTTTATTACTGGTAACACTAGTTTGGCTTTTTTAAATAATAAAGTTATTCACCCTTATACAGATATGCTTTTGCACGATATGGGACCTGGTTTAGACGATGGTTATACAGAAGGAGATGCCAAAACGTATGAATGGAGAACGCCGCCATTATGGGGTTTAGGCTTAGCTGAAGAATCGCAAGGTGGCAATGGTTATTATATGCACGATGGTAGAGCGTTAACCTTATACGATGCAATACAAGCACACGGCGGTGAAGCAGAAATTATTAAGGAAAACTTTAACAAGCTGGATACTGAAAAACAAAATAAATTAATTGCCTTTTTAAGATCTCTTTAAAAAAATGCAGTATCACAAATACAACAATTTAATTAATTACACCATAACATTTTTCGCTCTTTTGGCACTTGTTGCTAATTGTAAGGCTCAAAGTTTAAGTGCCGATGTAATATTTGAACGGGAAATATATAAGCCTTTCAAACCTTTATATATCGGTGGTTATTTTAATGGCTCTTTTAATTATTTTGAAAACGAAGGAGAGAATGAAGGCATAAGTTCAACTATAAATTATTTAGGTTTAATAGCGCAAATAAATCCATTTAAATATTTTAGTATTTATAGCGAATTTGAATATAACCAAACAAATAACTTTAAAATAAATAGCTTGTTTGCCCAAATTGGTAATAAAAATATTGGTTTAAGATTTGGTTACCTTAGTTTTCCGTTGGGCAAGTACAAGCAATATCATATAAAAAAAGAAAGACATTTTGTTGAACATCCTCTAGTAGTAACAAGACTTTTAACCGGAATAAGCTGCGATTCGGGTATAGGAATTTATTTTAGTGCTGGAGATGCGAATAATAGTAATATCAACTTTGAACTTAATTTTGTTAGCGGATTAAATGAGCAAATACTCTATACACCTTCTGCCAATACAAGCATGGAAATGGGAACATCTAAAAGTTTAAAAATAAGTGATAATAACGATAATTTAATGGTTAATGCACGCCTTGGGCTTTTGCAAAATAATATTTTTGACATCGGTGCTTCTATTTTAGCTGGTACTTATACTAATAGAATGAAAGAAAACTCATCAATGTATACAAAAAGTAAAAAATTGTACATATACGTTTTTGATGCTGCCTTTTATTTTAATAAATTTAATATCGAATCGGAATTTGCGATTAACAATATTGAGTTACCAGAAAATATAACAGAGCTATATGCAAACAAACAAAATGGATATTTTATTGATTTGAGTTATGAATTATATAGCAATGATAATTTTATGCTAAGTAAGCCCTTAAAAATATTTACAGCAATTAGATATGATTATGTTGATTTAAACAATGGATATTTTGTTTTCAATAAAGAAAAAATAAATGACGACTATAAAAAAATTACGTTTGGTTTAAGTGCTAATCTATTTGGTAAAACTTCAGTAATTTTAAATAGTAGTTACCAATGGTTTACAGATTTATTGGGTAACCCAAGTAAAAAAACGGCTGGTGTTCAATTAGGTTTAAGCAGTTTTTTCTAATATAGTTAAAAACTTACTATTTATAACAAATAGGCTATAAGTAAAACCCTCTAATTTCGCTAACTTTCCACCTTTGTTTTGTTCATTAAATCGCGATACTGATTATTTTTCTGAATATATTTGGTTTTATATTCTTCAATCATTTGAAGCAGGTTTTGTTTTTCAATTTTCATACCATTATTTAACAATTTAATTTCTTCGGTTTTCATTGTGTGTGTTTCCACTTCCTTCTTTAAAGCTGCTAACTCGTGGTGAGCATTATAATGTTGCTGTTCCCAATATTTTACTTCTTGATTTAGTTTTTTAACTAAATGAGATTGACTTTTATGATCTATTCTTAGTTGGTCTATTTCTTTTTGAAAATCATCTTGTTCTTGCAGTTTTAAATTTAGATCTTTAATTTTTTCATCTGCTTTAGTACTGTATTTATGGTATTTAACAGCTTCTTTATTCCACTTTTCTATTTCGGCACGCCAGGCACGCGTATCTTTTTGGTCGGCTCTATAGCTTTTTCTTAGTTCATCGTAATCTTTTGAAAGCCGATTAAAAGTAGTTGAAATCTTTTCATATTCAAAACGATTTTTTTCTTTTAAATCATTTGAAGTGTTTAACTGGTTTTTAAGTTCTTCCACCTCGCTGTTTAAAGTTGCTATCGCTTCTTCTGCAATTTCATTACTGTTTTTCAACTTAATATTGTCTTCTTTTAAAAATTTTAACTGCTTTTTTTCTACTTTAAATTTCTTTTCTAAATCAATAAATTGAAGGTTAGTGGTTTCATATTTTTGCTTCAAATCTCCACCAGAACCATTACTAAAATACCTCCCAATAAAAAAACCTAAAACACCAGAAACTAATAAACCGGCAAAGGCAAGTAAATATGTTTTAAATGCTAAAGAAACTAAAAGTAATATTACCGTCATTAACTTGAATTTATTTAAATGTTAGACATTGAGTATTAAAGCCGTTACAAAGGTACGCAATATGTACCGTTGTAAAAATTTAACAGACCTTAAATTTAAGCGTAGATTTAACAATTATAATAAATTAGTGGATTACAAATTTGGATTTTTTAGTCACAAGTAAACATTAAGAACGTATATAAGGTATGCTTAAACAAAATTTAGCTCAAAAACAGCTGCAAAAACTGTCGCCTCAGCAAATACAGTTAATGAAGCTACTGCAAGTGCCAACAGCTTTATTAGATCAACGTATTAAGGAAGAATTAGAGGCCAACCCCGCCCTTGAAGAAGGAGATCAAGTTATTAAAGACGAAAAAATTGATATAAATAATGAAAGTACAGAAGATGATGAATTTGACGATTACGAGGGTACCGATACAGAGATTGATTTAGGAGATTATTTGGCGGATGATTATGACCAGCCTGATTATAAATTAAGAGATACCAACTACCCAGATCCTGAAAACAGCTTTAGTTTACCAATACCAGTTATAGATACCTTTCAAGATTTTTTGGAGCAACAATTAAATATGGTTTCTTTAAATGAAGATGACCAGGTGATAGCTTTGCAAATTATTGGCAGCATTGATGAAGATGGCTATTTAAGAAGACCAGTTTCTGCTATTTTAGATGACTTAGCATTTACCCAAAGTATAGAAACCACAGAAGAAAAGCTGGAAGAATTACTTAAATTAGTGCAAGCTTTTGAGCCCGCTGGTGTTGGTGGAAGAAATTTAAGAGAATCATTATTAATTCAGTTAAATTTTAAATTAAAGAAAGACCCAGAAGATGCTGTACTGCAAAAAGCACGTTTAATTTTATCAGATTATTTTGAAGCTTTTTCGAAAAAACATTACGACAAACTTATAAACAGATTAAATATTAGCTCTGAAACATTGAAAATAATAATTGATGAAATTTTAAAGTTAAATCCGAAACCAGGAAGCGCTTTTAGCAGTAAATCAAAAAACGATCACTACATTGTACCCGATTTTATTATTCTTAATGAAGATGGACAATTAGAACTTTCTCTTAACAATAGAAATACTCCCGACCTCAGAATTAATAGCAGGTATGTGGAGATGATAAGAGACTACAACAAATCTGACAAAAAAGATAAAAAACAAAAAGACACCTTGGTGTTTATTAAGCAAAAAATTGATAGCGCAAAATGGTTTATTGATGCCATTAAGCAACGCCAACAAACTATGCTAAAAACTATGAGCACTATTTTAAACCTCCAATATAATTACTTTTTAACTGGTGATGAATTACAGCTTAAACCAATGATTTTGAAAGATGTAGCCGAAATTACTAATTACGATATTTCAACCATATCTAGAGTAAGCAACAGCAAATACGTGCAAACCGAGTTTGGTACCTTTAAATTAAAAGATTTTTTTAGCGAAAGCTTAACAACCGATAGCGGCGAAGAAGTTTCTACAAGAGAAGTGAAAAAAATACTTTCAAATTTAATTGGTAACGAAAGCAAAAGAAAACCGCTATCTGACCAAAAATTAACCGAAGCTTTAATAGAAAAAGGTTATCAAATAGCCCGACGAACCGTAGCAAAATATAGAGAACAATTAAACATACCCGTAGCACGCTTAAGAAAAGAACTATAATGAAGTCCGCAGCTAATTTTGTGAGTTATATTTTTCACCCCTTATTAATGCCTACTTATGTTTTTATATATATTGCCTGTATAAATCCCTATTTGTTAAGCGGCTGGAATTCTCCTCAAATGAAAATTGCAATTAGTCAAGTCTTTATCAATTCATTTATTTTTCCGGTAATTACCGTTTTACTAATGAAAAGCCTGGGTTTTATTAACAACTTAGAGCTAAAAACCCGTGAAGAACGCTTTATACCTTTTGTTGCTACAATGATATTTTACGTTTGGTCGTATTTTGTTTTTAAAAGAAGCGATTTAAACGAAATTTTTAGTGATATACTTTTAGCCGGCCTTATCAGCATTATTTTAGCTTTTATGCTAACCATTTTTTTTAAGAAAGTTAGTTTACATACTATTGGCGCTGGTTTAGCCTTTGCATTAATTTTGCAAACGGTACCTGTTGCTTATATTAATGCAACTCCAATACTGTTATTTGCCGTTTTAGCAGGCGGTTTAATTGGTACTTCCCGCCTAATTTTACAAGCACATACAACTCGCGAAGTATATTATGGCTATGCCATCGGAATTTTATGTATGAATTTCACGCTATTTTTATGATTTAATTTTTAACTTACAAAAAATATTATTTCATTTAATGACCTTTGGTGTAATAGTAGTTCTTATAATTACGCTTGCCGCATTAGTGCTTTTTGTTACCGAAAAGTTTCCGATGGATTTTACAGCCTTAGCCGTAATGGTAAGCTTAATGCTTTTTGGTGTTGTAAATGTTGAAGAAGGCTTATCGGGCTTTA
>Ga0209831_1000236_pt1 | contig 52192 bp, 55 predicted proteins | sample Maine_Asex4_meta_FD_187451 | JGI IMG/M metagenome (GOLD analysis project Ga0209831, IMG submission 187451) | Marine algal microbial communities from Maine, USA - Maine_Asex4_metaG (SPAdes) (version 2) | ecosystem: Host-associated > Algae > Red algae > Unclassified | place: Maine, USA | collected... | reverse complement strand
TGAATCGTCGACGTGGCGTTGTCCATGGAATGGAGGACCAACCGGCTGGCAAAGTGCTCCGGGCTGATGTGCCTTTAGCGGAGATGTTTGGATATTCAAATATTCTGCGCTCGACCACACAGGGCAGGGCCGTTTATTCGATGGAATTCGACCGATATGAGGTCCCATCTGCGGCTGTAGCCAAAAACGTATTGAAAATGTAACAAGAGTCGGGCGAAAACTCGCTCATTACTGTATGATTCGCAACCTACCAGCCGCACAGGTGGCTGTTGAATGAATGAGGGTGACAGGTGTCTAAGGAAAAATTCGAACGTAATAAACCGCACGTTAACGTTGGCACAATAGGCCACGTTGATCACGGTAAAACTACATTAACAGCGGCTCTGACTATTTGTCAGGCGGAGAAGATGGGTGGTGAGGCGAAAGCTTACGACCAAATCGATAACGCCCCAGAAGAAAAAGCCCGTGGTATCACGATCGCAACAGCGCACGTGGAATATGAGTCAGACAACCGGCACTATGCCCACGTTGATTGCCCAGGCCACGCTGATTATGTAAAGAACATGATCACTGGTGCGGCCCAAATGGACGGCGCTATTTTGGTTGTATCAGCAGCTGATGGTCCAATGCCTCAGACACGTGAGCACATCTTGCTTGCCCGTCAGGTAGGTGTACCGTACATCATCGTCTACTTGAACAAGGCAGACATGGTTGATGATGCAGAGCTACTAGAACTAGTGGAAATGGAAGTACGTGAGTTGCTAGACAGCTACGAATTTCCAGGCGACGACACGCCGATCATCACTGGTTCTGCTCTAAAAGCAATCGAAGGCGATACATCGGACATCGGTCGTCCATCAATCGACAAGTTGGTTGATGCGCTGGATAACTATATACCAATGCCAGATCGTCCAGTTGACAAGCCATTCCTAATGCCAATTGAGGATGTATTCTCAATCTCAGGTCGTGGAACGGTTGTAACCGGTCGAATCGAGCGTGGTGTGGTTAAGGTTGGTGAAGAAATCGAAATCGTCGGCATCAAAGACACAGTGAAGACAACGGTGACTGGTGTTGAGATGTTCCGTAAGTTGCTTGACCAAGGTGAAGCAGGCGATAACGTTGGTGTTCTTCTACGTGGTACTAAACGTGAAGATGTAGAGCGTGGTCAGGTACTGTGTCACACAGGTACTATAAACCCGCACACTAAATTTGAAGCAGAGATCTACGTGCTCAGTAAAGATGAAGGTGGCCGTCACACGCCGTTCTTCAGTAATTACCGTCCACAATTCTACTTCCGTACTACTGACGTAACTGGTGCAGTTGAACTGCCATCAGGTACTGAAATGGTTATGCCCGGCGATAACGTGAAAATCACGGTAACGTTGATTAATCCTATCGCGATGGAAGACGGCTTACGTTTTGCTATTCGTGAAGGTGGCCGTACCGTTGGTGCGGGCGTTGTTGCTAAAATTCTTGAGTAATTGATATGGCATCTAGTCAAACTATACGTATCCGTCTGAAAGCATTCGATCACCGTTTGATCGACCGTTCAGCCAAGGAAATTTTAGAAACTGCAAAGCGCACTGGTGCTCGTGTATTGGGACCTATCCCTTTACCTAGCAAGAAAGAGCGGTTTACTATCCTTGTTTCACCTCACGTGAACAAAGATGCACGTGATCAGTACGAGCTTCGTACTCACAAGCGTCTAATGGATATCGTTGACCCAACTGAAAAAACAGTTGATGCGTTGATGAAGCTTGACCTTGCTGCAGGTGTTGATGTTCAGATCAAACTGAACTAAATCTTCACAACAGTTTGTATCAAAAAAGCCCGCTCGATGCGGGCTTTTTTGTGCCTGCGTGTTCCGTTCAACAGTGTGTTTACGCAATAAGTGAATGTTCCATTCTGAGTATCACATATGATTTGTGAATGGATTAACACTTAATCTTATTGAATCGCTGAATATTGAGTTTCTACGCAAAGTAGCTTATCAACGTATGCGACAGGACCCAGTAGTTCACATTTTTGCTTTAGTTCGGGCGACGTCGGTCGTACTGTGCATTATCAAACGGGTTCAAAAGTCGATCATGACGAATCGATATCGTAAAGACGGGAAGGGGTGCTTAATTCGATGGAGTATGGTTATGAGTTAATTGTTGTGGATGATGATGAGCTTGAGCATCAAGTCTTGATTAGATTGCTGCGCAATACACCTCATCGTATTAAATGCTTCGAACATCCGGATGAAGCCTTAAGTTTTCTGACTTCTTACCAACCTCGTAACCTTTTTGTTGATTATCGAATGCACAGTACTGATGGACTCACCTTCATCAGGAAATTAGCCAGCGTGATTGACCTGGATAATATCAACGTGTTTTTGACGTCCAGTGTTCAAATCACTGAAGATGTACAGGTAAAAGCACGCGAGCTGGGTGTTCAATTTTTGCTCAAAGACGTATTCACAACGAAGGGGTATTTAGAAAATATGTTCGCTGAAAAAGTGTGCGTAGAAAAATAAATGCGCAGAAGCGGTTGCGTATTCCGGCCAAAGTGGCCAGCTATTCCGGAACTAAATGGCCACCCGATCCACTCAACGCCCGAACAACGATAATAACATTTGCAGTGGCCACTTTGGCTATGTTGGCTCTGCAAGCAGTCGACGCATAGATTCACCCTTTAAACCAAGACGATGAGCGTTGTGCAGCAGCCTGTCTAGAATGGCATCTGCCAACGTCGGGTCTCCGATGGCAGCATGCCATTGTTGTATTGGCACTTGGCTTGTGATCAGTGTTGATCGGTTACCATGTCGATCTTCCATCAGCTCTAACACATCATTTCTTTGCCCCAGAGTTAGACTCTCTAGACCCCAGTCATCGAGCACCAATACGTCTGTTTTTGCGATCTGATTGAGTAGCTTTGTGAAGCGACCATCACCGTGTGCTATTGATAATTGTTCCAGTAATCTGGATGAACGGAAGTATCGTACGCTGTAACCTTGCTTGCAAGCTTGCGTAGCAAGAACACAACCCAAGTATGTTTTGCCGCAGCCAGTAGCACCGGTTATTAAAACATTTTGATGCTGTTCGATCCATTGGCCTGATAGTAGTGATGCGAACTTGTTTTTATCAAGTCCTCTTGGATGCGTGTAATTAATGTCTTCAGGGTATGCCTGTAGTTTGAGTTTAGCCGCTTTTAACAGACGATCAACTTTATTGTTAGTGCGATAGGTGGACTCTCGATTGATCATCAGTCCAAGCCGCTCTTCGAAGCTTAAATCGTTGTGAGTTGCCGGTTGTTCCAGTTGTTGCTCTAACGCCTCGACCATACCGGGCACACGAAGCGTTCGTAGTTGTTGTATCAGTTGTGAGTGTTGCATAGTTTTTCTCTGTTAATGGTTGGAAGATGTTCTAGTGGTAAGACTGCGAGCCACGGATGTTCTCGTGATCGATTAAGTGCTGGTCAGCATCTTTTGCAAGGTTGTCTTTTCCTTTCGCCGGCAACTTGTCTAACGCCTTCTTTAATATGGACTCCACGCTGGTGCGTGTTGGTGAACCGATTTCTAGCGCACGAGCGCAAGCATTTTCGAGTCGAACGCGATCGTATTTTTTTGCAAGCGATAGCAACGCGAGTACCGAGCGGTAGTTTTGCTGTGGATGTCGTTTAGCATTGAGCATCTTAAGAACAATGTGATGCGTGGCTGGCCCTATATCCAAGGACCATTTCTCGAAGCGCTCTGGTGTCCAGCTTGCTTGATGTCGGTGCGTTTGGGGCATGTGCTCGGTAAGCGTTGTATGCTTTGCCTGTAGGTTAGAGCGCGCATGTGAGGCAACACGCTTTCCACCAGCATAGATATTGACTATACGATTGCTAGCACGTACTTCAACCTGAGACCCAACCAACATATGGGGTACCGAGTAATAGTGTTTATCGTATTCAATGTGGTAATCCACATGGACGCGGGCAAGGCGTACTTGTTGATACTCATAGCTTTGCGATGGCAACGGTATAAGTTTGGCTTGCTCGATCTGTTCGAACAGCGATTGTCGGCAGCCAGGGAGTTTCTTAAAGGGCCTATCATTGAGCTCAACCAATAGTCGAGCTATGGCGTCGTTGAGCTCTCCTAACGAGAAGAAGGTTATCTTACGAAGCCGTGCAATGATCCACCGCTCAACGACTAGTACGCCGTTCTCAGCTTTCGCTTTGTCCTTAGGTTTGTAAGGCCTAGCAGGTATAATCGCCGTTCGATAGTGCTCGCTCCATTGCTCATAAGAGGCGTTAAGCACGGGCACATAACGATCAGTTTTGGTCACACCACTTTTGAGATTATCCGGTATCGTTAACGTGGCCCATCCGCCAAAGAACGCAGCAGCTTTAGTATGCGCATCAATCCAATCAGCTTCTTTTTGAGATGCTGAGGCGCAAGCAAACGTGTAGTTGGATGCACCAAGCACCGCTACAAAGATTTGTGCGTTGATAAACTCACCAGTCTGCATATCAACAATGGGCACAGTCGGGCCGCAGTAATCGATAAACACTTTCTCACCAGCAATATGATTTTGTCGCATTGAACGTTGTTGTCGTCCTAGCCACTTGCGATAGCGATGACAAAATTGTGAGTAGCTATAACTATTTTTGCCATGCACTTGGCAATACTCTTCCCACGCCAGCTGCTTGGTCATGCCAACCGATTTTAAATCGAGATAAATTGCAGCAAAATCAGGTGCAACAAACTTTATCTGTGCGTCGGTGCTCGAGCGATCAGGAAACAGTGCTAACTCTAAGGCTCGCTCGTCGATATCGGGTGGCAGTGGCCAAGACAGGCCAGCGCTACGAGCTCGAATCAGATAATTAGCCACTGTGCCGCGACCGATTTCGAGCGAACGAGAGATGTCTCTCTGGCTTCTTTTTAGTTCATAAAATTGCCGCAGAACGGCGTGGATTTTTCGCATTGGTAACCTCGTTCGTGACACGCCGCTCTCCGGTATTCAGTAGAAACGGAGCAGCGTACCAATAAGGGTTAAAAAACAATGCGTTGAGAGGGATTCTGGAATTAACTGGCCAGTGATTCTGGAAAGTGGCCACCGATTCTGGTGTAGGTGTTAAAAGTGGCCATTTAATTCCAGAATCGCTGGCCAGATAAAATCAGTATGGGTGGCCACTTAGTTCCAGAATGGGTGGCCAAATTGGACCGGAATACGCAGCGGTAACAGATACCAACCGTGCTTAAGTAGGTAGCACCACAACTTGCGAGTAATCGTTGAGCATTTCTAGCGTATCTCTGAAGGTGTCCGTTGGGTCTTCTTTGACTATATAGCCTGCAATACCATGCTCATAGGCCGCGGCGATATCACTCGATGCATCAGAGCTTGTTAATACGAAAACGACCAATTTTTTGAGCACTTTGTCATTGCGTATTATTTCTAAGAATTCCAATCCACCCATTTTGGGCATGTTTAGATCCAAGGTCAAAATGTAGGGCGGTAGCGAGCCATCTGTATCCACGGCTTTTCGTAGTATCTCGAGTGCCTCAATTCCGTCATTGGCGATCTCTACAGGGTTTACCAGCTTTAGCTTTTTTATTGCCCGCTCTAACGCCATAATACTGATATCGTCATCATCTATAATCATGAAGCGCACTGGCTCGTGGGGCTTAGTGTTTTCTATACTCATTTGAAAATCCAATAATGTACTGCGATTGGTACGGTTAATAAGTTGTTTAAAAACCGGCAGCTAGTTTATGTGGCTCTTCAAACGTATCAACGGTTGGTGATTCGATATAAGGCCAATCGAAAGTAAACGTGCTTCCACGTTGCTTTGAAGGGGCAGATTGGATGGCGATTGAACCTCTGCATCTTTCTACCATTTTCTTTACCAATGAAAGACCTAGACCGCTACCTTCGACTTTGTCGTGTGACTCTAGTTTTTCAAATAGTCCAAAAATACGTTCATGGTACTCAATAGGAATACCAGGACCATCGTCAGAGACAGAAATTCGTAATCGATTGTTGACGACGTCAATGTTGATCTCAATAGTTCCAGTATCGAGGTCATGGTGCTTCATTGCATTGGTAATCAAATTCAGTATTATTTGTCGCAGAGGAACTACTTGTGTAGTTACACCGATTGGGGAGCGACCTAGCTGAACAGTAAAGTGGTGATCAGGGTCTAGCATCTCTGCCAAATCAGCGATCATGCGGCTGAAATCGACCTCTGAAACATTGTCATCGGGTTGACCAGCTCTTGAGTAGTTCAGAAGATCTGATTGTAATCGGGAGAGCCTGTTAGCTCTTAGCAACAGTTTTTCCAAATTGGATTTTGCGTCGGCTGGAAAGTCGTCACCAGCATCTTCCAATGTCCATTTAGCCAGGCTCTCAATTGCTCGAAGCGGTGATTTAAGATCATGGGAGGCTGCATACGCGAACTGTTCCAATTCCTTGTTAGAGCGATGCAATTCTGCTGCGTTGTCTTTGAAAACCTCGAGAGCGCCAGCCATAACTCCAATTTCATCTTTGCCGGATACGTCTACATCACGATCTTGATCTCCATTGGCTATATCAAGTACGGCGTAAGCGGTCATTCTGACACGTATTCATTTCCGAGTACTCCTGACCCACACTCCTGATTCCTTTATTTGATTATGTGGAATCAATTATGAGCAACTCCAAAACGCGTCGAACACCCGAGCAGTGGCAATCTATCATCGACCAACAAATCGCATCTGAGCTCTCCGCGCCAAAGTATTGCAAGCAATCTGGCATTGCCTATCAAAGCTTTGCACATTGGCGCAACAAACTCGCCACTTCTACCGAACAAACACCGACACCAACGTTTATCGAGTTGAGTGTGGCGGATGTGACTAAACCGGACTCCTCTGACTGGCTTGTCGAGCTGGACTTGGCGCCTGGTATTCAACTGCGCATCGCACGATAGCACTAAGATGTTTCTGCCTGCCTCACCAGTGCGCATCTGGCTTTGCACCGAACCGACAGATATGCGTAAGAGTTTTAACGGTTTATCCGCGATCGTCAAACACAAATTGCACAGTGATCCGTTGAACGGGCATCTGTATGTTTTCATCAATCGTCGCGCCACACACATGAAGATTCTCTACTTCGATCATTCGGGCTACGCAATCTGGTGCAAGCGACTAGAGCAAGGTCGATTTGTGTCTGGCCGTTCTGATGATATTAAACAACCATTAAGTATGGCTCAGCTGCAGTGCTTGCTTGAAGGCATCGAGCTAGGTAACGCACGACAATACAAACGCTTTAAACTAGGCGATTCAAAAACGGCCTGATATACTGTGTTTATGTCAACGTCATCTTCCACCGACAAAACCGTTTCTAACAACGAAGATAACGTTGCTGTTCTTGGTGCCATGCAAGAACAGATAGCTCAACTCCAACAATCCAACGTACAACTTGCACAAACCAACACACAACTACAACATCAACTTGACTGGTTTAAACGACAACTGTTCGGTTCAAAGTCAGAAAAGCGTTTTATAGATAACCCTAACCAGCTCTCTCTGGGCGAAGACTTTGCAGTAGCGCCTGCAGTGGATCAACGCGAGAAGCAGAAGATCAGTTATGAGCGCGGCAAAGGACCCAAGGTGCGGGCCGATGATTGTGTCACTGATAGTGGTTTACGCTTTGATAGCACGGTGCCGATGAAAACGATTCGCTTGCCGGTGCTCGAGACACACGGGTTAAGTGAAGATCAGTACGAGCTGCTCGATGTAAAGAAAACCTATCGCCTGGCACAACGACCAGCAAGCTACGTGGTGCTGTGTTACGAGCAACCGGTCGTAAAGATCAAACAATCAGAACAGATCGCCACCGCGATCATGACGATGAATGTGCTGGAGAAGAGCGTCGCAGATGTGAGTTTGCTCGTTGGGTTATTGGTCGATAAATTTGCCTATCACTTACCTTTGTATCGCCAGCATCAGCGCTTGAGCGCGGCAGGCATCACGCTAAGCCGGACCACGTTGACCAATTTAGTCAGACGTGCGATCGCCTTGCTTGAACCGATTGTGGATGCGCAACGGATGAGCGTATTGCAAAGTCGGGTATTGGCGATGGATGAAACACCTGGCAAAGCGGGAAAAAGTAAAACTAAACGCGGGCGTATGCACACCGGGTATTACTGGCCAATTTATGGAGATCGTCACGAGGTGGTTTTTACCTACTCGGAATCTCGTGCGCGTCGGGTTATCGAACAGATACTCAACGAGCAGTTCTCCGGCACATTGCTCAGTGACGGCTACAGTGCATACGCTTCTTATGTGGCACGCACCAGCGATGTGGTGCATGCGCAATGCTGGGCGCATACACGACGTCAGTTCTTTGATGCCCAGGCCAGCGAGCCGGTGCTCGTTGAGCAGATGCTAGAAAAAATAGGACTGCTATATGCACTGGAGAGCCAAGCGAAAGAGCAGCAGCTCAGCGGTGATGCCAAACGCGACTATCGATTGGAACACAGCAAGCCTGTTGTCGACGACATAGTTGAATGGATACAGGAACAACAGCAACGAACCGCGCTGTTGCCACAAGACCCCTTCACCAAAGCAGTGAACTACTTGGGCAATCGCATCGTCGAGCTGCGCGTGTTTCTGGATGAGCCAGATGTGGCGTTAGATACTAACCACGTCGAGCGCGCCTTGCGAGTGATTCCGATGGGTCGAAAAAATTGGCTCTTCTCATGGACCGAACTTGGTGCAGAACACGTGGGTATCATTCAAAGCTTGATCAGCACGTGCAAACTACACAACGTAGATCCTTATGTGTATCTCACCGATGTATTGCAGCGAGTTGCGATACATCCCAACAAAGACATCGCCCAGCTCACACCGCGATTGTGGAAGGAACACTTCGCAGCCGATCCGATGCGTTCAGACTTGATGTTGGATATCTAGAACGGTCTTAAATGACCGGTAACACGTATCTAGACATTTAGCATACATGCCAAGAAAACTAGAATATGCATCCGGTATCGAGAAAAAGTATATCGATACTTATTATACTGAATCGCTAATGTGGGATATAAAGGATCAAAAATTAAAATCATGGGGATGGAAATTATTTCCAGAAAATATTAAGCGTTTGTACGAGAATATGTGGGGAAAAAAAGATCTCTAAATTTCCAGATCCTGTTAGCTTGACATTACTGTGCTTACATTTATTCTACTGAACAGCGCTAACTCAGCGAATATCGAGAAAATCGAAAATATGTCACATGAAACAATTTTCTATGGATTTATAGAGGCCGTAATTTGGCGTGGAGAGGACTATCGAATTAACGGCCGATGTTCAATCTGCTATGCAAGTGAATGCATATACTGAGCATTAGTGTAAGTCACGAGTCGCTGTACTGATTTTCCAATGAACGAATAATGCTTAGTATGGTTTGATTAACCGGTGTGGGGATGCCGTGTTTTTCTCCCAGATCGATAACCACGGGTGCAAACATGTCGACCTCAGTTTTTCGCAAAGCTTCGATATCTTGGAGCATCGACGTTTTTCCGTTTTCGGCAATGAGTTCTAGTGTTTCATAGAAACTGGTTGCATCCTCATCTCTTAAGTCGACACCTTCAGCTTGGGCCACAGCGATAACTTCGCGCATAAGTGTCTCTTTTAACCATCGCAACGCCGGTTCCGACTTATAGCGGCCATAGGTTGCGCCGGTAACTGCAGAGGATTGATTCATTCCTACGTTCACCATGAATTTCCACCAAGCCGTGCGATGCATATCTTCTGGCGTCTGATAGCTAATGCCTGCCTTTGATAGAATTTCATGAACAGCTAGTACTTTAGGACTAGGGTTGAGGTTGTTGACTTCGCCGAAAATCAAAAGTGGAGGCTGCGTATGAAAAATTTTATTGTTCTCTCGGCGAGCATCCAAATTCATTGCGATGGATAGCAGTACTTTCTCCTTGCCGTACATTTTTCCGATAATTTCTTCACTGGTCAGTCCATTGATAAGTGAGATAAAAATAGTGTTGGCATGAACCAGGTTGGCAAGATCGGGTAGAGCCACAGCGAGGTGATGGTACTTGGTGGCAACTATAATTAGATCAGCTGTAAAATTAGATTCCGGTTGCTCAGTATCGAGAACTGGCACATTATAGTGAACTTCATTAATATAGATTCCATCGCGCTGGAGCCTCCTATAGCGTTCACCTTTAGCCACTATCCTCGTTGTGATGCCAGCCTTGTGAAAGATATTCGCATAAACGGCTCCCAAAGCGCCTGCTCCTAAAATCGCTACCCGTTCAATCATATTGTTGTCATTATTTCTGGTGAAAATCGGTATTACTATCAGTTACTAGCTTTGCGCGTTCAATATCCAGATCACGATCCTGCCAATACAGCGGGTAATCTAGCGTCCCAGCTGAATTGAATACGGTATCTAACATTATTGTCCCACGAAGCGCAATCATTGGCGCGAGGGTTTCAGGCCTCAGTCTTGCAAGTCTATGCTTTCGATCATCTTCCACGTTTTTCATGCAATCTGTGCAGCCGACACCCCAGTTAAGCACAAGTGCACTGCTGTGCAGGGCTTGTTGTGGACTGCTGGTATTGTCGATGCTATCGCTCAGCGCCTGCTCGCCTTCGCGTGTGAATCTAGAACAACCTTCTATACCAACATCTTCTACTGATTTGGCTGCTTTAAGTTCGATTATCGTGCCGGTAAGCGAGCCGGTTCCACCTGTCCTTGAGCCGCCTACCCAGCAACACTGTGCGAGTCAGATAACACTCGATAAACGTGTAGGTCAGCTGATGTTTCCGCTACTTTTTCAATCTGAATTTGGGTTGGCGGTAGAGCTAGCGTCTCTCGGTATGCTCGGTGGTGTAGTTGTACTGGGCTCACCTGATAATTCCATTCGAGATGATATTGCGCTTTTTCAGAAACACGGTTTGTTTGGCCCTGGTATTGTGGCAGTCGATGAGGAAGGTGGTCGCGTACAGCGACTGTCGAAACTAACTTCAAAGGTACCCAGTGCTAGAAAAGTTGCAGCAACACTAGAAATAGAACAAGCACGTCAATTAGCAGCTGAACATGCGTCCGCTATAGGTCAACTTGGCTTTACGATGAACCTAGCACCTGTGGCCGATCTCGATTTTAATCGTGCCATTGGTGACCGTTCTTTTGGTCGGGATGCCAATCTGGTATCAGACTTCGCGATGGCAACGGCTGAAGGCATTCTCGATGTCGGTCTCGTGCCGGTTCTAAAGCATTTTCCCGGACACGGTAGGGGCAGTGATAGTCACACAGGCTTGCCAATTATTCCTGCTGTAAAAGTGCTTCGTGACCAAGACCTTGTACCGTTTATAGCGGCGGCTGAACGCAAGGATATCCCGATCATGGTTGGGCACTTGGTCGTTGAAGGGCTAACGCAAGGGCAACCAGCGTCGTTATCAGCAGCTGCAGTAGATGGGCTGTTGAGGCGTGAATTGGGATTTGATGGACTTGTGATAACCGATGCGTTCAATATGGATGCAATCACGGCAACACTCAGTAATACAAAAGCTGCAGAACTGTCGTTGGCCGCAGGTGTGGATATGGTGATGTTGGGTTCGTTAGCGGATACGGTTTCGACGGTTGCGCATGTGGTGGAGTCCGTTAAGGCTGGTCGTATTTCAGAAGAGTCCATAACAGAATCGTTCTTACGCGTAATGCATACCCGTGCGATCGATGTATGTGCACTTCGCCAAGCGCAATCGTCTATCTAAAGATCAAGTCTGCGCAGGCGAACGCTGGCGTCCCGCTTGTTACCATGAGAATCTAGGTTAAACAATGATCTCTGGCGAAAAATGACTAACTATTTGCTGAATCATAACGCATGAGCAATCTGTGCCATCTTCCAATGGCATCTATGTGATCTCTCCAAATCGGGGTCAAGGAAGCGATGAATAATTTCTTGATGAGTTCCTGCCACAGCGTGAAATTGATCATTTAAATTAAGCTATTTACTCGCCTCGTAGGCTAAAAAAACGATTAGTTAAAATTTGTAGTAAAGTAACTTGGTAAGCCTATTTTCAACTTTGTGTAAGGTAATCGGAACTTTGAGCATGGACTCGGATCGCATAAACTCGGTAGCTCAACTAGAGGCGTTATATGCAGCTCCAGCACAGGTTAGCGTAGGCAAAGAGCTGCCGTCGTTGAACGAGCACTACAAGAAAATCATCGCAGCTTCACCCTTTTTTACCATTGCAAGCGCAGGGCCTGAAGGGTTGGATTGTTCACCTCGCGGAGATGATGCCGGATTTGTTTTTGTTTTAGATGATCAAACTCTGGTTATTCCAGATCGTCGTGGAAACAACCGACTGGACACGCTGAAAAACATAGTGGTTGATCCTCGTGTCGCCTTATTATTTCTAATTCCAGGTTATAACGAAACGTTGCGTGTGAATGGTCAAGCCTACTTAACGCTGGATAATAGTTTGTTAGAGCGATACACGGTAAACAATAAGAAACCTCAAACGGCGATAGTCGTTAATATTGAAAGAGTTTATTTTCAATGTGCACGCGCGTTAAAGCGTTCGAACTTGTGGGACAGTTCGCTTCATATTGACGCTAATACGCTTCCTAGTGCCGGTACATTAATTCGTTCTGCTATGGAAGAGTTTGATTCAGATGCTTATGACGAGCACTTGGAGGATCGTCAAGCAAAAACATTGTACTAAGTACTGGTATTGTTTGGCTTTGTTTAACTCCAAGAATGCGGCATGATGGCTGTGATTTGGGAGTTAGACTAAAATACCGCTTTTTTGTCCAAGACGACTCCATAACGGTCAGCATCATCTGACCAGTTTCAATACTAAATTATATTGCTCTATAATAAGAAACACATTCACTAAACGGCAGAGAATTCATGAAAACATTGACGTGTAAACAGATGGGTGGCGCTTGCGACGAAACATTTAGCGCTGAGACGTTCGAAGAAATGATGGAGCTGAGTAAAGCGCACGGCATGGAAATGTTTCAGAAACAGGATGCGGCGCATCTTGCGGTAATGGGTGAGATGAAATCTGTTATGGAGAAGCCAGGTGGTATGGAAGAATACATAGCAAACAAGCGTCGCGATTTTGATGCCGTTCCAGAAGATAAGTAAGCACTAAGACAAATTACTGAAATTGTATTTTTCCTGTTTTAGGCTGAAATGAATACAGGTAGGCAATTAATGACCATGCAGTTAGTGGCGCACTGTGACATTCGATAGGGATGCAAAGTTGGAGAAAATGGGGTGCGTTGATCTGTGATCTAATGCATGTACGCAATTCTTGAAGAACCTCCAATCATGGAAAACTACGCTGACATCTTGTTTATAGACGAAGTGCGCAAGCTTCAGGAATTGGATGGAACCGCTGAGAAATACGAAAAATTTTACCCCCAGCGTACAAAAGCCGCCTTAGATGATTCAGAGCGACAGTTCATAGAAAGCCGAGAGAGCTTTTACATCGCCTCCGTGTCGACTACCGGATGGCCCTATGTTCAACACCGTGGAGGTCCGAAGGGATTTCTAAAAATTATTGGCGACAATAAGCTTGGATTTATAGATTACCCGGGAAACAGGCAATTTGTAACCATGGGGCATGCTGCAAAAGAAGCTAGGGTCGCTTTGTTTTTAATGGATTACGAAAGGCGTACCCGATTGAAAGTGCTTGGACGGTTGAGCATGCAGCACGCCAAGGACACCGATGTTGAGCTCTGCGAATTACTATCAACACCCGGTCAGCCTCGTGTGGATAGAGTAGCGACTATAGATGTTGTCGCCATTGACTGGAACTGCCCAAAATACATACCTCATTGGTATACCGAACAGACCATAAAGGATGTTGTTGAGAAGAACGTTAAACCGTTAAGAGAAGAAAACGAGCGGCTCAAAGCGCAGCTCGCTAAAATTGAAAACACCTAATGGGAAGCTTGGGCTCAATACTATTTGCTTTATGGCGAATTTAGGTGAGGAGCCTTGCACCTATCTACGTATCTACCTATCTCCGCGATAAATTAATGACAACCTATCGTGTGACATGGTTTAGTCCAGCCAGTTTTACAATATGCCAGCGCAGCGTGAAGTGTATCTCAGCTACAAGCAGCCTATTGATCGAATTTGTAGTTTGTATGAAGGTTGGCGTGCTGATCAGGTTCAGAACGCCAACTGCTGATATGGTACGCCTGAAAGTCCGCATGCTAGAGAACTACAAGGTGCCCAGCATCGTACCAGTGAAAATGGATCATACAAATGCGTCTCAATGACTTCAAATCGCAATACTTCATCCGCTGACAATCAAGCGGTAGGCTTGCCAACTCACCAAGACGCCGCCGATTTAACGGTTTTCTATGATGGCGCGTGCCCGCTCTGTAGTCGTGAAATCAATTTTTATCAAAAACGCAGCGGTCTTGCGGACGTCGACTGGGTTGATGTATCAGATTGCGACGATAGTGATATGCCAGCTGGATTGACACGAGAACAAGCATTAGCGCGATTTCACATTAGCTTGCCCGACGGCTCTTTGCAATCTGGACCTCGCGGTTTTGGAGAAATTTGGTTGCGAATGAGAGGGGTCTCTTGGTTGGGAAAGGTTGCGCAGATTAATCGTTTGCAACCTGTGTACGAATTGCTTTACAGCGGATTTCTAAGACTAAGATCTATATTGATAGCACGGATGCGCAGGCATTGATAAATATAAGTTTTTACTCGCAGTAATGGCAAGATAATACTTGCGCACCAAATATAATTGTTCCACAACAACGGCTGCACATTGACTGGCCATTGATTATCGATAGGATGAAATAGCAAGGTTGGTTACATAACCCTCCCAGTAGTACACTAGTGTAATCAGTAAAGGTAGCAACTACGCAGCAGAGGTTCTAAAAGATAATGAAACCACAAGAAAAAATACGCTTGATCGGAGAATCATTTTCACCTTGGACTAAAAAGGCACGTTGGGCGCTCGAGCACTGCGGACTTGTGTATGACTATAAGGAATATACGCCAACCTTAAGTGAGCCTGGACTACGTTGGCGTTTGCGGCAATGGACTGCGGGGTATCCGTTCCAGTGCTTTTTGTTGGTGGTCAAGTATTTCGGGGCTCGTGGGAGATCGCACAGTATGCTGATACGACTGCTGGCGATAAACGCTTGGGAGATTTTCGCGAAATAGCGTCTTGGAACCAACACAGCGAAGCTGCGCTTGCAGAAGGTCGGACGAAGGTTGTCCGTTGCATTCACGGTAACGATCAAGCGTTGGAGGAGTCGCTTCCCAAGTTTGTACCTAAGTTACTACATCGACCAATGCGTGTCGTGGCACGCGATGCAGTTGGACGTTTGGATCGTAAATATGCTCATCTGGTAGAGCCGGACGCATTGCGCAAGGCGCTCATACGTACTCGTGAAGGGTTAGCACATAGTGAGAGTGATTACTTGCTAGGCCAGTTTAGTTATGCGGATATCGCTATGGCGGTGGTGTTAGAAGTTATTGCACCGATTGCCCGCACACAACCACCACTTGGTCCTGCTACTCACAAATGTTGGAACAACCCTGAACTTGCGGGCGAATTTAAAGATTTACTCGATTGGCGTGATCGGTTAGCGAAGAGCGATGGTACGTCGTACTCACAATTTAGCTCTAACTGATGTGCTCGTAATATACTTCTTCAACTGGGTTGGTGTCGCACCGTGACGTAACCGAAGTTGTGCAGTCATATGAGAATGAGAAGAAAAACCACACTCATATGCGATAGCGCTCAGGTCCCAATGAGTCTGTATCAATAAGTTTCTAGCTTGTACAAGCCTGCGCTCAATAATATAGCTGTGTGGAGTCATACCGATCAGGCGGATGAAGTTGCGATTGAATTGTCGTGTCGATTGATTAAACGTTTTAGCTAATGCGGCTACAGTGAGACGCGTGTTCATTTTCTCCTCTATGTATTCAAGTACCTGTGTACTCCATTTTCCATGCGGTTGATTTTCATCTACATGAATTCTTCTAGTGTCTTCATGCTTTGGTTGTACGACACAAGAATGCAGGATTAGAAAGCTCTGTTCGCATGCCAGTTCGTCGACAAGCTTGCCGGCGATGAGAGCACGTCTTAAACTGTGTGCTGCACTAACAGCGGCTGGTTCGATGATATTCCTAAAGTGATGGATAATTTGAATGTTGGGTTCCACTTCGTTTACTTGCCATATTGTTAAATACTCGCCACCACGATTAGACTCGGAATAAACATCGCAACCTTTTGGAACGTACGCAATACTATTGGGTGCTGCGCGAAAATCGACGCGTTTGTCTGAGCCAATTGCATGAACACCCGTTTGATGGGCAAACGCATAGCCGACGCTTGAATGAGCTGAACGATAGGCTGTCTGGTAAGGTGCACCGGGCAGTAATTGCGCGCGCCAGTTGCCAAGGGTAAGGGTTCTTACTGGTTCACACGTTTTATTTTCTGTGTAATTACGAAAAGTCATTTTTTTGATAGCACTTGTGTGACGCTTCATTGATCATAGCGACTTACTAGTTGAAAAGGTACTCAGCGATGGACCCATTTACGATACAAGAAATTGATCAAGCGACAAAGGTGGTTCGATCGTTTATACCGGCAACTCCTGCGTACGCTTGGCCGTTGTTAGCAAAGCGTGCTGGTGTTGAAGTGGTGGTTAAGCATGAAAACCATACGCCTACTGGTTCGTTCAAAGCCAGAGGTGGTCTTGTGTATGTCAACTCACTTGAGCAAGGTAAAAGCCTTCCAGCAGGGTTAGTGACTGCAACGAGAGGCAATCACGGTCAATCGATCGCAGTCGGTGCCGCGCGAGCTGGGATACCGGCACTCATTGTTGTACCTGAGGGGAATTCGGTTGAAAAGAACGCGGCAATGGAAGCTTTTGGTGGTGAGTTAATTATCGCTGGTAAGGACTTTGACGAGTCGCGTGCGGTAGCCCAGCAGATTCAACAAGACCGTGGATATCACTTCATTCCGTCATTTCATCGTACGCTTGTGCTTGGTGTTGCCACCTATGCCTATGAGCTCTTTTCGCAACACGCCGATTTAGATACGGTGTATGTGCCCATCGGTATGGGGTCGGGTATTGCCGCATTGATTGCTGTGCGAGATATGTTAGGGCTGTCGACTGAAATTGTGGGGGTGGTGGCGGAAGCTGCAGCCGCTTTTGCACTCTCGTTCGAAGCAAGGCGTCCCATTGCAACAGACACTGCACTAACATTTGCCGATGGAATGGCCTGCCGAGACCCTCAACCTGAGCCGTTGGACATTGTTCTTAAAGGCGCTGCAAGAGTGGTGAGTGTGTCAGATGATGAGATAGCAGAAGCCATTCGCATCTATTTCACTGATACGCATAATTTAGCTGAAGGTGCAGGGGCTGCGAGCCTGGCCGCATTGCTCAAAGAAGGTGCTCGAAATCGCAATCGTGTTGCTGTGATTCTTTGTGGTGGTAATATCGACATGCCGGTACTGCAAGAAGTGCTTAGCGGTTCCACACCTAAGGTCGTGTAAAGCAGACGTTTCAAATGTTGAGCGCTTAGACAGACCGATCTTGTTGATGGCACGTCTTGCCAATAGTGTTAAAGTTGTGGTCTTTTTATGAATAGATAGTCAAAGTGAGCACACAATGACAACCCTGTTATCTGTCAATCTGAATGCGATTGCACAACTGCGTAATAGGCGCGATGTTCCGTGGCCAAGTGTCGTGGGCATGGGACGAATTGCATTGGCGTCTGGTGCGCACGGGCTAACTGTTCACCCCAGACCTGATGAGCGGCACATTCGATTCACCGATGTGCCAGAGCTATCAAAGCTGATCAATGAAGAGTTCCCGTCCGCTGAATTTAATATTGAAGGTTATCCCACGGACAGTTTTTTAGAACTTGTAGAGTCTGTACGCCCGAAGCAAGTTACGTTAGTTCCTGATGAGCCGGCGCAATCCACATCAGATCACGGCTGGGATTTCCAAGCTAATCATAATTTGTTGTCGAGCGTTGTAGCGCGTCTTTCGAAATCAGGTATGCGAACCGCTTTATTTGCGAACGCAAACCCAGCCGATATTCCTTGGGCGTTGGATACTGGCTGCGATAGGTTAGAGCTCTATACTGGGCCTTATGGCAGTGCGCACGGTAACCCTGTTGTATTGCAGCATGAGCTTGATTTGTTAGCCGCAACAGCACAAGCCGCAACCGATGCGGGGCTAGCACTTAACGCTGGTCACGATCTCAATGTAGATAATTTACCAGCATTGATAGAGCACATTCCAGAATTAGCGGAAGTATCCATTGGTCATGGCTTAACCGCAGATGCTTTGATCTACGGTATGGATGCAACGGTTAAGCGGTTTCTTCGTGCGTGTGGTTGAACAGTTTCAATGCAGCGTATTGCAGTAGCATGATGATTTTTTTATTCGATCGATGAAATCCCGATTAAATAAGGCGGGAAGCGTTGCGACCATACAATCCTGTTTTGTTTTGTAATGATACGAAAAATCTGAGTTAACTGGTGCAGCATATAGAACACTGTGACCGCAATGGTTATATTCAAGATCATAAAAGCAAAAACCTTCAACTCGCCGCAACTATTTCAATGCCTACTGCGTAAGTAAAGTTCCACGAACCCTTTTTAAGGCAAATAAATGAAATTAATCACTATTGCAGCCGCAGTACTGGCCATGAGTTCAAGCTTGGTCTTCGCTGCAGCCCATTCGATGGCGCCAAAAGTTGAAGCCATGGACCAAGATGTCTCAAATGGTATTGTTAGTGCCAGTATGGTCTCGGCTGCGGAAAATGGTTGGATGGTTGTCCATCGAACTGACGCTTCAATGAAACCTGGCCCTGTTGTTGGTTACGCGCCGCTTCGTCACGGAGAAAATATTGATGTTGCAGTCATTTTGCAAGAATCTGTTGCACCGGGCGATATGTTAATGCTCATGGTTCATGCAGAAACTGGCGGTATGGCTCAGGGTGTTTTCGAATATACGTTGGGAGCTAAAGAAGATGGCCCAATTAAAATTGACGATAAGTTGGTTATGAAGGTTATAACCGCTAAATAAGTGTCGACGCGTTCCATGCACAGGTTCGGAAAAGCCAATCCGGACCTGAGCTTTAATCGTACAGGTTTGAATTGTCGTCGCACGCTATTCGTGCCATTGCACTGACACTTTTGCTCAATATCATTTATATCGAGGCGATCGCAATGCTATTAAAGTTAACATTTAATGTTTTGATACTAAGATCTTGTATGCGACACTGAGTCGTGAGTAAAAAGTTCAAAACGAGATAGCCAATGAAATCGATTAAACACGTTGTCCTTGCAATGCCATTGTTAGTAGTTCTAACAGGATGCGAAACTCTCTCTGGAGTAATGCCAGGTAATAATTCTCAGGATGAAATTGTCATCACTGAGCCAGACGCAATTGCCCAAATACAGTCCACCTTGAAAGATGGCGAAACCTTGTGGGAATTCTCTGAGCGAACCACGGGCAGTGGTTTTAACTGGGAAAAAATCGCACTTCTGAATTCTATTAAAGATGAAAGAAACGTCGATGCTGGATTGGTACTATTGGTACCGCCTGAATTAGCACTTGATGATTTGAAAGATCAATAAGAATTAGAATTTAATTGAACCGGCGAGAGCTTTGCCGGTTCAATTGAGAGCACGAACAGCACGAACAGCACGAACAGCACGAACAGCACGAACAGCACGAACAGCACGAACAGCACGAACTCATTCTAGTGCCGTAATTGTCATCAGCTGCAATCCGTATTAGTTGTTAGATGGTGTCAAGATCAATGGCGCTACCACTATTTAAGGACTGCATGGCAGCTTCAGCCAGCCTCAATGATTCCACACCATCATTATGATCTGCCAGCGGCTTTTCGCCCAATTCCAGTGCTCGTATAAAATCTTCAAGTTCTAACCGGTAAGCATCTTGATAGCGTTCGAGGAAGAAATGCAGCGGTACTTCCGCGCTAACGCCGTCGGCATTGGAGTGCACAAGATTGGTGGCGCAGTTGTTCATCGCTTGCAACATGCCGTTCGAACCAAAGGCTTCTATGCGCTGGTCGTATCCGTAGACTGATCTTCGGCTATTGGTAATCATGGCGATTTTGCCATTGGTGGACGTAAGTGTGACGCATGCTGTATCGATGTCACCAGCTTCGCCAATCTTCTTGTCAATCAAAGCACTGCCTGATGCAAACACAGAAGAGATAGGCTCATCGAGAACCCAGCGTGCAATATCAAAGTCATGAATCATCATGTCGCGAAACAGACCACCTGAAACCTTAATGTACTCAACCGGTGGGGGCGCAGGGTCGCGGCTGATTAGGATGAGCGTCTCTAACGTGCCGATATCTCCATTTTGAACCCGTTGATGTAATTTACTAAATTGTGGGTCGAAGCGTCGGTTAAAGCCTAGGGCGCAAAGGATGCCAGACTTTTCGATATGATCTGCAGCATCGCGTGCGCTGGCAAGGCTTAGATCAATGGGTTTTTCGCAGAACACAGGCATCTTTTTATCAGCGCATTTTTTCAACAGTGGTGCGTGTGTGTCGGTCGCGCTTGCGATAATAACCGCATCAATTTCTTTGTCTTCAAATACGCTAGCTATACTGGCAACCTGTGCATCGCAGGCCTTCGCGGCCTCAATTGCTGATGGTTCGTGTGCATCACAAACCGTTTTAATATTCGCGCCTGCCACGCCCGCAACGGCCATAGCGTGTACCTTGCCGATTCGGCCTGCGCCAATTAGTGCCAAATTTTTCATTATATGTTCGCCTTTTTTTGTGTTTAGTCAAAACTTTCTGCGCGTCGATAACCCAGTGCAATACACAGAGTTTGTGCAAGGCACATGCTGGATGTAAGAGAGCGGAACGATCTAACTTCAGCATCGGGTACGGTAAATACGATGTCCGCCAACTCAGCGGTAGGACAATCCGTATCGCCAGTGATGAGGATAATTTTAGCGCCGTTTGAAGATGCTTTTTTTATTACTGATTGAGTTATATCTGCATACGGTTTGAATGTAATTGCGATAAGCGTATCGGTTGCTGCAATGCAATCAGCCTCTTCATCGTGCATCATCCCGAGTCCGCTTATCGCATGACATTTCACTTGCATATGATTCAGTGCATAAACAAAGTACATCGACACTGGAAAGGCGCGGCGTATTCCACAAACATGAATAGCAGATGTTTCATCGAGTAGTTCGACTGCTTGATTGAGTAGTGCAGGGTCAATACGTTCTTGAAGCTCCTGCATCGACGACACATTGGCAACAGTAAACTCTGTGAGTAACTGCTGAGCAGATACGGTGTGGTCGTCGTCTTGAAATTGTTGCGAGCCGCGAATTCGAGAGCCGTAGTCACTGTAGTTTTTGTGTAGGTGTTCCTTGTATAGCTTTTGTAGTTCACTGAATCCACTGAACTCGAAATGGTTGGCGAAGCGAACCAGAGTAGAGGCGTGCACGCCAGCTTTGTCGGCGATGACAGCGGCTGTATCCAGTGCCAACGACTGTGGGTTATCGCTAACGAATTCACTAACTTCCTTCAAGCGTCGACTCAAGTTGTCGTGTTCGCTAGCTAGTTGTTTTCGCATCTGTTCCAAGTTGGCTGGTTGCAAAGGGATAAGGCTCTTGCGCAAGTTGCCATGCGTTATAGCAAATGGATGACGCGGGAGTGTAACTCGAAATATATGTTCCAAACAAGCCTTTATCTACTGAAATCAGTCAAAATATCTATTGAAATAGAATATATATTCCAATAATATGGCGTTACGCTGATTTACTCTTCTCACTTCTGACTCTTTTAAGCTCTTCGAATGACAGACTCAAACACCAATCTTGACCTCATCTGCCTCGGTCGCGCCGGAGTCGATTTCTATGCAGACCAAGTGGGTAGTCGACTTGAAGATGTCGGTAGTTTCTCTAAATACATCGGCGGCTCATCAACCAACATTGCTTGCTGCTCCTCACGCATGGGGTTAAACGCGGCATTAATTACTCGCGTAGGCAATGAGCACATGGGCGAATTTATTCGTGAACAACTACAGCGCGAGGGTGTTGATACTTCGCATGTTGTAACCGACCATGATCGGTTAACGGCATTAGTCGTTCTAGGAATCAAAGATAAAGACACCTTTCCACTGATTTTCTATCGTGAAAATTGTGCTGACATGGCGATCTCAAAAGATGATTTTGATGAAGACTTTATCGCCAGCGCCAAAGCGTTACTCATTACAGGCACGCATTTCTCCTCTGAGCATGTTTATGAAACCTCTCGACATGCGTTAAATCTTGCGCGCATGAACAAGGTGAAGACTGTTATCGATATTGATTATCGACCAGTGCTGTGGGGACTGACCTCTAAAGGTGACGGCGAAACGCGATTTATAGCCAACGATTCGGTAACGCATCATTTGCAAACTATTCTGCCTGAGTTTGACCTTATCGTTGGTACTGAAGAAGAGATTCATATCGCCGGTGGTAGTACAGATACAGTGCAAGCTATGCGTAATATTCGAAATATCAGTGAAGCGGTTTTAGTGCTGAAACGCGGACCTTATGGGGCTAGCGTATATGAGGGTGATATTCCCGATACGCTTGATGAAGGCATAACGGTACAAGGCGTAACGGTCGATGTATTAAACGTGCTGGGAGCAGGGGATGCTTTTATTTCAGGGTTTTTACGAGGTTGGATAAATAATGAGGGACACGAACAAGCGCTGCGTTATGCGAATGCGTGTGGTGCATTGGTAGTTTCTCGGCATGGGTGTACGCCTGCGATGCCGACTCGAGAAGAATTAGATTATTACTTGGCGAATAGCGCAAGCATCGCAAAACCCGATCAAGATACGCAGCTTAATTATTTGCATCGCGTAACAACGCATTCAAGAACATGGTCAGATTTACATATCCATGCGTTTGATCATCGCATTCAGCTTGAAGATATGGTGCAGGTGGCAGGCGCTCCCTTGTCTCGTATTCCAGTACTTAAAAACCACTTGCTTAGCGCAACGCATAAAGTGATAGCGCAAATGAATTTGCACAACACCAGTGGCATTTTGTGCGATGGAAAATTCGGTCAAGACGTGCTGAATGCGGCAACCGGAACTGAGCTATGGATTGCACGACCAGTTGAACAACCCAAAGCCATTCCTCTTGAGTTTGAAAATGGCCAAAGCATCGGTACCATACTGGGTTCATGGCCGCTAGAGCATATAGTTAAATGCTTAGTGTTCTACAGTCGCGATGATGCCGATGGTCTAAAAACTGCCCAAGATCAGAAAATTATTGAACTTTATGATGCATGTTGTCATAGCCATCACCAGCTTTTGCTGGAAATCATTCCGCCAAAGGAGAGATTGTCGGTCGGTGAGTCGCTGTTCAACAGCATCACGCATATGTTCGCGCTGGGAATTCGACCCGACTGGTGGAAACTACCGTGCATGGAGGCGGAGTGGGTGGTCAAAATAGATGCGCTTATTCGTGCAGAAACACCGCATTGCAAGGGCATTGTTGTCCTAGGGTTGGATGCACCAGTTGACGAACTAGCAGCCGGATTCAAAGCCTTCAAGGGGTGTGAGTTGGTCAAAGGGTTCGCTGTAGGCCGAACCATTTTTGGTAAGCCTGCCTTAGCGTGGTTGGCAGGTGAGATAAATGATGAGCAGCTCATCGAGCAGGTGGCAGCCAATTATTCGCAGGTAACCAATGCCTGGCAAAGTGCTATGCGGCCCTGATCTCATTATTCGTGTGGGTTGGTACTATTAGATTTGGCTTTAAGTGGGCAAAATAGTCGCTCTGGCGTCCAGAACTGAGGTGCTCGCGCATTGTTGTTCCGCTATGATGCCATGGTGGAAGCGAAAAGCATACCGGTGTACGAATTGCTCACTTGGCGAATCAGCCAATTTAAGGGTCGTTCGGGCATCAATCAGATTTAACTTGAGATAAAAACAATGATTGAGAACCTGATAAACAATAAGCGAACGGCCAGTACCAGTGGCCGTGAGCAGCCTGTGTATAACCCCGCAACAGGGGAGGCAATTGATAGCCTAGGTCTGTCTAGCGTCGATGAAGTCAATGCAGCGATTGATGCCGCAGCTTCTGCGTTTCCTGCTTGGTCTAAGTTACCACCGTTAAAACGTGCCGCTATCATGTTCCGTTTCAATGAGCTCATTGGGCAGAATATGGATGCCATTGCAAAAGAGATTTCTCGTGAACACGGCAAAACCCATGAAGATGCCTTAGGCGAAGTGCAGCGTGGTAAAGAGGTAGTGGAATTTTGTTGTGGTATGCCACAAATGTTAAAGGGTGAGTTTTCACGTAACGTTGGCCCTTCCATTGATAGTTACTCTGATCGACAAGCACTCGGTGTTTGCGCCGGAATTACGCCATTCAACTTTCCCGCTATGGTGCCATTGTGGATGTACCCTGTTGCTATTGCTTGCGGCAATACCTTCATATTGAAACCATCAGAACGCGATCCATCGTCAGTCATGATGCTTGCTGAATTGTTTCACCAAGCCGGTTTGCCTGAAGGAGTATTGAATGTTGTTCACGGTGACAAGACTGCGGTTGACGCCATCATGGATAGCCCAATTGTTCAGGCAGTAAGCTTTGTTGGCTCTACGCCGATTGCTGAATATGTTTATCAACGTGGCACTCAAGTTGGCAAGCGTGTTCAAGCCCTTGGTGGGGCGAAGAATCACATGGTTGTAATGCCTGATGCTGATCTCGACCAAGCTGTTGATGCGCTAATGGGTGCAGGTTTTGGTTCTGCTGGCGAACGTTGCATGGCAATTTCAGTAGCAGTTCCAGTGGGTGAAGAGACCGCTGATCGGTTAGTTGAAAAACTACGACCAAGAGTGGAAGCTTTGAAAGTAGGGCCTTCCGATGATAGTGATGCTGAAATGGGGCCGGTTATTACTGCCGATGCTAAAGCGCGCATTACCGGGCTTATCGATGAAGGTGTTAACGCCGGCGCTGAGTTAATTGTTGATGGACGCTCATTGAGTTTGCAAGGCTACGAGAACGGATACTTTCTTGGCGGCAGCTTGTTCGATCGAGTTACCACCGACATGCGTATCTATAAAGAAGAAATATTCGGTCCTGTATTGTCAATTGTGCGAGCCGCGAACTACGATGAAGCCGTAAACATGATCAATGATCATGAGTATGGAAACGGTACCGCGATATTTACACGTGATGGTGATGCTGCGCGTAGTTTTACCGACAGTATTCAAGTTGGTATGGTTGGTGTGAACGTACCGTTGCCTGTGCCAGTTGCCTACCATAGTTTTGGTGGGTGGAAGCGATCACTGTTTGGCGATCATTCTATCTATGGTCCTGAAGGCGTGCACTTCTATACTCGTCTAAAAACGATCACTAGCCGTTGGCCAACGGGTATTAAAGAAGGTTCTGTATTCTCGTTTCCAACGGAGTAATGAGTAGTTAATAAAAGCTGAAATGCTTTTACAGTCGGTTTGGCGGTGTTGGCATAAAGCCATAACCGTTAAGCCGACTTTTCAAATAAGCTGGTTTTTCGCCAGATAGATCACCACCGTAACCGTTAACGTTGAAAACAGGGTGGAGATAACCACTGCACTAAGCGCACGCTCGGTCCATACATCGTAGTGCTGTGAAATCACAAATACATTAGTAGCTGATGGTAGTGCGGCAAGCAACACGGCAGAGTAGAGCCAAATCGCTGGTAGATCAGTTAAATTAGACACCACCAGATACATGAGTATTGGATGCAGTATGAGTTTTATCGGCACCAAGTAGGTAAGCTCGATTGGTATTCTCTTTAACGGTCTCATGGCAGCGGTTACGCCCATGGCAAACAGTGCACATGGTGCGGCCGCCCCAGATAACATGGTTAACATAGTTTCAATCGGTGCCGGTGGCACAAACTTAAACCATGCGCCTAACATGCCTGCAATGGTGGCAAGAATGAACGGATGCGTCGCTATTTTACGAGCGGTGTCTGTTACCAGTTGTAGTCGACTGGATTTATGGTTTCCTCCAATCGCCATAGCCAGTGGTGCAACGATAAAGTGCATCGCATTGTCTAGGCTAAAAATAAGCGCGACTGGTACCGCAGCCCCAGGTCCAAAAGCCGCTATTGCGATTGGTGGCCCAAGATAACCTATGTTGCCGTAAGCCCCGGCGAAACCTTGGATAGCACTGACTTCAATTTTCTCGCGTCGAAGCACACGTGCAATCACAAAGCACAGCGAAAAGACGGCTAACGTGGCAAGCGTTGTTCTGGTCAAAAAATCAATACGATAAAATTGTTCGATTGGTGTGCGCGATAGCAATTGAAAAAACAGGGCTGGCAATGAAATATAAACAACAAAGAAATTAAGCCATGCCAACCCTTCCACCGGAATTTTACGTAGCCTGCCACTGACATAGCCAAGTGCAATCAGTGCAAATAAAGGAGCGATGAGCCCGACTATCTGGAACATGGTGGATGGAACCGTTATCTTGTAATAGGTTTGAACTTCCTTCTAGTGCTTGATATTAACAAAGAGTGAATAGTATTGCCGCTCTTTATAATAAGCTAGCTTGATCACACTTATATCCCTATATTGATAACGTTCAACCGCGCTCCTTTTGAATAGTAAGGATACGACGTTTTTTTATGCTTTAAAAGTCGCTTCGGTAGTTGGTATTAGGCTTTGCGAAAATTCAGCATGTGTCATCACGAATAGCGTTTTTTTGCGCTCGTCTGGTATATCGAAAAAACTCCTTCGGCTTTCAGATGCAATAACGATTGGATCTAATCCGATATCGCTGATTTGATCATTCGTCATTTGCTCCAGTTCACGGCGCTCTCGCCAGATTTCGTTCATTACCGGAATATTAATCACTAGATTAATGAATGCCATGAGTAAATGTTTTGGGTAGCCCTTTAACGCGAACCAACCCAACTTGTTGTGCAGTGTGAGCAGGTGTCGATTTCTTATCTCTGTCTTGATTTCCATTTGCATCCTCTCTTGATGTGCGGTAAACATAGTAGATACAGTTTTGACCAAAAGTTGGAATTGTGGAAACGAATTAATGTGATTACTCGCATCACCAAAATTGATAGTTGAATCGAACCATGCATAGAAATTTAGAACTAGTTTCTCTTCGAACATTAATAGCAGTAGCTGAAACTGGTGGCATGACGCGTGCGGCCAACTCTCTGCACATGACACAGTCTGCCGTTAGCATGCAAATGAAACGGCTAGAGGAGCAGTTGTCGGTTCAACTGCTGAAACGCGATGGAAGAAAAGTGGTGGTCACGGTTGAGGGTGATCGGCTTATCTCGTACGGAAGGCGGCTACTTGAAATAAATAATGAAGCAATGCGAAGCTTGAAGGAGCCTTTGTACGATGCGAGCATAACCTGTGGAGTATCGGGCGATATCGTACATCCATATTTGCCAAAAATATTGCAAGGATTTCAAAGCAATTACCCGCGGTTAGGTATTAATCTGAAAACTGATTACAGCTATTTTTTACGCAGAGGATTAAAGAACGGGGTATTCGATGTCATTTTAACGACTGAACTTACACCAGCAGAAGGAGGGGTTGTGCTAACAAAGCAGGCACTCGTTTGGATGGGAAATCCGAAAGGAGAATGCTGGACACAAAGGCCATTGCCGGTAGCCATGTCACACAATTGTATGTTTAGAAAGCCTGTCATTGATGCGTTAGACGAAGCCAGTGTCAGCTGGTTGGACGTTGCGCAATCTATGACGGATGAGTCTGCATTGGTTGTTTCCGCCGCCGATATGGGGGTGCGTGCAGAACTGCTGTTTGGTTGCGTTCAAGGAATAGAACAAATCGAACACAACGGTGAACTTCCTTATTTGCCGGAGTATTGTGTGGTTATGTACTGCTCTCCGGGACTCAACAGTGATATTGCAGATGAATTTACTAGAGTGGCGAATCAGGTTTTTGGCGCGGCCTAACTAAAAGTGAACCCTATGAACATTTTCCAACACCCCGACGTTGTGCACGTTGCGGCCATGCTAGAGGCGAATCAGTTACCAACCGCCGATTTATCTGAACTAAACCCTGATCATTTTCTTGGTTGTGGTGAACCTTCAAATCCAATGGGCGTCATCGGATTGGAGATGTTCGAGGATGTTGGTTTGTTCCGTTCACTTGTGGTGGATAGGCGTGCGCGAGGGCAGGGTTGTGGTAAAGCACTTGTACAGAGCCTTGAAACCTTCGCAAAAGAGAACAATATCCGAACGATGTATTTGTTGACTGAGACAGCTGAAGGTTACTTTGCCAGTTTGGGTTACGCCAAAATCGAACGACTCAACGCACCTGATTCCATCAAGCATACGCGTGAATTTAGTGGGCTTTGTCCGGAAGATGCGATACTGATGGGTAAGGAACTTTAGTTACACCTAGTTTAGAGGTAAATCGTATACCAGTAGAAATTGTCATAAGAAAACTAGATGCATACTACTATGCAATTAACTTTAAATTTTTCGAAGTCGTCAATTTTGATTTTATTATTATGAACTGGCTGTAAATACTATGATTACCATTCGTGAGTATGAAAAACGGGATGCTAAAGCCAATTTCAAATATGCGAATAATCCTGACATAGCGCGATACTTATTCGAAACGTTTCCGTCACCCTATACGTTAGATAATTCCACTTGGTGGACAAGTGAAGGCTGCAAAGAGCTACCAGGAGTACACAGGGCTATCGATTTAGATGGAGAATGCATTGGTTCGATTGGGGCTACGCCGGGAGAGATGGAGAACAGATACTCATGGGAGATTGGATATTGGATTGGGCAGCCCCATTGGAGGAAGGGATACGGTTCCAATGCATTGAAGCAAATGACGGAATTTGTGTTCCAAAACACAGATGCAAAGCGATTGTACGCTCCCGAGCTTGCACCTAATAAAGCTTCAATGAAAACACTAGAGAAATGTGGATTTGAATTAGAAGGAGTACATGCATGTGCGGTGTACAGGGAGTCAGAAGGTGGATTCTTAGATGAGCACATTTTTGCGCTAGTACAATCCTAAACTTGAGCTGCTATTGTGTATTCTGATTCGATTCATAATTCAATGGTTGTGGCCTTTGAGTATCCGGTGAAGAAACTCTCCACTGGCTCATAGCTTTGAAAAAAGGGGAGAATGTTGAACTAACATGAATGAGATGATTACGATTGATTGCAACGAAATCCGAAGCTGGAATACGCTCCATGATGTTTTTGCTAGACAATTAGGGTTTCCAGCATTTTATGGTCGAAATATGGATGCTTGGATTGACTGCATGACATCGATCGATGAACCTGATGATGGAATGTCATCCGTACACTGTGCAGCAGGGAGTGTTTTCACGATAGCTCTGATAAATGTTAAAGACTTTCGAGCTAGAGATCGGGAGCTATACGATGCTATTGTTGAATGCTCTTCATTTGTTAATTATCGACGGATTGATAGTGGCGAAGCACCCGTACTAGCGTTGTCATTTCAATCAAGTGCATGAATTTGCAGAGCTAATTGTTCACATGTACATTCGAACTAGGCGCAAAGCGCACATGGTGAGACCATCTAGAAATACTGTCTGGATTAAATGCTGCAAGAATTACCCACGCAGAGAAAAAGGCCTGTAGCTAAAAATTAAAATGAGAGAATCCCATGAAAGATACTAGCCATCACGATGAAAAAATTGCAAAAATGACATTTGCATCTGTCTATCCTCATTACGTTAATAAGATCGAAAAGAAGGGCGGGGCGAAAGAAGAATTACATCAAGTGATTACATGGTTAACGGGTTTTACAGACAAGCGACTGGAAAAATGCATTGAAGAAAAAATCACTTTTGAGAGTTTTTTTACAAAAGCTAAGCTTAATCCCAATGCGAACTTAATAAAGGGTGTCATTTGCGGATACAGAGTTGAAGAAATTGAAAATCCTCTAACTCAAAAGGTACGTTATCTAGACAAACTTGTGGACGAATTGGCCAAGGGTAAAAAGATGGAGAAAATACTTAGAAGTGCATAAACAGCTATCTGAACTACTACCGTTATTTGGCCCAATTGATATTTCCTTTTGCCCAGTAGCTATTAAGTAGGCCAGTATTGAACGTTTTCACAAGGCCTTATAGCCCGATAAAATCAAACTAGCCCCCATCACAACTAACAGTCTATAAATTATTTTATGGAACTGTTCCTCTTTCACCTTGTTAACCAGCACATTGCCAAGAACGCCACCAATGAGCATAGGTATCAAGCCCAATGCGTAGTTCGTTAATGTCGCTGTCGATAACAATCCGCTGCCACCATAAAAAATTAGTGTGATGGTGCTTAAGCACAAACTGAATGCATGTATGGTGGCGCGAAACGTTTTGGCATCGAGCTTGGCCCATTGCAAACACATCACCAGCGGTATGCCCAGAAGACTGTAGGCACCACCCAGAACACCAATAACAAATCCGAATGGCCATACAGCGGTTGCAGGCATTGGTCCTATAGGTTTAAGCGCCATTAGTACATTCACGCTAACGGCAACGACAATGGCGCCCAAGGTCATTTTTACAATGGCTTCATCAACAAAAACTAAAAAGCTTATGCCCAGTGGCACGCCAAGGCTGGCTGTTAAAAGCAGTCGCCACATGATGCCTGAGTCGATATCTCGCCAAGTTGTCCAGACAATGCCCACAGACAAAGTAATAGTCAACATCGCTATTAGAGGGGTTATCTGAGTGATAGGCATAACCAGCGTTAGCGCCGGGATCGATAATATGGCTGAACCAAAACCAAAGGCCGATTGAACGGTGAAAGCCAGAATGATGAAAATGGCGGCGAATAGCAATGTCATGAGCGGATGTTGCAGGGGTAGTGCGAATAAAGCAATGGCGCAAAAGAAAAAGGCCGCTAATGCGGCCTAGTTTCAAAATAACGGTGTGGTTAGAACATTTAATAAAAGGTTCTACCGGCTGGTCGTATTAGTCGACCTTGGTTGCTTTGCCAGCGCTGTTTAGCTTTGGCTTTACTTTGTCATGGTACATCTGTTTTACCATGTCCCAATTACGGCCAACCCACCAGCCAACCCCTGCAACGATTATTGTCCACAACATACTCATGCCCTCTGAAAAAAAGATTACTCTTAAGATGATGGGGCCGTTCCCCACCTTTTCAATAGGTTATCAGTGCTACCGACGACGATGCAACTGCATTTAGGGTGAGTATCTGCAAAATAGCGTTAACTCTAAGTAATAAACTGTGGAATGAACCATCCGCCTTACATATTAGGGTAATTCGGACCACCGCCACCTTCCGGTGTCACCCAAGTGATATTTTGGCTCGGGTCTTTGATGTCGCACGTTTTACAGTGAATACAATTCTGAGAATTGATTTGAAACTTTGGAATATCATCCTCAACCACGACTTCGTAGACACCAACTGGGCAGTACCGCTGGGCAGGTTCTGCATACTTCGGCAGATTTTCCTTGATCGGAATGCTGGGGTCGGCAAGCGTTAGGTGAACAGGCTGATTCTCTTCATGGTTGGTGTTGGACAGAAACACCGAAGAAGCTTTATCAAAACTGATTTTACCGTCGGGTCTTGGGTACTCAATAGGCCGACAGCTGTCTGCCCGTTTCAGAGTGGCATGGTCTGGAATGTCATCACGAAAGTTAAAAGGTAGTTTTCCACCAAAAATGTTCTGATCAATGAAGTTATAACCTGCACCCATGATCATGCCGAATTTGTGCATCGCTGGGCCGAAATTCTTGGATGACTCAAGTTCGTCGAATGCCCAGCTGTCCTTGAAGTTGTCAGAATACTTTACCGCATCAACTGCGCGATCATCTCCCTTTGCAAGTTCTATCGCCAGTGTCTCGGCCGCGATCATGCCCGATTTCATAGCGGTGTGTGTGCCTTTGATTTTCGCAAAGTTTAACGTTCCAGCGTCACAACCGATTAGCATCGCGCCAGGCATGTGCATACGGGGTAGGGAGTTCAATCCACCTTTAACAATAGCGCGGGCACCATAGCTGACACGCTTGCCGCCTTCGAGTTGCTTTGCAATAAGCGGATGATGCTTAAAGCGTTGAAATTCGTCGAAGGTGCTTAGGTGTGGGTTGCTGTAGTTAAGATCGATGATGAGGCCAACGACGACTTGATTGTGCTCTAAGTGATACAGAAACGAGCCACCGGTGGTTTTAGATTCATTTAGAGGCCAGCCAGTACCGTGCAGTACCAAACCGGGTTTGTGGTTTTTAGGATCAACTTCCCACAGCTCTTTGATACCGATACCGTAGTGCTGAGGTGAGCACCCCTCATCAAGTTTGAACTTGCGTATAACTTGCTTACCCAAGTGACCGCGACACCCTTCAGCAAAGATAGTGTATTTCGCATGCAACTCCATACCCACTTCATGACTGTCTTTGGGTTTGCCTGATTCATCCAAGCCCATGTCGCCGGTGGCAACACCTTTAACACTGCCGTCTTCGTTGTAAAGAATTTCTGCAGCGGCAAAGCCTGGGAAAATTTCAACTCCTAGGCTTTCGGCTTGCTCGCCTAACCAGCGTGTGAGATTACCTAAGCTTGCGATGTAGTTGCCATCGTTATGCATGGTTTTAGGCGCCATCCAGTTGGGTACTTTGAATGCACCTTCAGGCTTTGTGAACAGGTAAATTTCATCTTCCGTTACTTCGGTTTCCAATGGTGCACCCATTGTTTTCCAGTCGGGAAATAGTTCTGTTAATGCTCGGGTGTCAATAACTGCACCGGAAAGAATATGAGCGCCAACTTCAGACCCTTTCTCAAGGACAACAACGCTGATTTCTTGCTCCTTCTCCTTTGCAATTTGCATTAAGCGGCACGCGGTACTCAGCCCAGCGGGGCCTGCACCGACGATCACAACATCGAACTCCATCGATTCGCGTTCAGTAGTCATAGTAGTTACTCAATAGTTCTCATCAGGTCTGTTGCTAAGGCTTGTTGGCAGTAGCACTATCTGACCGATTGGTTAGTTTGTTCTATTACAAGCTTTACGGATAATGTGCCAAAAGCTTTATTTAATTAGTATCGCTGAAGCTATTTGGCTTTCAGTGCTAGCAGGTCTGTGGTTTTACCTTTCTTTGCAGGCCAGGCTTCAGCGCCCAGTTCTTTGCGAAGACGTTTGGCTAGAACCTTTTGAGCCTTCTTCTCACCGTGTACCAGCAGCACGGGAGGACGTTTTTTAAAACTTGCGTACCAGTCCATCATACCTTGCTGATCTGCATGGGCCGAGAGTCCACCCACCGTATGAACTTGGGCCGCAACCTTATGCTTTTGGCCCCAAAGCTTGATGAATGGGTCGCCATTCACTAGCCTTCTTCCGGTTGAGCCCGGGGATTGGTAGCCAGCAATAATGATGTGGCACTCTTTTCGCCACACATTATGCTTTAAATGATGGCGAATCCGCCCGCCTGTACACATACCACTACCTGCGATAATGATGGCGCCAGACTCAACCTTATTCAATGCCATCGATTCTTCTGGGTCGCTGGTGAACTTCAAGTTCGGCATGCTTAACAATGGGCCGTGTTCGTTGTAATAGGCTGCTGCTGTCTCGTCGTACAAAGCCGTGTGTTTTAGATAAATATCGGAGGCTTTAATCGCCATCGGGCTATCGAGGTAAATATTCCAATTCTCCAGTCCCCATTCTTTATAGAATCGAGCGAACATGTACAGAATCATCTGGCTACGACCAACAGAGAATGCCGGAATAAGAATATTGCCTTTGCTGTTTTTAACTGCTTCTGCGATCGCACTCACTTCATCGAACGTTTCAGTCCAATCTCGATGCGAGCGATTGCCGTAAGTGCTTTCCATCAAAACCAAGTCAGCATGTTCCAGGTGTGTAAAGTCACGCAGAATAGGCGCGCCGCGATGACCTAGATCGCCACTGAATACAACAGTGCGAGTTTGATCGCCTTCAGTGAGCGTAAGCTGCACGATGGCGGAACCCAAGATGTGGCCAGCGTCGAACAAGCGGATGCTGACACCATCGGTGACTTTTTGTTCTTCATCGTAACGAACCGTTTTGAAGCGACTCAGTGTTTCTTCAACATCTTGTTTTGAATACAACGGCGTAAGTGGTGGCTTGCCTTTTCTCTTGCGAATTTTGTTGCGATAAATGACGTCGCGTTCATTTAGGCTGGCAGAATCTTTTAGCAGCACGTTACAGAGATCAGCACTGGCTTCATGGGTGTAGATAGGACCTTGGAACCCTAAACGCACCAGCATGGGGAGCCGTCCACTGTGGTCAATGTGAGCATGGCTTAAAACCACGGCGTCGACGGTCGACGCATCAAAGGGGAAGCCATCGTGATTGCGCAGCTCATCTTTTGATCGGCCTTGTATCAATCCACAGTCGAGCAAGACCTTTCGGTCTCCGATTTCAAGTAAGTGGCAAGAACCGGTTACTTCTTCGGCTGCGCCGTAGCTGGTTAGTTTCATGGCTGTTTTAGTCGTTCTCAGGCTGATGAATGGGCCAAATTTGTCACAATATTAAGCAATACTGCAGAGAGTGTGCCTTGCTGGGCTCGGATATGATCGCGTGTGTGCATACTCGGGTTAAACTACAGGCGGCTAGAGCCATTATAACCTGTCCGATACCGCCTTATTCACCGGCCTTAATCCATACTACGCAGCATGTCCGTAAACGAATCACTTTATGCCACTTGCGCCTCCGGGCTGCAGGTATTGCTCGCGGCTGAACTCCGTGAGCTGGGGGCTGTTGATGTCTCCACTGCGGGGGCGGGAGTTCGCTTTGGTGGTGGGCTCGAGGTTGCCTACAAAGTTTGCCTTTGGTCGCGGATTGCGAATCGGGTTTTGCTCCCCATTCATACTGGGAATGCGCCCACGCCAGAGGCGTTATATGACGTAGTTCGAGAGGTGGACTGGTCCACGCATATGGCGCTGAAGTCGACTCTGGCCGTCGATTTTTTCACCGCCAATTCTACGATTACCCATTCACAATATGGTGCGTTAAAAGTAAAGGATGCGGTGGTTGATCAATTCCGCGAAAAAACGGGCGATAGACCAAACGTTGAGCGAGATACCCCCGACCTTCGCATTAATGTATACCTGTTCAGAAACAAAGCGCGTATCGCCATTGATTTGTCGGGCAGCAGTTTGCACCGGCGTGGCTATCGTGAGCAGGCGGGTCCTGCGCCTGTAAAAGAGAACCTAGCTGCCAGCTTATTGCTTGCATGTGATTGGCCGGCTCGTGCCCAACGTGGCGAAGCGTTTGCCGATCCTTTATGTGGTTCAGGCACGTTGGTTATAGAAGCTGCGATGATGGCTTGCAATATTGCGCCAGGCTTAAAACGGTCGCACTTTGGTTTTACCGGCTGGCTTGGTCATGATGAACCGCTATGGAATGGCGTTCTAACAGAGGCTAAAGAATCAATCACCACAGCGCCGTGCATGCTAAGCGGTGCCGACAAAGACAATCGAGCAATTACTCTGGCTGTTGAGAATGCCAAGCTTGCAGGTGTTGAAGATGCCGTGCAGTTTCACCATGAAGATGTGCTGTCGCAAAACAATCAGGTTTCCTCATCTACTGGTTTGCTAGTCACTAATCCTCCCTACGGTGAACGGCTTGAAATCGAATCGCGTTTTTACGAACACCTTGGTTCGGCATTGAGTCGTCACTACGCGGGCTGGGACTGTGCAATATTTACCGCGCTCTCTGCGCCTTTGCGGCAAATGCGGCTTCCATTGAAACCCACGTTGGGGGTGAAAAATGGTCCGATTGAATGTTCGTTGTTTGAGGGCAGCATTCCAAATGTGTCGGCATCCGCGGCGGCTGCGATCAGCGCTGCGTCTACTACAACATCGATGTCGTCTTCTGCCAACGCGTCTGGCTCAGAGTCCGCATCTGACTCAGACACTGCAACTGATGCTGCATCGGTTTGGGCTAATGCTACAGCGAACCGACACAATTCTGACACCGCACAGCAAGAGGTTGGCGGTGACATGCAAGCTGGTGCTGCGGTCAACCCAATGGCGGTTGATGCAGAACCATTTGCCAACAGGCTGAAGAAGAACCTTAAGAAGTTAAAGTCTTGGCAAAAGCGTGAGAAAGCTGCCGCATGGCGTGTTTATGATGCCGATTTACCCGAGTTTGCTGTCGCTATCGATATTTATGATTGCGAAGTTGGTAAGGGTTTCGAACGACACGTAGTGGTTCAAGAATATCAAGCACCTGCAACGGTGAACACGGCCATGGCTGAGGCACGATTAAAAGCCGCGCTGGCGGCGATTCCTGTTGCGTTGTCTGTTAATGCAACTGAGGTGCACTTGAAAGTGCGCGAGAAGCAATCTGGACTCTCGCAGTACGAAAAGCAATCTGTGAGTAAAATTACTGGTCTGATTCGCGAGTACGACTACGTACTGGAATGTAACTTTACAGACTACCTAGATACCGGCGTGTTTTTAGATCATCGTAAAATACGTCGGTTCATTAAAAGCGAAGCGGCAGGCAAGCGCTTCCTTAACTTGTTCGCTTATACCGGTAGCGCCACCATTGCCGCCGCCGCTGGTGGTGCGAGTAGTAGTGTGTCGGTCGATTTGTCTAATCGTTATTCGCAGTGGCTAACGCGTAATTTGCGCCACAATGGTTTGAACGAAACCGACAATGAAGTCGTCCGCAGCGATGTTAATCTTTGGCTAGAAAACTACAAAGGTGCCCGCTTCGACTTGATTTTGCTCGATCCACCAACATTTTCAAATTCAACTGGCATTGATGCTGACTGGAACCTGCAACGCGATCACGCGGCCTGCATAAGAAAATGCATGAGCATGTTGGAACCAGATGGCATTCTTATGTTCTCAAATAACTTCCGACGCTTTAAACTGGATGCCTCACTTGGCGACGTGGCCAATGAGAAGAAGCGCGGGAAAGGGGTTGTTGATGCAACGCCTAAGCAAGCACCAGACGCCGACGCCGTTGTTGCGGCTGAAGCGCAAGTGCAATATAAAATTGAAGAGCGATCATATTGGTCGTTAGATGACGATTTTCAACGAAATGCCCGCATTCATCAATGTTGGTTTATTAAACATATTCAGGAGAGCTAGGTGGCCGAATTTTTTGCAAGCTATGGACTGTTTTTATTAAAGGTCATCACGTTTGTTGTAGCCATACTTATTGTGCTATTCGCCATCACTATGGTCGGCATGCGTGGCCGTAAGTCTGGCTCAGAAGGGCGAATTGAAATCACCAAGTTAAATGAGCAATTCGAAGACATGAAAGAGTCGCTCTCGTTTTCGCTGCTTGATGAAGAAGGACAAAAGCTGGCATTAAAAGAGAAAAAAGCTGAAGACAAGGCTGAACGCAAAGCCAGTAAGGCTGCTGCGAAAAAAGCCAAAAAGCAGCGCGGTGATGGGGAAACCGTTGTTTCAGAAGTAGGCAAGAAACGCGTGTTTGTCATGGACTTCGACGGCGATATCCGTGCCTCTGATGTTGAGAACATGCGTAAAGAGATTTCAGCGATTCTAACAACCGCGACCGATGACGATGAAGTGGTACTCAGGCTTGAGAGCGGCGGAGGGATGGTAACCTCTTACGGCTTGGCGGCATCTCAACTTGATCGCATCAAAGACAAAAATATCCCACTGACTATATGTGTTGATAAGGTGGCGGCCAGTGGTGGGTACATGATGGCGTGCGTTGCGGATAAATTAGTGGCTGCACCGTTTGCTGTTTTAGGTTCTATTGGTGTGGTTGCGCAAATTCCTAACTTTCATCGGCTACTCAAGCAATTCAATATCGATTTTGAAATGCTAACAGCAGGTAAGTACAAGCGCACGCTAACCATGTTTGGTGAAAACACCGATGAAGGTCGTGAAAAATTTGTCGAAGATATCGAACGCATTCATCAACAATTTAAACAGTACGTGGGTGATCGTCGGCCGAGTCTCGATATAGAGGAGGTTGCTACTGGTGAAATTTGGTCTGGCCAGGATGTGCTTGATTTTTCATTGGCAGATGAGCTTGCGACCAGCGATGCGTACGTAATGGACAAATGCGATGATGCCGAAGTCATCCACGTGAAGTACAAGAAAAAGAAACCCATGTCTGAGCGATTCTCCATTGGCATTCAAAACACTGCTGATGGGTTTTTGATGCGCTGGCTTGATCGTGCGTTAAAGGCTCGATTTACCGTAGGGTAGGTGGGCATGACCTGCAGCGTTCAACGTAGCGGGAAGGTTAATAGCAATGCCTGATTTGAACACGTTGCTCCTGTTTAGCGTTGCAGCGTTAGCATTAACAATGACGCCTGGCCCAGATATGCTTCTGATTGCATCGCGTAGCGCGGCGCAAGGACGTGCGGCAGGTTTTGCTACATGGTCGGGGATTGCGGTCGGTACCTATGCCCATGCCATAGCGGCGGCGCTAGGATTATCTCAGTTGTTTTTAGTTGTTCCAGTGGCCTACGATGTGGTGCGGTTTACGGGTGCCGCTTATCTACTGTATCTGGCCTTTATAACCTTCACCGCAAAAAATCCAAATGAACAGAGTGGTGTGTCGACCAATAGTGTCCATTCCTTTGCCACCATGTTTCGGCAGGGCTTTTTAACCAATCTGCTTAATCCGAAAGTGGCTTTATTTGTCTTGGCCTTGTTTCCTCAGTTTGTTGTGATTGGAGCAGGCTCTGTGGCTCTTCAGATAATGATCTTTGCCACGGTGATAAACGTATCGGGGTTATTTGTTAACGGCGCAGTCATTCTTATGGCCAGCAGAGCGGCAACAAAGTTTGTGGGTAGCGTCAAAATGAAAATGATTTTGAATAAAATACTCGCTTGTGTCTTTTTTGGTCTAGCGCTCCGGCTTGTTATTGACAGTCGCTCAGATTGAACGAATGATCTACAAGAACATACTTCAGTCATGAGAAAGACTGATAAAAAGTTAGATAATGCAATTCGGCAGGCATTAACGCAGGCGTGCGACATCGCATTGGAACAGGTTGATGGGTTCATGTGGCTTACGCATGTTGCTGATTATCAAAAATTCCCAGCATCTCTGTCCGTCATTTGTATATTCAATACAAACGAACAACTGACTCATGCTGATCGCACAAGCTTATGTGCCGTTATAAAAAATCAGTTGGCGTCCATTGATATTAAGATCGACGATATTAAGTCGCACGTAAAATTTGATACCGAACAGCGTTGTACGGAGGAAAATAATGGCAAGTGGCGGGAGCGCTTTGAGCACCAAGGGCGTGCAAAAAGAATGCTCTAGTCAACTATAATCCGATAAGCACACGAAATTTGAGTGTCTGCTAACAATGAAAATCCGCCCCTACCAGAAAACTGTCAATCACGTTCAAACGAGAACCATAGAGAAATGCGAATAAATGGGAGCTGTCTTTGTGGCAAAGTGAGTTATTCGATTTCCGGTAGTGTCGGGGACATCGTGCACTGCCATTGCAGAACATGCCGTAAAGCACACGCATCTGCTTTCTCCAGTGTTGCTGCAGTTAATGATGACGATTTCGAGATAGCAGGTAGTGAGTTGCTGTCTAGCTTCGAGTCTTCTAATGGAAAAATGCGCTACTTTTGTTCAGACTGTGGAACACAAATTTACGCCAAGAAAGAAGGGACATCACATATCATTCTGCGTTTAGGTTCATTAGACGACGACCCAGGGTCCGCCGAGATAAATCACATTTGGGTCTCTCAAAAGGCTAGTTGGTACACGATTAAAAGTGATTTACCAGAACACCAGGAGTTTGAATAAACTCGTGAATAAAGTCATCAATGCCGCATAGTTTGCCGTAGTTGCATACACACGCAAATGAGTTCATGAACAGAGAACCACAACAGCAAAAGATCAAATATTGCGATGACAATGAACTTGCCTATGAAAAGTACCGAACCCAATTTGTCAATGGACAAGGGCTTGTTTTTGACGACGCTTATCGGCTAGCTCATTTACCGCTTGTAGCCCCTGATCATCCTCGTGTTATTCCGACGAAACCTGGCTCGGGCTATCATAGAGGGTTACACGACCTTATTTACTCCATCGCGCTACCAATAAAAGCTGAAGATTTGTTGGCCTCAGAAAACTTCATTAAGCTGCAAGAAGAAATCAAAGCTACAAGCTTTGCGCACAAAATATCTTGGGAAACGTTTGCTCAGCGTAAGAATAAATTACACGCTACCGTTTGTGGGTCAATATCTATTGGGCAAATGCCTCATGTCGACGAACGCACATACAATGAATTAAGGTCGATCGGTTCTGTTGGCATTAGTATTCGTGGTGTGTTTTCTGGAAATATAAATATTGGAAGGCTCTATCTCAAGCTCTACCCCGAGCTACGAAATGGTAAGAATATGTGTCACGAAATTCAGCGGATTTTTGGTGCACCATTGACTAACCTATACGTTGTTGGGTTATGGAATTTCACAGAAGAACTGGATGTGGATGAGGCCCAAGCTTTAAATTCACTATTGAAGTTGTGGTGGGATATTGATCTTATTCAGCTACGACTGGAGAGTTTGTGGTTGTTGAAATCAAGAGACGATCTCGTTTTAGATGGTGCCGTGGATCAAATTATTCCGTTAGCTTGAGAATCTGTTTGTTAAGCGTCTGCTACATCAGCTTTGTTGCCTTCAGGAACTGAGCGGACATAAAGCTATACACCGGCTCAAAAAATTCGTCGAAATAAATATGTAAGAGTTATTATTTCAAGTTTATTGAGATATGCCAATCACATCTTATTCATGGATATAAAACTTCGCCCAGTATTTGAAGAAGATTTCGTCTTTACTTTTAAGGTAAAGAAACAAGCTATGGGTGAGCATATCGAAGCTAAATGGGAATGGAATGAGGAATTCCAATTAGATCTTCATACAACACGATGGCACGAAAAACCTTGGTACGTTATTGTTGCCGATGAAACAGATATAGGCACGATTTCGCTACATGATATAGACGAATCTACTATGCGGCTAGGCGAATTTTATTTACTTGATGGCTTTCGAAATAATGGAGTAGGTTCCGCTGTTTTAAATTCCGTATTAGCCGCGTGTGACGTTAAGGGCCAGTCAGTTCTACTGGAAGCGCTTAAATGGAATCCTGTATGTTCGCTTTATGAAAGGTATGGGTTTTGTATTAATTCAGAGAACGAGATTCACTATTTTATGGTACGAAAACCGAAAAAGTAGAGTCATCGCCTTCTAGTGTAATTCGCTTCACAATCACTCCATAGATCGATCGAGAATGAAATGAAATTCATCAGTGAAATTGATCTGAATAAAGGTATCCATAACGACATTGCTGAACTGCGAAATGCTGCGTTCCCTGAGCACTCATCGCCCAATTCTTATCTAAAACAATTGCCGCACATACGTTGTGTTCACTACGAATATAGCAAGCTAGTTGGTTACATGGGATTAGATTATCGAGTTATGTCAGTAGGTGGTCATTGCTTTAAAGCTCTAGGTATTATTGATTTTTGTGTGTTGGAAGATAGACGCGGCAAAGGACTTGGTAGTGGCATGCTATGCGAATTAACCGATTACGCCAACTCCAAAGACGTGGATTTTATCGTATTGGTTTCAGATAAAACAGACTTCTATGAACGAAACGGTTTTAATAGGCTGACGGTTCCGGCATCTTGGCTTAGATTGCATCAGCATAAAAACTACGGTGTTGCATTTGAGTATCTTAATGATTTTTTCGTTAAACCAACGGGTGACGATCAGTGGAATGAAGGTCATGTAGATTGGCTTGGTTACATGTACTAGTACTCAGTATAAATGCAGAGCATCTACGTGGAGGTTTTTATTCAATGAAAGCCAAGGCGAGTAAGAGCACTGTCTGGCATAATGTCGTTAAAGTTAAATTTCTCGCCATATTCTTCGCACCACAGACTCCACATTGACTCCTTTTTTTCTGCACATTGCTTGCACTATCTCGGCCGATAATCTTTACACCTACAGAGCAAAGGCATTGTCTTTAACTGTAGAACTAAATTTTAACCAAAGGGTATAGCAATGAAGAAGCAAACAACAATTAAAAGTTCTATTTTAACGGCTGCGGTAGTAACGGGCCTTTTTACCAGCGCTGTAATGGCGATGACGCCAGTTCAGTTGACCGACGCAGATGGCGACGGTGTTATTTCAGCACAAGAAATTGCGGACGCTCGTGATGCGAAAAAAGCAGAAACGCTTGCGCAATTCGATGCAGATGGTAATGGGGAGCTTTCCAGAGATGAACGTCGCAGCATGAAAGATGCTCGGTATGAGTCAATGCTGAGTCAATTCGATGCAGACGGTGATGGCGAGCTATCAAAAGAAGAGAAGGGCGCAGCCAAAGACGCTCGCCGTGCATCGACTGATGCAATGCTTGATGTTAATGGTGACGGCGAGTTGTCGGCTGAAGAAACAGCGGGTATTGAGCAGGCAAAAGATGAGCGTGGCGATCGTAAGAAAGGTAAGCGTGGCGGTAAGCGCGATAGTAAGTAGCGCCTCTAGTGTCGCAATAATAAATAGTTGTGTAAACTCAGGCTGGTAATTTTATCAGTCTGAGTTTTGTGCGTTGTGACAATGCATAGATTCTAACAGTTGCGACAGACAGTTTGATTTAAATTACATCATCGACACTGTTACCCATCAAATACCGTGGACCTGGGCCAAGCGTTGCTGCTGCATCATCAGGGTTATATAACCTACAAGTCGACAGCGACAAACATCCGCACCCAATACAACCAGACAGATTTTCACGTAACAGCCGCAATCCTTCAATACGATTGTCGATCTCTTTTGCAAAGTGGCGACTTAGTCTTTCCCAGTCGCGTTTTGTCGGTGTTCTTGCATCGGGCAGTTTAGAAAGCGTTTCTCGAATCTCAGCCAATGAAAAGCCAAGACTTTGTGAAATCTTAACAAACGATAGTCGACGAATATCTCCCCTTTTGAATCGCCTTTGGCCGCCTGCGTTACGCGTAAAGGTAATCAAACCTTCGGCTTCGTAGAATCGTATTGCGGTTATGGCCAAACCAGTACGGTTGGCAAGGTCGCCGATAGATAGGCTGGCTGCCGTTTTGAGTTCTTGGGTCATCGTTGGAATTTTTCAAATCGATAAGTATCTCTTGACCTCTACCTTACTAGAGGTATTAAGATTTGCCTAACACTAAATATTTGGTGTGGAAAACTCAATCGTCAAGAGGGCAAAACATGAATGAAGCAAAGCTTGAACATATCAATATAACCGTAGCTGACCCACTAGTCACCGCTGCAATGTTGGCAGAACTATTTGACTGGGAAATTAGATGGCAAGGCGATGCTATTCATGGTGGCTTTACAGTGCATGTTGGCGGCGAGGGTTCTTACATGGCGCTGTACTCTCGTGGCCAAGAAAGCACAAGTGCAAGTGATTCTTTTAATCAGCTCACTGGGTTAAACCACATAGGCATCGTTGTTGATGATTTAAAGGAAGCTGAAGCGAAAGTTATTACAGCTGGATTTAAAACGCACTCACATGGCGACTATGAGCCTGGAAGGCGGTTTTACTTTGAAGACCAAGACGGTTTGGAGTTTGAGATTGTCAGCTATTGATTGCCATCTAAGCTTCATTTGCCCATTGACGAAGTTGAAATTTCTGAACCTTGCCGGTTGATGTTTTTGGTAACTCTCGAAAAACAACTTTAGATGGACATTTAAAGTGCGCCATATGCTCACGGCAGTAGTTAATAATGTCTTGCTCCGTGAGAGATGCGCCGCTTATTAACTGCACAAACGCGCAAGGTGTTTCGCCCCATTTTTCATCGTCTTTTGCGGCAACGGCGGCTTCTAAAATATCCGGGTGTGAGTAGAGAACGTCTTCAATTTCAATAGAGGAAATATTCTCACCACCGGATATAATGATGTCTTTGGCACGATCAAGAATGCGTAGATAACCGTCTGGGTCCATTACCGCCAAGTCACCGCTGTGAAACCAGCCTCCCTTAAAAGCGGCTTCATTGGCTTCTGAATTTTTATAATAACCGCGCATAACAATGTTGCCGCGAAACATAATCTCGCCAATGGTCTCCCCGTCACGCGGCACCGGCTCTAATGTTTCTGGGTTTAGCACTTCGAGTTCATCGAGCACTTGGTAGCGCACACCTTGACGAGCTTTTAGCACCGATTGTTCTGTCGCTGATAAAGCATCCCATTCTGCCTTCCAAGCACACATAACAGCAGGGCCGTATGTCTCTGTCAAGCCATACACGTGCGTGACGTGAAAACCAAGACTCTCAACCCGCGCAAGTACGCTGGCTGGAGGAGGGGCGGCCGCGGTCATGACTTCAACTGGCCTTATAGGTTTTTTAACAATGGCAGGGTCTGCATTGATTATGAAATTAAGAATAATCGGTGCGCCACAAAAATGCGTCACGCCATGATCTTCTATGCTGTTATAAATAACTTCGGCGTCAACGGTGCGGCTGCAGACACTGGTGCCGGCGTTGGCTGCCAACGACCAAGGGAAGCACCAGCCGTTACAATGGAACATTGGGAGCGTCCACAAGTACACTGGGTGTGCACCCATATGCCATCCTGTGATGTTGCTCATTGCATTTAAGTACGCGCCTCTGTGATGGTAAACAACGCCCTTGGGTTGCCCAGTTGTGCCAGAGGTGTAATTTAACGAAATCGATGCCCATTCGTTTTCTGGCAGTGTCCAATCAAAACTTGCATCGCCCGCAGCTAGAAAGTTCTCGTACTCTGTGTCAGAAATTGCCGAGCCTGTGGCGCAAGGATCGTTAATGTCGATCAGTATGGGCGGATTGCTCAGCGAGCTAACGGCTTGGCTAACCACGCCGCTTGAGTCTCTGTCCACAAACAACACCTTGGCTTGGCTATGCTCAAGAATGTAGTGAATGGTTTTTGCCTCTAAACGTGTGTTAATCGCATTTAAAACACCTCCACACATTGGGATGGCAAAATGCGCCTCGTAAAGCTCCGGGATGTTGGGCGCAATAATCGACACCACGTCACCAGGCACTACGCCGACCTTATTTAATTGTGATGCGAGCTTGCAGCAGCGTTGGTAAACATCACCGAAACTTGTGCGACGTTCGCCGTGTATTAAAGCGGTGTAATCTGGATACACATCAGCCGAGCGCTTGAGAAAGCTCAAGGGAGACAAAGGCGTATAGTTGGCAGTATGCTGCGGTAAGACATGCTCGCCGTCGCCAGGTTGTACTTCGGTATCTGTGTTCATTCGATAATAATAAACTAAAATGGTGCCGTATATGCCAGTGAAAAAACCTTTGGAAGGTATTCGAGTGTTGGAGATGGGACAGCTAATCGCTGGTCCGTTTGCTGGGCAAATGTTGGCGTATTTTGGTGCTGAGGTGGTAAAAATTGAACCCCCAGGGCGCGGTGACCCTTTGCGGTCTTGGCGGTTGTTGGATGACACGGGTACATCTTACTGGTGGTCTAGTATTTCTCGTAACAAGAAATCGGTTGCCATTGATTTGTCGAGAACAGAAGGTCAATCCATAGCCCACCGACTCATCAATAAAACGGATGTATTAATAGAGAATTTCCGCCCGGGTAAAATGGAAAGTTGGGGATTGGGGCCAGAACAATTTGAATCCAGTAACCCAAAATTAGTTTACACCCGTGTTTCTGGCTACGGACAAGATGGTCCATATTCATCTCGCCCAGGCTATGCATCTGTTTGCGAAGGTGTTGCTGGTATGCGCTATGTGAACGGATTTCCAGGGGATGCGCCTGTGCGTGCCAACTTAAGCCTTGGAGATACATTTGCCGGTATGCATGCGGTTATTGGTGTTTTGTTAGCATTGGTGAACAGGCAGGCAAATGACGGCATTGGCCAAACCATTGATGTATCGATTGTCGAATCTGTGTTCAACATGATGGAAGGCGTCGTATCAGAGTTTGATGGAACTGGACAGGTGCGTGAGCCGTCTGGGACAACGGTCACTGGGATTGTGCCTACCAACACGTACGAGTGCAGCGATGGCAAATACATCGTGATTGGTGGAAATGGCGACTCCATATTCAAACGCTTGATGAAAGCCGTTGGGCACATTGATATGGCGCAAGACACTCGTATGGCAAACAATGCTGGAAGAGTAGAGCATGAAGCCGAGATTGATCAAGTTCTTGCGGGCTGGTGTGCGTCGATGAGTTCGATAGATGCACTTCGAGTGCTTGAGCAAGCAGCAGTGCCTGCAGGGCCTATTAACTCTATTGCTGATGTTGTGGCGGACCCACATTTTCAATCGCGGGGTAGTTTTGAGTCGATAAACGTGAATGGGGAGCAACGGGTGGTGCCCGCAGTACACCCAAAACTGAGCCGAACGCCTGGTAGCACCGAGTGGGCAGGGCCTGCGCTGGGCGCACACACAGAGTGCGTTTTAGAAAAATGGCTGGAGGTTGAGCCCGATTCAATACAATCGTGGACTGAGGCGGGAGTGATTTCGAAACCTTGATCACCCATAAGTGTTGGTTAGCGTGAGCAAGTAAAATAATCTAACTCTATGATAAATAATGATTTAGTACGGAATACGACGAATACTATGTAACCTACCTCTCACTCTTCAAAACCAACTAATCAAATACATTCTTATTTGATAAAGACTTGTAGTCGTGAGCCGATATTATAGGCATGGGGTGGTAAACCCACCTTTAGATATTTCCGACAGGGTCAGTTTGAAGTCGGTTAACTAATAGCCAGAGCAACAAGATTATAGGGCTTTGGGCTACATCCAAAACCCAGGAGTGCGTTTTGAACCGGAATTCGATTGTGCGATCCGTGGCTGCATTTGCAATGTACGTTGCAGTTGTGGGTGCATATCTTGTTGGCATGAGCCCTTTGGGGTTCGCTTTGTCGGTTGCCATTTTCCTAAGCCTTGGATTGTGGGCCCATGCGGTCGACCTATATTCGCCACAAAATAACTCGACTTCAAATCTTTCTGCACCTTCCTCTTTAGTGACGTCGCTATCTGAATCAATGGATCAACTACACGTTCTGCAAACAGAAATTAATGAGCTGCAAGTTCAGTTCGCAATCGACACAAGTTCAAGTATTGATTCTAATACTCCCCGCGGTTCTGCTAGCTGACACTGGAGAGTTTGCGATGAGTCAGATAGATCAGTCAGCACTTGAGAATATACGTGCCCTACAACGTCCTGGCGCGCCCGACATTCTGGGTAGAATCATTACTATTTTCCTTACTCAAACACCTGATCTTGTACAAGGCATAGTGGAGGCCGTCGAGTCTGGTGAGCTGGAGATCGTCCGTAACAACGCACATTCACTTAAATCTAGTGCAGCTTATGTTGGTGCGGTGGAGTATTCGACCAAAATGGCGGATATAGAACGTGCCGCTAGAGAAGAGCAGTTAGATAGTTGTAAGCAACTCACTACTGGATTAAACGAACATACCGCTGAAGTCATTGGTGAGTTAACCGTATTACAGGATCAGGCTGCGTGAATTCCAAGCCTTCCTCAATGCTTGATCAAACGCTTGTGGAATCGCCTGCGCGCGCAAAATCTGTCGTGTTGCATGTTGACGATGACATGGCAAGCTTGATCATGGCTGAAGGTCCGTTGCTGGATGCAGGCTTTCAAGTTGTGCAGGCATCAGATGGCATTCAGGCCATTGAACAATTTGAAAAGCATACACCCGATTTAATTATCATGGATGCGGTGATGCCAAACATGGATGGCTTTGAGGCAATTACGAGAATTCGTAAAACTGTTCAAGGTGCGCATGTTCCCATTCTTATGACAACCGGTCTAGATGATCTCGAGTCAATCACAAAAGCTTATGATAAAGGCGCGACTGATTTTCTGCCCAAACCGATTAACTTTTTTATCATGCCGTATCGCGTGCAATACATGCTGCGCTCGAAGACAACAGCGGATGAACTGCGTTCGAGTCAGGCAAGGCTGGACAATGCTCAACGCATTGCGCGTTTAGGACATTGGGAATGGGATGTTGCAACAAACCATACCACGTGGTCTCGCGAAGTCACACGCATGTTTGGTTTTAATCAGTCCGTACTAGGTGGTTCTTGGGAAAGCTTGCTTGCAAAGGTAGGTGCTGACGAACGGGCTGAGGTTCGAGTCCAAGCAGAATTAGCCGTTGAGTCAGGTGTTAGCTTTTCGTTAGAGTTCAAAGTTGCAGGCTTTAGAGAAAATGATCTTTGTTCAGTGCGGCTTGAAGCTGAGCCAGGTTTTGATAACAACGGTGTTTGTACTCACATGCAAGGAACTGTTCAAGACATCACGGAAGCTGCAACGGCACAAAAAGAGATTCATGATCTTGCTTATTATGATTTGGTAACGGGCCTTCCGAATCGTGCCCAGCTGCGTGAGTCGTTGACACAGACCTTGAGAATGTCAGAGCGAACGAACAGTGAATTTGCTCTTCTGTTTTTAGATCTAGATCATTTTAAACAAGTTAACGATACCCTTGGGCATGATGCTGGTGATGATTTGTTGCAACAAGTGTCTAATCGTTTGTCGAGTGTGCTCCGCGATTCTGACGTGCTGGGTAAGCCTGAGCGCCTTGATGAAATTGATGTTGATGAACTCGGTGTAAAGGATACGGTTGCTCGCATCGGTGGTGATGAATTTGTTGTGCTGTTGAGTAATATTAATCGGGCAGAGGATGCGGCGAGAGTAGCTGAGCGCATCGGGCAATCGGTAAGTGAGCCGTATACTATTTCAGGTATCGATGTCGCCGTAACAACGACTATCGGCATAAGCGTTTATCCCGCAGATGGGGGAGATGCGGAAACATTGATGAAACACGCAGATGTGGCGATGTATCATGCAAAAGAAAATGGCCGTAACGGGTTTCAATTCTATTCTCGTAGCATTCATGATCAAGCGTTAACGCGCTTCTCGCTAGAGCGTGAACTAAAGGTAGCGATTGAAGATGCACAGCTAAAGTTAGAATACCAACCAAAACTGGATATGCGCACAGGCGAGGTTGTAGGGGTTGAGGCTTTGGTTCGTTGGAGTCATCCGGAGAAAGGCTCTATTAGTCCTTCAGAGTTTATTCCAATGGCAGAAGAGACGGGGTTGATTGTTCCGTTGGGCAAATGGGTGTTGGATGAGTCAGCTCGACAAATTCAGGATTGGATAAAGCGTGGAGTTGGAACATACTCCGTTGCGGTAAACTGCTCACCTGTTCAATTTACTCGTGGCAATATGATCAGTGACATTGCTGATACCATTCGTACAACTGGCGTTGACCCAGCACTACTGGAAGTTGAACTTACTGAGAACCTTTTTCTGCATAACATTGAGAACGGTATTCAATTGTTATCAAGCATAAAGGAGTTGGGCGTACAGATTGCGGTTGATGATTTCGGTACTGGCTTTTCATCTTTGAGTTATCTTAAAAGGTTGCCAGTGGATAAATTAAAGATTGATCAATCTTTCGTTGAAAATCTGCATACCGACAAAGGCGACGCGGCTATTGCTTCAGCTATCGTTATTCTTGGGCATAACCTTGGGTTGACGGTGATTGCTGAAGGTGTTGAAAATGAACAGCAGCTTGAAATTCTTCGTCGATATAAATGTAATGAAGCTCAAGGGTATTACTTCTGCAAGCCTCTGAGCCGAATTGATTTTGAACAATGGATAGTTGATAGAGCTGGCCCATACGTTAAAACTGGTACTGGTTAAAACGGCAATTCAGATACGTCGACAAACTAATCTATCGATGTTTCCACTCCGCCTTCTGTTTTGTTTTAAACGCATCAATCCCAATCGCTACATCTTCTGCCATCATATTGCAAGCCATGGTTTCCCCGGCGAGAACGTAAGCATCCTTCAATGGCATTTCAAGTTGTTTGTAAAACAACCCCTTGCCAGTCGATACTGCGACTGCCGATTTGGCTGCAATTTTATTGGCCATTGTCTGTACTGCCTCATCAAGTGCATTGGGCGTCACCACTTGGTTTAGTAAACCCCATTCCATCGCTTTATCTGCATTTATAAAATCACCCGTCATTAACATTTCAAACGCTCGTTTTCTAGACACGTTGCGTGAGAGTGGAACCGATGGTGTGCTGCAAAAGAGACCGACATCTATGCCCGAAACAGCGAAGCGCGCTTGGTCAGATGCAATCGCTAAATCACAATTAGCGACCAACTGGCAACCTGCGGCTGTTGCAATTCCCTGAACCTGTGCAATGACCGGCTGTTTGATGCTCAGCAACGAATTCATAAACCGACTACAGGTTTTAAAAAGCTGGTTGTAATACGCTTGATCGGAATGCTCTGTCATTTGTTTTAAATCATGACCTGCGCAGAAAGCCTTTCCAGATGCTTTTATAATAACGACGCGTTCATCTTTGTCTATTGAATCTATCGCTTGTTGTAAGGCCCCTAGCATTTCCTCAGACAGCACGTTGTAACTGGCCGGTCGGTTTAAGGTGAGCTGTGTAATACCGTTTTCGGATGAGCGCAGCAATAGGGGCTTCGTGCCCGACTCTGATGCCTTAGATGTGTCTTGGTCTGATCTAGGAGAGTCAGGCATGGCGTATTTTCCCGCAATAAGTTTCTACACCAATTCTGACACTAGAGTGCCTATTTAAACAAGCGGTTCGTTACTCCACCCATCTGGAGCAGTTTTAATTGCTATGCTAAGTTCAAGCAAATCGGGTGAGAACGAGCGTGGATTCTAAAATCAGTGTGGCGCAATATAATCAATTAAGCAGTACGCAAATGCCGTTCGCTAAAGCGATGGGTCTGGAGTTGGACAGTATTACCGAAGCTGGCGTTTTGATGCGTGCTCATTATTCTAAGGATTTCCTTCGTCCAGGTGGGACTATTTCTGGCCCTGTGATGATGGCGCTGGCTGATGCGGCGATGTATGCGTTAGTACTCAGTCGTATTGGGTTGGTCGAGCTTGCGGTGACGACTAATCTGTCGATTAATTTTTTGCGCAAACCGTTGCCCGGCGATTTGCTGGCTGAAGCTCGCATGCTGAAACTTGGTAAGCGTTTAGCGGTGGGCGAGGTGCATCTGTACAGCGACGGAGAATCTGTTGCTAAACCGGTAGCCCACGTTATGGCTACGTATTCAATTCCACCGCAATGAGCTGGTGTTACCGTTTCAGCTTAGCTCGTTTTCGTTGAACCACCGTGTCGATGACGCTTTGCTTGGCGGCGTTGTCCATCGTCGACCATCGTGTTATTTCCTCAATGGTACGATCGCACCCGAGGCAGGTTTGAGTTGGCTCATCGATTTTGCAAAGGCTTATGCAAGGTGATGCTACCTCTTGATCTGTCATTCGTTCAGTTGGTCCTGCGTATTATGTACAAATATTTAACTTCAATATCATACGTACTTTATCGGTAAAATTGGCCGATGTTGGCAGAGTTTGTGAGCCTATAGGCTGTTAAACTCAATATGATTAAGCCTTGGGAAGAGTTACGTGCGGGTATACAATTTTGGATCAATCAATATTGACTATGTCTATAGGGTGGAGCGGTTCGTCCAACCTGGTGAAACCTTAGCTAGCCTCTCGCTCGAAACAGTCCTCGGTGGCAAGGGAGCGAATCAATCGGTCGCGCTAGCGCGTGCAGGAATGGATGTTGCGCATATAGGTCGATTGGGTAAAGCAGACCAATGGGCAATTTCTGCGTTGAATGATTTTGGGGTCGATACCAATGGTGTGCAGATGTTGGATGGCCCCAGCGGTCATGCCATCATTCAAGTTGACGACACGGGTGAAAATTCCATTGTGTTGCATGGAGGGGCAAACCAAACTTTCGATGCAACAACGCTTGAGGAACTTCTCAACGACGCACGTCCGGGTGATTGGCTATTGTTGCAAAATGAGTGTAACGCGTTACAAGAGGTGTTTGCTATAGCGCAAAAAAAACAGCTCCACATCGCTTTTAATCCTGCGCCAATGAGTCCATCGGTACGCGAACTTCCGTTGGAGCTTTGTCGAGTTTTAATACTCAATGAAGTTGAGGCTGCACAATTAGTTGGGCCTGCTATGGAGAACGCTGTAGCAGCTGATGCACAACTAATAACCACCCTGCAGCAGCGCTATCCCGACGTTATCATTGCATTGACTCTTGGTGGCAAAGGTGCAACTCTGCTGGAAAATGAAAAAGTGACGAATGTGAGTGCACCTGTCGTTGATGTGGTCGACTCAACTGGTGCGGGGG
>Ga0209831_1000229_pt1 | contig 52537 bp, 47 predicted proteins | sample Maine_Asex4_meta_FD_187451 | JGI IMG/M metagenome (GOLD analysis project Ga0209831, IMG submission 187451) | Marine algal microbial communities from Maine, USA - Maine_Asex4_metaG (SPAdes) (version 2) | ecosystem: Host-associated > Algae > Red algae > Unclassified | place: Maine, USA | collected... | reverse complement strand
CACAGCATTGTTCTTGCGGAGAATTATTTACGGACTGTCCTTATTTTAATACGATCAAAAAAAGGGTACTTGCCAAAATTGACCCCAAAATCCTTGATATCAATACCACCGAATTTAATATTTTTAAGAATAAACACCTTAACCGTATTGCCTACCAAACCATCCGGTTCGCCGCGTTGCGAAATCCTCAAAGTCAGCAACTTCCATTTCAAGAGAAAATAAATAAGTTAGGTCGTTTTAATCAAATATTGGCCGAAGAGATACTGGCGATGGATGAGAGTAATGCTTTTTTGGATACCTCCAAAATTATCAATCATGCTTTATTTTTATCGATGATAGAAGCGTTTGATTTCTATGTCATCTGGCTGGTGCGTGATCCGCGAGCGCAGGTGAATTCTGCCATCAAATACAACAAGTGGCCCGTCGAAAAAGCAGTAGAAGCGTGGAAAAAAGAGATGGTAGAAAATGAAAAAATACTGCAAGGACGCAACATCAATTTTATTAAAATCAGATACGAAGATCTTTGTCGCTCCACAACTGAGGAGTTAACTAAAATAGGAAATTTTACGGGATTAGATGCCAGTCAATTTTCGCTTGATTTTCGGGAAGGTACCCAGCATATTATTGGCAATTCCAGAATGCGACGGGGAAAGGATCAGCAGATCGTCGAACGGAGAGAATGGGAAGATCAATTGTCTAAAATGCAAATTGCAATAATTGAAAATGCAACAAGCGATTATAGGGATTTGTATTCGGGGTGATTAGGAAAACATGGTTCAACTAGGAAAAATTATCTTCACAACTAAATTAAATTGATTAAATGAGAAAGGCTGGAGCAAAGGTTGACAGGATTGATTTTAAAGTATATCCAAATTGACAACAACTATATTAATAACAGTTAAAGAACTAATCTCTATAGAGAGCGTTCATGGAAAATTTCGAGGAATTAAGGAATTTGATTTTGATAGTACTCCTTTGGAATACTTATCTTTTGATTGGAATTTTAAAGGAACTAGTATTCCATTTGAAGTTGAAATTGGTAAATCTTTAAAAAATGAAAGAGTTGTCCTTGTTAACTCTGTAAACAGTATATCTAACGACTTTATTTTATCGGACAATCATAAGATCTTATTTAAGATACTTGAAAAAATTGGAAATGTCTCAGAAATGTATACTATAGTTAACTTTGAAATGAGTGATATGAAAAAGCTTGATTTCTTTAAAAATTCATATTGGCGAAAAGAAAAAAATCTGTCGCTAACTTTTATTGTTTCCCACTGGACCTGCTCGAACAGCACAACTTAGAAATAAATCTGCTAGTTTGGGCGTCCTCGCCCAGATACGAAAAACTTCATTCTACTCATTAAATCCAGTACGACTGCCACCAATCCACAACCCCTCCCTTCTACGTATATACAGGTAGAAACAAACACTCCATGAAAGTACTAAATATCGTTGGCGCCCGTCCTAATTTTATGAAAGTTGCCCCGCTACATCGGGCCTTTTTGCAGCATCCAGGTGTTACCTCAAAAGTGATTCACACCGGACAACATTATGATGAGCGGATGAGTACTATATTTTTTGATCAACTGGAATTGCCAAAACCCGATTATTATCTTGGGGTGGGCAGTGGATCCCACGCGGTGATTACCGCGAAGATCATGATGGAATTTGAAAAAATAGTAGAAACAGAAAAGCCAGATTTGGTACTGGTGGTGGGGGATGTCAATTCAACCCTGGCCTGTGCGTTGGTTACCAAAAAATTAAATATCAAACTTGCGCACGTAGAGGCAGGCCTGCGCAGCGGCGACCGGGAAATGCCCGAGGAGTTAAACCGGATTATGACCGATTGTATTTCCGATTATTTGTTTGTAACCGAGCAAAGTGGGATGATCAATTTGGCTAAAGAAAATGTGCCGGATGAAAAAGTGTTTTTTGTTGGCAATGTGATGATTGATTCCTTATGTTCTTATCAAGAAAAAGCAGGGAAGCTTTCTTTACTGGAAAAACTAAACCTGGCACCGCAAGGCTACGTATTGATGACCATGCACCGTCCGGCAAATGTGGATCAGGCGGATAAAATGCGTACGGTGGTGGAAATGATCGAAGGCGTTTGCAAAAAGATGCCGATTGTCCTTCCGCTGCATCCACGTACGGCCAAGCAGCTAGAAAAATTTTCTCTGGAAGAGCGATTCCGGAATATTCCCAATCTGACAATTCTGGAACCACAAGGTTATCTGGAGTTTCTGAATTTGATGATTAATGCGGCCCTCATTATTACGGACTCTGGTGGAGTACAAGAAGAATCTACTTTTTTACAAATACCTTGTTTGACCGTTCGGGACTCTACGGAAAGACCGGTCACGATTACACTTGGTACCAATATATTGATACCCGAGTTAAACGCAGCCCTCATTATTTCAGAATTTGAAAAAGCACTGGGACGCGGAAAGTTAGAAGCCAGGATTCCGCCATTATGGGATGGAAGAGCAGCACCCCGAATTGTACAACATCTAATGGATACATTCGAGTCGGCAACTTCCGAAAGTACGCAAATGAAATTGACGACCAATGCTTAGGTCACTAAGTCGATATTACCATACGCTCAAATTTCTTAAATGGCGGCAGATTAAATATCGGTTGATTTATAATCTTCGGACGGAGCGCCACATAAATACAGGAGATGTATCTGTTCCGGCGCGCGTAGAGATCAAACTGGCAGATTCGATTACGACCAATGCTTCCTGGCTTGGCGCAGATACCTTTGAGTTTTTAAATATTAAACATGTTTTTAAAAATGGGGTAGACTGGAACTATGCGGAATATGGTAAACTCTGGACCTATAATTTGACCTATTTTGAATTTTTAAGTCAACCTGATTTATCCAAAGAAGCGGGCCTGAAATTGATCCATGATTTTATTAATCAACAAAGCAAGGTGAGGGATGGATTGGAACCTTTTCCGATTTCACTACGCATTATTTTTTGGGTAAAATTTTTGGCCAAACACCAAATTCAGGATTCAAAAATCGACCAGTCTTTGTACGTTCAGTTATTAATGCTTCATAAAAAACCGGAGTATCACTTACTGGGAAATCACTTGCTGGAAAATGGTTTTGCGCTTTTATTTGGTGCGGTTTTTTTTAATGATGAAAAAATATTAAAACAGGCTCAACTAATTCTGGAGGAGCAATTGAAAGAGCAAATCCTGGAAGATGGTGCTCACTTTGAATTAAGCCCGATGTACCATCAGATTATGCTATTCCGGTTACTGGATAGTATCAATTTATTAAAAAATAATCAGCAAATTTTACCATCCGGGTTTTTACTGTTTTTGACTGAAAAAGCTGGTTTGATGCTCGGCTGGATGGGGCAGGTAACCTTTGAGAATGGAGATATGCCGATGGTCAACGACAGCATCAACGGAATCGCACCTACCGCTAATGCATTGGAAAAATATGCGTCAGAACTGGATATTTTTCCAAAGGTAAAATCTTTAAAAACATCAGGTTACCGAAAAATAAAAATGTCAGGTTATGAATTACTTGTAGACGTTGGAAATATTGGTCCGGATTATATTCCCGGTCATGCACACAGTGATACGTTTAACTTTATTCTTTATCATCAGCATCAGCCACTACTCGTTGATACAGGAATATCTACTTACGAAAAAAATAGACGAAGAACTGAGGAGCGATCTACTATGGCGCATAACACATTAATGGTCAATGATTTGGATCAGTCTGAGGTTTGGGGTGGATTTCGGGTGGCACGCCGGGCAAAGGTCATTCAGCTCGAAGAGTCAGCAGGAAAAATCATGGCTACCCACGATGGTTACCACCGGATCAACTGCGAACACCGTCGAACATTTATTTATGATAAACAAGGATTAGTTATTAAAGACAAATTGACTGGAGCGCACGAAGGGACAGCTTTTTTTCATTTTCATCCAACGGTTCAGCCACGGTTAGAAGGTCAAAAAATTACCGGAAAATTTGGAGCGATCGATTTTCAAAATGCGGACGAAGTTCACCTGGTAACTTATTTAATGGCGACTGGATTTAATAAAACAGCGAAAGCAAAAAAGGCAGTGGTTCGCTTTAAACACGACCTGCATACGACAATCAAATTAATATGAAAATATTATTTTTAACCGATAATTTTCCTCCAGAGGGTAACGCTCCCGCGACGCGTACCTACGAACATTGTGTCGAGTGGGTAGCCAAGGGCGCGGAAGTAACGGTGATTACCTGTGCCCCAAATTATCCAAAAGGAAAAGTTTTTCCGGGGTATAAAAACAAGCTCTGGCAGACGGAACAAATTGACGGTATTCGGGTCATTCGCGTATGGACCTATATTTCTCCCAATCGAGGATTGTTCCGCAGGATTTTAGATTATATTAGTTTTTGTATCATGGGATTTTTTGCGAGTCTATTTGTCAAAACGGATGTAATTGTAGCAACTTCTCCGCAATTATTTACGGCGGTGGCCGGATTTTTATCGTCCTTTTTCAAGCGTCGTCCCTGGGTTTTAGAGATACGGGATTTATGGCCGGAATCAATCAAGGCAGTCGGTGCGATGGAAGAAAGTAAGGTGTTGAAAATGATTGACCGGATCGTGTTATTTTTATATCGAAACGCAGACCAGGTAGTAGTAAATACAGATTCTTTTAAAGAACGTATCTTCAAATGTGGTATTCCGATGGAGCGAATTCATGTTGTAAAAAACGGGGTGCACTTGCATAAATATAATCTGACGGAAAAGTCCCAACCATTACTGGAAAAGTTGGGATTACAAAACAAATTTATTGTTGGTTATATCGGTACACACGGGATGGCGCATAATCTGGATTTTATTTTGGACTGCGCTGCTAAAGTTACCGATCCAAATATTCATTTTTTATTTGTGGGAGACGGGGCTATGAAAAGCAGAATGGTGTACAAGATGCAAACGTTAGGATTAAAAAACGTAACGATGCTGGATGCTATTTTAAAGGATGAGGTACCTCGTTATATCAGCATTACCGACGTTGCGCTGGTACCACTGAAGAAACGCGATACTTTTAAAAAGGTATTACCTTCTAAAATATTTGAAAATGCCGCCATGAGAAAACCTATTCTATTGGGTGTAGAGGGGGAAGCGCAAGAAGTGGTCGAATCTTACGGCGCGGGACTGGCTTTCGAACCAGAAAACGAAGCTGATTTTCTAGCTAAGTTAGAAAGTATTTATCAGAATAAAACGCAATACGCTGCCCTTCAGAATGGCTGTATTAATTTAGCCAGCGCGTTTGATCGAAAAACCCTGGCGTTGAAAATGTATCAAGTATTACTATCTTTAATTGTAGAAGAAGATAGAAGAAAGGATGAGGTATTAAGCCCGAGGTAGAAAAGAAAAAAAGCGATAAAAACGGAAAAAACGGAAAAAAGTGAAAAAACGGAAAAACGGAAAAAACCGTAGAGACAAGGCATTGCCTTGTCTCTACGGTTTTTTCGGTCTTTACATCAACAAGCAAGGCGTCTCAACTTTTATTTAACTTAAGATCACCCTCAAATCTCCAAAAGCTTTTCTAATTCTGGTCTTTACCGTTCCCAGTGGTACGTCCAGTTCTTTGGCGACTTCCACGTGGGTGTATCCTTTAAAGTAAACCATATCAATTAGTTCCCGATATTTTGGATCCAGGGTTGTTACGATTTCCCGAAGATCCATATTTTCGATTTTCAAATCAAAACTAAACTCGGATTTTTGGTGGACGATCGAATCCAGACTAATTAATTTTATACTTTGTCGGTAATGTTTAGAGCGCATCACATCGATGGCGGAGTTTCTCGAAATGTTGATGACCCATGTTAAAAATCTGCCTTTTTTTGCTGCGTAAGAGTCAATATTATTCCAGACTTTTAAATAGGAATTTTGTAAGGCGACCTCCGAGAAATATTTACTACTGATAATTTCACTTACATACCGTAATAAATAACTTCCGTATTGATCGTAAAGGGCGTTGATACCTTTGATGTCTCTTTCTTTGATCAACGATACTATTTCAATATCGGTAATTTGACCGGAGGGGTAACTCATAGATTTTTCGTTTTTAAATGTTCTTTCTGTTTGTTTAATGCTAATTTATTGAAGTGTATCCGTGTAATATCATGGATAATATATACGAAACCAAGCAAGATGTGGATCTTGTTGATTTCTCGCGAAGTTGTTTGAACATGTTCAAATAAAAGCGAAGATTAAATGGTTGATTGTAAAGCATTGGCGATCAATGGTTCAGTCGCAACCATTAGAGTTGATTTTAAACAACTTCTATAATAAAATGGGAAAGGAAATTAAAATACTCTTTCACGTAAACCAATAATAGCGTTTATGTATAAAAATTTATTTATGGTATACGTAGCCTATATAATTGCAAAATTACAAAAATATATCTGATTACCAAATGAGATACCAATGGTGAAGAGACCTTTCGCTAAATCTCCGACAAAAATTGGTTGATTTTCTACCATGCCCTCTTTGACGATCTCACCGAGTGTATTTATCAAATGATAGCGCGCACGCGTACCCGCAGGTAGACTGATTTGAAAATAATTTCGAGTCGGATTAGGAAATATTTTAATGTCTGAAGAAAGTGGCGGAACGCTGATTGCAACCGTAGGATCTCCCCTAAGGAAAGGTTTGCCTAGACTAAAAGTATCAAGTGTGATGGGTGTTTTTTGGCATAGAACAGGTGTTTCCCAAGTCGCCATTTCACCATCATAAATAATCTCGATCCCAGAGAGCGGGCAGTCAATTTGTTCCGTAGAATCTGGTAGACTGTGAACGATAAACGTTAAGTTTAGCCGAGTGCAGTTACCAGTTTTACCGCAAGGTTCGTATCCCCAGTTTCCGGGTGCGTTGCGACCATCTTTGTGGCCATTGTCAAAGATTAACCCTTTGATCGCAGCAGAATAATCAGTAAAAGTCCACTGATGAAATTCGGATAATTCAGCAACCGCCATCTCCATATTGGCCAATGTAAAGTATGCTTCCGAGTAGTCGGGTAGAATGGCTTTTACAAAATTTGCGTTAGAGTTTCTCCATGAAAAAGAATCTAACTCAATTAGAATCGTATCTCCGATTGTCAAGGGGGTCGTTGCGGAAGAGCTTCCCTGACAAGCAAATGGTACCGTTATTTTTGGCAGATTTACCCAGCAGGAATCCGTAGATAAATCTGTAAAGTCGGGATTTTTGTTATTGTAAATTAAATTGGTTTCCGGATATAAATAAAAAGGATCAAATTCGATGGTACCTGAAGGGGCGTCAAAAAGATTGTCTGTAATCTCATTGGTTTGGTCGTCGTTTCTAAAAATTCCTACACCATATTCTTCTATATTTTCAAAACGATTATATGCGACCCTTAGGTTTTGAACCTTGGCACTAAAGGTTAGGGCAGCTTCACTATGCTGCATAATTTCGTTGCCCACCTGATTGGTATTGGTAAAATTGTTGTATAAAACGTTTGTAAATCGATCAAAATCACTACAAGAAAAATGCAAGGCCGAACCATTCAAATCTGTTCCGGAACAATGCTCAAAAGTAGCCCCGCATAAAAATATATTTTCGTTTGGAATTTGTTCAAAGCGACAGTTAGAAATAATTGTAGCATTGGTGGTTGGAATCAACAGGGTAGGGCTGACGCGCCAGTCGTAGTTAAGGTTGTATTTTTCCCGATTACCATTAAATACCATATTTTCTATCCGAATACTATCTATCGGAGTCGTTCTGGCGAGCATCATGGGAAAAAATAAACTGACTGAATCTCCCGGCAACATTTGTTTCTGAATGCGACGACCAGAGAGAAAAATGGTGGTATCACCACCCAGGAATAAATTAATGGAAGCAGTATAAGCGACAAATCCGGAGAGCGAATCGAAGTCAATCGATTGGGCAATATTTATTTTATGTCTTTTTTTAAAACCAGTATTATCTGCCACACTAATGCTGTTATCGTCGACTCGCGCAGTGTCGGTCAAAATGGTAACAGGAGGATTTATTCTTTTAAAGCCGCAATTATCACAAGTGCCCAAATAGGTATTGTTGGTCAATAGATTTATAGAACGATCGATCAGATAGAGTGAATCAATTTCTATGGTATCGCCACCCATCAGGAATGCGGCAAATGCGGCACTGTTGATGGCGTCCGTTTCACTGGTTACGGTAGGGCCGATCAGAAAGTCTGGCGCAGGTCCACCAATGGCCCAGTAGCGGGGAGAAAAATTGTTGCTGATTCTTTTCCAGCATCCGCTGTTGATGGATAAGAAAGTGGTTCCGTGATTTTCGGTGCTACACGTATCTCGTCTAAAATGGCCATGGTAGCGAGGATGATTTATAAAAACTGTATCTGCTTCGCCCGCATAAATTTCTAAATCAAAATAATTTTGTAGCGTATCTGTTACCTGAAATGCCTGTGCCGAGTGGCTGCCTAAAATTAAGGAAAAGATGAGTAAACCGTATTTAACAGGCATATTGAATGATCTATTCTCAAATAAATTACAGGAAGGAATATACAATAAAAAATAAATCAGGCCGCTATTCGTTGCAAAATAATTTTACAAGGAATGGGCGAGGTTACTTTAACACGGTGATTGATATGGAGGGGAATAGAAAGATAGTCACCAGGATATAATTCGTGAATGGTGTCACCGATGGTAATATTGCAGGTTCCTTCTACAATTAGAAATTTTTCGTATGCGTCCGTGTGCGTTTCATCCGGCGCACCATCTCTTAGCCAGACGAGTGCCGTTAGCTTTTCTGGTTCGTGCGCAATGAATTTGACAAACATGGCTCCGTAGTTTTTAGGAGGAACCATATCTGGTCGGTCGAGCCACTGCCTAAAATCTATGATTTTGGAGTTTTTATCCAGCATAGGAGGAGAGACGGGTATTTCTCCTTTTTTCAGCCTTTCGGTGTAGTCGATGGTCGCAATAATGATTGCTTCGAGATCGATAGGCGGAACGTCGCTAATTTCATTTGTATAGTCGATAAGACTTTGCTCTATTATATCCAGATCATTTTCTAATTCAGGAAACGCAGCCAAAGCCTTTCGCACGACCAATAGTTCATGGTCGTCTAAGTGCCCGAGCACGTATAACTCCAATAAACCCGATTCCCTGATTTCAGATAGTGTCATAATAAAATTCAATTCAAAGCAAAAAAACATGGGCACCTAAAATAGATGCCCATGCTGTATTAGGAATGTTGATAAAATATTTTAACGAGCATTCTTAATAAAGTTACCATTGAAAATTACTCCAGGAATGCGTACAAAATGTACACCAACATTCAGGTCGATAAGGTTCAACGTTACGGTATTATTTCCTTCGACTAAAGTTACTGGTTGCGTATACTTCAATACACCCGTTACATCAAATATTTGGATCAAGGTGTTTTGAGTCTCTGCACTTGTAATCTCTACGTTCAGTAAATCGTTAGCAGGAACTGGGAATATCTTACCAATTGTGATATTCGTATTATCCAGACTGGCTTTTTCAGATCTGATATCCGCCGGAGTAGAAGTTCCATCATCAACGATTGAGTTCGTAGAAGATACAACACCTGCAAGGTGAATGGCAGAAGCTCCTGCAAATGCTTTGCTGTACAATGGCACAATGCTGCTAGATGCACCCGGGAATTTGAATCCAAGGATTTTTCCACCACCATTTGCTCTTTCAGCTACAAAGATTCGGTTTAGCTCCCGGTCGTAAGCCACATCAACTGGATTACCCAATTGGCTGTTAGGACCTTCTACTCTGATCTGCTCATCAGCACTTACTTGGCTATCGATTGCTGCAAGAGAGAACTTTTTGATGACTACTAATGCACCATCTGTAGGGCTCATTGGATCTCCGATATCCGTTAAAATCATGATATCACGAGCAGCATCATAAGTAATTCCGTGTGTTCGTACGATACCATCTACATTTGCGATGAGGTCCGATAAAATCGTTCCAGCAGGCTCGTTGAAGAAATCATCGTATACAGCGATCTGGTTAGAATTATCTACAATTGCGTAGAGTTTACCAGCGTCTGCGTGAATTCCCCACAGGTTGAATCCAGTATCATAAATCTTGTCAAGTGTAATAGAGGTAGGCGAGATATCATAAATGATAAATCGATTTTGATCTCCGTTAGCAGGACTTGCATCTTGCGCTACTACCAACTTTCCGTCCGCTACGGTAATCTCTCTTCCGTTGATAAAATCAGAAGTAGAAGTGGCCGTCAAGGTAGGATTTGTACTTACATTACTAAAAGCATTGATTACATTATCAGTACGGTTCAGCTGATAAATTACATCATTGACCTGGTCGTAAAAAATTCCATCTGCGTCTTCTGCTTCGTTCTGAAACATAGTCATCGCTAAAGAATTATCACCAAGGACACTAAATCCACCAATGTTCATCTGTGTATTAGAAGAAACATAAAATAGATTTTGTCCCATTTGTGGAGCTACCCGGTTAACGGTAAGGTTGTTATCGGACAGTGCGAAACAGTCATCACTTAACATCGCGCCAGCAGCGAATAAATCGTCGCCCATCATAATGTTAAGATTACCTGTGTAAGACAGACCATATACATTACAGGCACCAACACCTGCAGGATCAAAGTCTACCATATTGCCGGGAGGAATTCCCAGGATCATTCCCATATCATCCGTTACTACATAAGTAAAAGAATATCCGTCTGCAGCATCATAGTCAGAATTGAAAGAGATAAAATCTGCATCTCCGTCAATAATGATGGTCGTAGTCGTTCCTCCAATATCAAGACCAAGTGTTTGTCCTTCTACGAAATCACAAATTCCAACTTCATTCGCACTTGGTAAGTGGATGGCAGAAGCACCAAAAAACAGTTTGCTGTAAAAAGGAGCGATTCCTCCAGAAAGTCTTGGAAATTTGAATCCTAAAACTTTTCCATTTCCGCTTGCTCTTTCGGCTACATAGATCGTATTATTTACTTCATCGTAAGCTACATCAACTGGATTACCCAGCTGGCTGGAAGCACCACCCACACGAATTTGCTCGCTGGTAGAAATCGTTCCATCTGCACCAGCGGTCATAAAGTCCTTGACAACAATCAAGGCACCATCAGTAGCACTAGCTGGATTACCAATATCTGTTAAAATCATTACATCATCTTCTGCGTCGTATGTAAGACCATGTGTACGAATCAATCCGTCTACTGCAACCGTCATAGAAGGTGCAATAGCACCGGCAGGCTGGTTGAAGAAGTTATTGAAAACAGCTACCTGACTAGAATTATCCACGATGGCGAATAAGTTTCCACCGTTTGCGTGAATTCCCCACAAGTTGATACTTGCATCATAAATTTTATCCAAAGTAATCGCAGTTGGCGAAACGTCATAAACGACAAATCGGTTTTGATTTCCGTTCGCAGGATTTGCATCTTGCGCCACCACTAATTTTCCATCTACTACCGCGATCTCACGGCCGTTGATAAAATCAGAAGTTGAAGTAGCTGTCAAAACTGGATTAGCAGAGCTAGCATTACTGTAAGCATTAATCACGTTATCTGTTCGGTTCAACTGGTAAATAACATCTGCATTATCGTCGTAATAAATACCATCTGCATCATCGGCAGCATTGGCAAACATCGTCATGGTAACGGTATTGTTACTTAATACATCGAATGCACCAATCGCCATTTGACTATTAGAAGAGACAAAGAAACTAGCAGAAGGTACTTCGGGAGAAATTCGGTTAACGGTCAGATTATTAGTTGATAATGCAAAGCAATCATCGCTTAACATCGCACCGGCTGCGAATAAATCGTCTCCTACCATAATATTTAAGATACCAGTGTAAGAAACACCATATACATTACAAGCACCCGTACCAGCTGGTTCGAAGTTTACCGTACCAGCGGGAGGAATTCCTAAAATTATTCCCATATCATCGGTTACTACATAAGTAAAGAAGTATCCATCTGCGGTATTGTAATCAGATTCAAAAGAGATAAAATCGTCTTCTCCATCAATTGTAATAGTAGTAGTTGTTCCACCCGCTGCTAAGCCAAGTGTCTGTCCTGTTACAAAATCACAAAGACCAACTTCTTCACCTGGAAGCGTAATCGCAGAAGCACCCGCAAAAAGCTTAACATAGCTTGGAGCGATTCCTCCGGAAAATCTTGGAAATTTAAAACCTAAAACTTTTCCACCACCGTTCGCTCTTTCCGCTACATAAATTCTGTTTTGAGCTTTATCATAAGCAACATCTACAGGATTACCCAGTTGACTGGAAGCACCACCTACTCTGATCTGCTCACTTGCAGAAATATTGCTGTCATTGCCAGCTGTCATGAAATCTTTGATAACGACCAACGCACCATCCGTTGCGCTAAGAGCATCTCCAATATCTGTTAAAATCATTAGATCATCAGCTGCATCATAAGTAATTCCGTGGGTACGATCCAGTCCTTCAACACTAATTGTCATAGAAGGTGAGATGTTACCTGCTGGTTGGTTAAAGAAATTATTAAAAACAGCTACCTGGTTAGAATTATCCACAATGGCGAATAAGTTTCCACCGTTTGCGTGAATTCCCCAAAGGTTAATTGCTGCATCATAAATCTTGTCTAGCGTAATCGCAGTTGGCGAAATATCATAAATAATAAATCGATTTGTCTCACCATTTGCAGGATTAGCATCTTGTGCTACCACTAGCTTTCCGTCTACTACTGCGATCTCGCGACCGTTGATGAAATCAGAAGAAGAAGTTGCTGTAAGGGTAGGGTTGGTACTGGCATTACTATATGCGTTGATTACATTGCTGGTACGGTTTAGTTGATAAAGTACATCTGCATCCGCATCGTAGTGAATACCATCTGCATCAACATCTTCGTTTGCAAACATAGACATCGTTACTGCGTTATCCGCTAAAATTCCAAAAGATCCAATAGCCATCTGGTTATTAGAAGATACGAAAAATCGAGTATCAGGAGTCGTTGGCATAATTCTGTTAACAACAATATTATTTCCAGATAATTCAAAACAATCATCGCTCAATGGTGCGCCAGAGAATAAATCGTCGCCCATCATAATGTTCAGGTTTCCAGTATAAGAAAGACCATATACGTTACAAGCACCCGTACCTGCTGGTTCGAAGTTTACCGTGTTGCCAGGAGGAATACCTAAGATCATTCCTGCGTCATCCGTTACTACGTAAGTAAAAGAAAAGCCACCTGCAACAGCATCTGCTGTGGAGTTGAAAGAAATAAAATCATCTTCTCCGTCGATAAAGATTGTTGTTGTGGTACCACCAGTAGCCAGTGAAACATTTCCACCATCCACAAATCCACAAATTTCACCAGTAGGCGCACCGCCCAGGTTTACTGCAGACGCTCCAGCCATGGGAGCAGAGTAGCGAGGAACGATACTTCCATTAGCATTAGGAAGTTTGAAACACAAAAATTTACCACCTTCGCTGGCTCTTTCCGCTACATAAACTCTGTTTTGTGCTTTGTCAAAAGCCACATCTACTGGATTACCCAGCTGGCTGACTGGACCACCTGCTCTGAACTGTTCAGCAGCAGAAATACTTCCATCAGCACTAGCCGATGCAAAGTCTCTTACTACGATTAAAAAACCATCAGTAGCGTTCATTGGATCTCCAATATCAGTTAAAATCATGATGTCATCAATTGGATCGTATGTAATTCCGTGGGTACGTACCAATCCATCAACGCTTACTGTTGAGCTAGGAGCAAGTGCACCCGCTGGCTGGCTAAAGAAGTCATTGAAAGTAGCGACCATACTAGAGTTGTCGACTACGGCATATAGTGTATTACCATCTGCATGGATTCCCCAAAGATTGATACTTACATCGTAAATCTTATCAAGTGTGATCATAGTCGGTGAAATGGTATAAACCAATAAACGGTTTTGATCACCATTTGCCGGGGAAGCATCTTGAGCAACTACTAACTTATTCCCAACTACTGCGATCTCACGTCCGTTCGCAAAGTCGGAACTGGAAGTGGCGGTTAGGGTAAGACTGCTGCTAACGGAGCTGTAAGCGTTAATTACATTGTCTGTTCGGTTGAGCTGATAAAGAACATCTGCCGCCTGATCGTAGTAGATACCGTCGGCATCTCCGGCAACTGATGCCAGATTGACTCTATCCGGTACATCGTTTTGAATGTTGAAATAGCTGATTTGATTCTGTAAGTTGGAAGAAACAAAAATGTTTGCTCCCGGGCTTTGTGCCGAAAGGGAACTCCCGGCTAATAGCATGGAAAGACATAGGAATGTCCAAATGGTTAAAATTTGTAATTTCATATTTAAATAGTTTTTTATAAAATAAAAAGATTCAATGAGTATAAGTATATACGTTATGATTTATAAAAGTGGATCATATTTGAAAAATAAAAATGATTTTTTTTTTATTAGGAATGAGCTAATAGATAAATTCACTTGATAACTTGCTCTTCAGAAAATAATGCGATCCCTCTGGGATCGAACGACTGCGGGCCTCGAATCTCGGCTAACATAATGTGATCCCTCTGGGATCAGTCCGAAAACAACGTAATAAAAACTGCATAAGAAATTTAGTTAATCGGTCCTTCCTACGCATAGGTATCGCCCTCTAGGCTATTTGAACAATTCGGTTCCTGATACTTTTTAACGGAGAATATGTTTAGGAATGTTATCTATCTGCTTATTTTATTTACGGGCTGAGGCACAAGCTATTATAGAATGCTACGGCATACATCGCTTTACACCGCCTCGATTAGCAGCAAATTGATCAACCCAAACCTTTATAACTTATTTATTGAGCGATTCTAAATATTCCAAACTATAAAATTTTTTATACAGATGGCGACGTACGATTTTAATGCTAATTTTTATACACTTTCTACGGTTCTAAGATCCTTTGCTTATCGGTTGACACAAGACCGGGAGGATGCAATGGACTTGTATCAGGAGACGGCTTTTCGTGCGTGGAAAAATAAGGATAAATTTAAAGCAGGTACTAATTTTCGGGCATGGTTGATGACTATTATGAAAAATATATTTATCAATAATTACCGAAAGAAAGTAAAGCGTAATCGTTTTATCGACAATACAGATGATCAATATTATATTAACTCAGCAGTTAAAGTAGAGAATCGTGTCGAATCTAATATGATGATGGATGAGTTATCGAGTCTGGTTAACAGCCTGGAAGATAATTTGAAAATACCATTTGTTATGCACTATCTCGGACATAAATATCAGGAAATTTCGGAAAGCCTTAAGATACCTTTGGGTACCATAAAAAGCAGAATTCACCTGGCACGAAAAGAGTTGAAAAAATCTATTCAGGAACGTTACGGAGATATTCGTGCCTAGTGCCAAAGCCCGTAAATTCCCAACAGGTTATGCTTGTTCTGTTTTGCCTGCTTTTTTTGCTACTGCTCTAAAATACAGTTTCTAAGGAACAAATTTAATTTCCCCAATATTATTTAATTTAAAATACAAAAAACATGGAAAACGCAATTATTGATGTTGATCCCATTCAAAAAGCGGTCAACCGAAATCCCAAGCACGAAGAATTATCGCAAAAAATCATTAGAAAATATACGTTGATTTCAGCTGGTGCAGCATTGGTCCCTTACGATTTTGTAGACGTGATCAGTAGTACAGCATCGCAGACAATGATGATAAAGGAACTTTGTGAATTATATGATATTCCTTATTCAAAAAGATTGGCAAATGTAGCTTTCTGGTCAGCTACCGGTAGTGTAGCGACAAAAGTTATTTCCGCTGCAGTCGGATCACTTATCAATAAAAGTGGTTTTGCAGGAATCGATTTGACGGGCGCAGCTGTATCAGGTATTTATACAGCTACGGTAGGAGAATTTTATAAATTACATTTGAGAGATGGTGGTGTACTGGAAGATGTGAATATTTCTGATTTTGCTGATTATTTTATTGAAGAAATAAAAAGAGGAGATCTTAGTATGGCGACTTTTACCAATCCAAGTGCGTTGATGAGTCACCTGAATATCTAAGTGAAACAATAGAAGTAAGGATCAATAAAAGAATAACTTATAACATTTGGCTGTTTAATTGGCTTCTACTCTTCTTTGGTGAAAAACTCATTATGCTACGGCATAAATCGTATTTCACCGCCTCGATTAGAACCAGATTAACCAACCAAAACCTTTATAATTTATTTTTTAATTGTTCCTGATGTGAGCCATAATACGAAGCAAAATGACAAACAGGGTGGCTCAACTTATTTTTAACATTTCACTGAAGTGGAAAAAACAAATAAATTATTTTTTAAATAATCTTTATCAAACAACAATGGTTCGGTAACTTTTAATTTGGAGGTGATTGCATTAAAAATTTGGCTTGTTAGCCTGTTGGCTATTAGCTAGTTGGCTTCTCTTCAACGTATTTCACGAATGAGGGAAGCCAACTGGCCAACTGCTAACCAGCTAACAGCGAAAAAACAATCCCTATTTGAAAGTTAATCTCAAAAATTAGCTAATCTAAAAAGTTACCGCACTGTTAAAACAATAGTAATGAGTAAAAAAAAATCGTACAGTAAAGAAGAATTGAAATCTTTTAAAAAGATACTGAAAAAGAAATTAAAGAAAGCAAAGGGAGAGCGTGATCAACTAAAAGCGCTCTATTTAAACCAAAAAGAATATATTGGTAATGCTATTTCCAGTGGAGCAGGAACGGGGCAGTTTATGCCAGAAAAAGCGATGCTTAAAAAATTGCGAAAGCGAATGGAAAGTAAAGTTATGAATATAGAAGAAGCGATGGACAGAATTGATAATGGCAGCTACGGTATTTGCGAAGTAACCGGAGAATTGATTGATAAAAAAAGACTAGAGGCGAAGCCTACCGCGACTAAAATTATTCGCAGATAAAGAAATATTAATAAAATAAGTCGAGCCATCTTACTCGTCCTTTTGCCTTCTGGTTAGAAAGCAAAATTACTTGGCATTATGGCTCACTTTTAATATTTCTATGCGGAGATTAATAATAATTGCTGTTCTGGATTTAACTTCAGTCGAAGTTCCCTGATCGCTATTTTTATTCTTGATTTAATTGTTCCTAATGGAATAGTCAGCTGCTTTTCTATCTCTCGCTGCGAGTAACCTTGAAAATAAACCAAATCAATTAGAATACGGTGCTTTTCGTCCAGCGATGCTATTGTTTTTTTAAGACCAGAATCTTCCATAACTATATAAGAAAAACCCATCGGTTTTTGAGTTTTCAGTACATCAATACTTTCCGTTTGTTGGTTGCGCTGAAAAGGGACAGAACGGACTTTGTCAATAGCTGCATTGCGAGCAATATTGATCATCCAGGTAAAAAATCTTCCTTTTTCAGGATTATACTGATCTGCTTTGCTCCATATTTTTACAAAACAATCCTGTAGAACTTCCTGAGCTACTCTTTCCGATTTTACAATTTTGTGGATTACTCCATAAAGTACAGCAGAATAGTTTTTATAGACTAGAGAAATTGCGCGTTGATCTTTCTTCCGGAGGAGGTCAACCATAGTTATTTCTGAAAACTTCTTCTGTTGTAGCGCATTTTTCATATTTGGAATTTAATATTTGGTTGAACTTTTAGATTCATGCTCATCGATGAGAAAGATAACGCTATTATAACTAATTGGTCTATATATTGTTCGGTCGTATTAAATAAATACGTTGTGTATTTGTTTTGTCAACAAGTCTAATACAGAAAAGATGAATATCTATCGCGTTAAAGTAAAGCAAATGGCAAGCAGCCAGAAACTAGTGCCTTCGGCACTAAATTTCCATGTATAAAGATTAAAGGTGCTTGATAGATCTGATGGTGTGTTTATTTCATGGTGTTTAATAAAGTAATTTAAAATTTATAAATAGATATACTATTTGTAAGTAATTGTTAATCAGTTTATTGGTTAATCAGTAGTCGGTCAAATATTGGTAATCCTGATGTAAGAGCGCAACCAAGATGGTTACGTTCGCATTGCGTACTATGTGACTGATCCACCGATTAACTAATCAACAACTTAGTGCCGAAGGCACTAGTGCCTCGGGAACTAAATTGCTGGGTATATTGATAAACGTAGGAACAAGGCATTGCCTTGTTCCTACGTTTATCTGTCAACTTAACCTTCTGACAGTCTTTTTTGAATTGTTCAACACCTTAGAGGGCGATACCTGTATGTTGGAAGGACCGATTAACCAATCACTAATCAACCGTTTTTAATGTTTAGAAAAAATGTTAAATGAGGCAACGACAGCCTTACCTAAGTAAGAACTGTCGTCAAAGAGCCCCATTTATCTAAAAGATCTTCAGATTATATCTTAATCGTGGTCGCATTAGTTCTTAAAATGCTGGGTGAGAGATATAAAAACCACTTACACAAATGTAAGGGAAATTTGCGGTAATTATATAGTCCAATTGGGAGGAATAATGTTCCAATTGGAATTTTCAATACTTTTTGAAAGTACAAAATTGATTTATTGTTTTAGTTTAAATTTAATATGTATCTGATTGGTTAATAGACACTTTTGTCTTTATACTCTTCAAGTATTCCTTTGGAAGTATACCATATTTTTCTTTAAACTTTCTTGCGAAGTGGCTCTGATTGGTATACCCAATCTCAAGAGCGGCCTGTTTTACGGCAATACCCTGGAGCAAGAGAAGGGAGGCGCGCTCCAGTCGTTCGTCTCTGAGGTATTTGTTAATAGTCGTTTCAAAAATAATTTTAAAACCCGATTTCAACTTTTGTTGATTTATACCCGCTTTTTTAGCAAGGTCTTTTATAGTAGGAGGATTTTGGATATCCTTGACCAGAAGGTCTCTGGCAAATTTTATTTTTTCTACATCATATTTTCGCAGCATTATCTGTTTGCCAGGCGAGAGCAGATCATCAGTAAATTGTCTGACCTGGCGGCTTAATAGCTCAAGGACTTTGCCTTCCAGATAAGTACTACGGACCAATCCTATTTGCTCGTTTTTAATAATTCTGTTAATACATTCAGCGACAGAAATACTGTAGTTGCCTTGGTAGAAAAAAGTTTTTTCAGAATCCTTATCTAAAAAGATAGTTTGTAATTTTTCCGGAAGTTTTTCGACAATACAGCTAATTTTTTTCAAGTATTTGCTCCGTTCAATTAACAAAGAGGCATAAATAATTTTTCTTTTTCCTGGCAGGATGAATTGCTGCGTACTTTTATTGGGACAGGCCGTAACACTGCCTTGCAGCGGATTTAGATGATAACGAATATCACCGTTGTTAAAGCTGTGCCAGATTTCTCCCTCTATTTCAAAATTAAACTGGAGTGGGGCGGGGAAAGCTTCCGAAAATTCTATTATCCAGTCTTCATTAATCACACAATCAAAAACGACAAAACCAATTCCGTCGCTAAAAATAAAACCAATGATTTTTCCTCTGCCAACTGGTGCGGAGAGTTCAATAACTTCTTCCAGGCAGTCCGTATAAGAGTCCATGCCGAGCTGTTTTGCTAGACTCTTGATAAAAGAATGTGGATGGTATTTATCAAATATAAATTTCATGGTAGTACAGATTCAAAAATTAAAATTAATTTGTGTTGTCGCCTGCTTTATGATTACCTTTTTGCTGGTTGGCACTTAAACCTTTTCCAGATTTACTTCCAGGAGTACTGGATAATGATCGCTTCCAATAGCCTTGAGTTTTTTTATCTTAATCAGTTTAAAGTGTTTACTAACAAAAAAATGGTCCACCGGAAACTGAAAAATCGGAATAAGTGCGTTGTACGTATTAAAAAATCCGCGCCCGATCCGTGGATCCAGTAATCCACTAATTTCTTTAAATGTACGGGTGATTTTCGACCAGCCTACATCATTCAAATCGCCAGTAACGATGGTAGGTTTTGAGTTAATGTTGGATAATCCAGCTACCATGATTAATTCGAGATCTTTGTGTTCAGGATGCGTCCAGGGTGCTGGAGGACGTGGGTGTAATCCCAGTAGTTGAATAGATTGTCCGTTGAGTTGCACATTACTATGAATCGAAGGAATGTCTTTCTCTATCATATATTTTACTTCAGATTTTTCCAGCTTTAATTTTGAATACAAAGCAATTCCATAAGTGTTTTCCAGGGGATTCAAGACCGTATAAATATACTTTTTTGTCAATACCGAGATCGAATCCAGCCATTTTTGATCTACCTCGGTTATCAAAAAAACGTCTGGATCAATTTCGTTAACCAATTCAATCAGATTCTGATATTTTTTATTTTTTAAACGGACATTGACGGACAAAACGGTGATTGAATTATCAGTTCTTGTAGTGGAAGACAATTCAGTTTTGCTAAAAGGAAAAAAAGGAGCGATTATTTTTAGATGGTAGAATAGACAAATTAGTAAAGAGCACATTGTTATAATAACCCAGGTATCAGATAAATTTAGGTAAAAAGTACCTGCAACCAATAGTAAAAATATAACAGAAGCTGTGTGAACCCGTCCTACATCGCATACTTTTACCCACCAGTAAGTGTCTCGTAAACTACTAGCTACGGTGCCAGTAATGGTGATGGCAGCCAATATTTGAAAGAGGAGTTCCATAGTAATTGTGTAATCAAAAGTCAAAGCTTATCCTAAACTTGACTTTACTGTTTTTGCGAATATTCGAAATGTCCAGCGTATAGCTAACAAGGGTTTTTTGTGCTCCGGAAATTAAATTACTGTATATTCATCAACGTAGGAACGAGACATGGTCTTGTTCCTACGTTGATCTGATAACTCATCTGTCAAGAAAGTAAATTTATGTAATTCTCATCCCTTCCCTTCCTTATTTTCCATTAACGATTATTTTTCTATTTCGCGGTGTTCTACTTTTACAGCATAATCCATCGCTTTAATCTTACTACCCTTCATGTCGGCATGAACAGCGGTATATACAGCACCAAACATGATAATAATCGAGGCATAAAATACCCATACCATGATAACCATTATGCTTCCTGCTGCATCATATAATCCAGCGACGTTACTGGTACCAATATAAAAACTGATCAAGTATTTTCCTACCATAAATAGTACGCAAGTCAGAATCGCACCAAACCACGTATCACTCCATTTGAGTTCTGCGTCAGGAAGAAACTTGAACATTAATGCAAATAACAATGTGATTATAATGAAAGGTAATATCCAGGTAGTCATAATCGAAAGGACGATCGAGAATCCACCGTACAATTCTTGTAAATAATTTCCAAAAGTTTCGATAAAAGCATTGACAGAAAGAGAGACCACCATAACAAACGCAATGCCTATAATGAGCGCAAAAGACAAAACCCTATCCATCACTAAATTTAAAATACCCCAACCTTCCGGCTTTGCTTTAACTTCAAAAATCTTGTTTAAAGCACCCTGCATAGTCACTAAAACAGTGGTAGAGGTGAAAATCAGCACACCAATACCCATGATGGTAGCCCATAAGGTAGGCTCAAAGACATTCATTTTATCAATGGTTAGAAATAGCTGGTGCGCACCGTCCGCTCCGACCAAGCCACCAATTTGTTCCTGTAAAGCATTCTCTGCTTTTTCTTTATCATAAAATCTTGTAGCGGTAAAAAGTATGATGAGCAACATCGGCGGTAGCGAAAAGATAGTATAATATGATAATGCCGCGGCGTGCGTGAAAATATCATCTGCGCTAAACTTTGATAAGCTCATTTTCAGGATATTCCAGTGAGAATACTTTATTTTATTACTGGGGGGAGTTGACATTATACTACTTTTTTAAGTGTATGCGCTGTTGAGTTTACTTCGGAAGGATAAGAAGGTGTATCATTTTTGACTTCTTCTTTGCCCCATTGCTTGAAAAAATAAGCTTGCGCCACACTTAGCACTAGCGGAACCAATTTATCTAGCATGCCTGAAGAAGAGGCAGTATAATGTTTTTCGTTTTTTTCTTTTTTATCACTGACAACAGAAGCAGTTTTTTTAATTGCTGCGTATCCGAGACCGATAGCCCCGGTGGGAAGTGCCACTTTTTTTAATAAAAAGTCCTTTAACTGATGACGATTGGAACCAAGATTTTCGGCGAAAGCCTGCTTGGTTAGTTCCATGGTCATTTTTAACTTTTTTTGTTCCTGTTCCAGTTCTTCCAGCGTAGTGATGTTCCTTATCATAATAGTTTCTTTTAAATTAAAGCAAAATTAATTGCCGTTCAGTAACCAAAATGCTGTTTTCCAATTAAAAATTTATAGGTTAAATATTTTTCTAGTCCAGCATGTTTTTAATAATCATAGTCGTTAATGGATCGGTAACAATTTGCCTTTTAAAAAAGAAAATCAAAATTGCTGCTAACGCATAGATGCCTGTCAAGAGCAAGAATGCCAATCCGTAAGACCCCCAGTAGCTTCCGATTAGAAATGCTATCGCAATTGATAAAAACAAGATGACCATGAATGTCAGAAATGAAATAATAGCGAGGGTTACCAAATTAGAAGTGGTTTTTGCTAACCGCTTAGAAGCTTCCAGTTGAAAATAACTGACTTGTTGTTCTACGTAAATTTTGGCATATTCTACTGTCTCGCTAGCGGAGGAAAGTATTTCTTCTGTTTCCATAATGTTAAGTTTAAACCGTTCTTTAAATTGAAAACAAAGAAGACTTCACCAAGTGCAAAGCCTTCTTTATTTCCAGTTAATCGTGTCGGGGTAAAATTATGCCTTGTCTACCAGGTCATTAACGGTGGCAGATCGCTCGCGAATTATCCGACGGGCCTTTTCAGCGCCTGTTTCAATTTGTTCAGCTACTTTGTCTACTGCATTTTCAGTGGCCTCACCGGTAGAAGAAATCTTTTCTTTAATCGTTTCAGAAGCTTTGTTAGCCCAATCTTTCGTAGATTCTGCTGCGTGCGCAAGTTTGTCCTTTGTTGTTTCTGCTGCGATTGCCAGCTTGTCCTTTGTCGTTTCAGCTGCGTCAGAAAACTTCTCTGAAAGTTGTTCCTTGTTTGTTTTAATAGAAGATCTTACCTCTTTCTCTAGCGATTTAATCTTCTTTTTAGTCTTTCGTTGAAATTCCTGACCGTCTTCTGAAGCGATATAATATCCTGCTGCCGCTCCTGCAATAAGTCCTATTCCAAGTCCTACTAATAATTTGCTATCGTTGTCCATTTTAAATAATTTTGGTAGTTAAAAAAAAAATATAATTTAAAACACCCTGACTAGAAATGGTTCCTCAAGCGTGTTTGAATTTTTAAAAGTCTAGTGCATTTTTAGTTTTCAATATAACCTTTAAGGGCATCCTGTCCTTCTTTAAAGGTCTTTTGCAACTCCTCTTTTTTCTCTTCCCAGCCTGATTGATCCATATCCTCCAGCATGGTCGGGAACGGTTTAAGCAATAAATCGTATTTCTTTAATACATTTATTTTAGCAACGGTATCTTTGGTATTTAAAGGACTTTCATTGCTCACCGAATCAGAGTAGCCATCAATTTGTTCTTGAATTTTATTGATCAAACTGGCTATTTCCTGGCTGAAATTTTCTTTACTTTCTATGGCGTGCATACTGGATATGTTTAAGTTCGTAATATTCTGTTGTAGAAAGCTTAAAGATAGAAAATGTTCAGTAATTGTCTAAATTTACCAATAGAGAACTGCTTAAAAACTCGAATTAATTAACTGGATTTACTTTCGCTGGGAAGTGCTGGCTTTTTTTTAAGAAATTGAGGAGGATAGATTTCGTCGATTCTTAAACCACCCGATACCCCAAAATCGAGGGTAGTAATCGGGAATGGAATACTGATATCATTTTCATCAAACGCTTTTTTAAGTGCAATGATTGCTTCACTTTTCGCCGCCAGATAATCAGTTTGTGCGGTAACATTTTTCCAAAACCGCAGGGTAAAATTGATAGAACTATCTCCAAAACTGCTAAAAAATACTTCTACCGGTTTGGTTTCATTAATATTCATACCACAATTTTCGATGGCCTCGGTGGCCACTTTTTTTACTTTTTCCAGATCATCTCCGTAGGATACGCCACATTCTATATCAATTCTTCGACGGCCATTGTGAGAAAAATTCGTTAATGGGTTGTTTAGTACATCTTTATTAGAAAGAATCGCCTCCTGTCCGTCAGGGAGTGAAATGACGGTAGATCGCAAAGTAATTTTCTTTATTTTACCAAAAAAGCCATTTGATTCAATCAAATCACCAACCTGGTAGTAATCTCTAACACTCATTAATACCCCCGAAAATAAATTCATCAGCGGATCTTGTAATGCCAGACCTACGGCCAGTCCAATTACTCCGGCGGTTCCCAACAAGGCAGTTACCGCTTCACTAAGGTTTAAAATATTAAGAACAATAAAGATGGAGACAATCATGAACGCAGCTACAAACATATTGGAAAGTACCCCGACAACGGTCTGATTAGCGGTTGTCTTTAATAATGCTTTGGTAACAATTTTTTTCAAATGCTTGGCAAGAAAAATTGAAAAACTCAAAAAGAGGACAGCTAGTAAAATGTTCGGTAACGCAAGTACAATCTCATCTACCCAACCGGATAGTTTATCGTATAGTTTTTTTATGGAATCACTGAACTGAGTAAACATAATTTGCATTTCTTATAATTTTTGAATTTCTTTCACAATTGTGGTTCACTCGTAATTCTTACCGTTTATAGTAATCAGCGACAATCGGTATAAAACGATTTAGCGCGCTAGATGTTCAGTAAATTAGTCCATTAGAAAATTTATTTATGAACATAGTGAGTACAAGGGACGTTTACGCCTAAAATTAATACAGAATTTCATATTATGGAGTGGATAAAAAAATTTAAACGCCTGCCTTATTTTTTCCATTTTCTGTATGAAAAAGTAACTACCAGTATTGCTTTTTATCCTACACTTATTGCTATTTTTTTTCTAATGTTAACTGCACTGATGCTTTTCCTGGAGGATCAGGGATTAACGTCTTGGGTAAATGAAAATATCCCTCTTTTTTTGATTATTAAAAGTTGGAGCGTTGCTCAGTCCGTTTTGACTACATTGGTCGGAGCGCTGATTTCCCTGATGGTATTTAGTTTTTCTATGGTAATGGTCTTACTAAATAATGCCGCCTCCAATTACTCTCCCCGTATTTTACCCAGTCTGGTTTCTAACAAATTTCATCAGTTTGTTTTAGGAACGTACCTGGGGTCGATCACTTATTGTTTATTACTGGCAATTAATTTGACGCCAACCCTGTCGGATGTAACCGTACCCAGCATTTCTATATTGTTAGGAATATTTTTTGGGTTATCGTGTCTGATGATTTTCGTTTTTTTTATTCATTCTATTTCAGAAGCGGTACAGGTAGGAAAAATTCTGGATTTAATTACCGCGGTGACAATAGAAAAACTGGAAAATGGAATCCTCGTCGAGTTAATCGATGCGCCTGCTCCCACAACAGATTCCTGGACATTTTATCAGGCAGATCGTACTGGTTATCTGAAGGTTATTGATGGTATAGCGATTAATAAATTATGTTCCAAACACCAGATGAAGATTAAAGTACTTGCTTATAAAGGAAATTTTACATTGGATGATAGTGATTTATTTTGTTGTGACAAAGAATTGGAAGAAACGGTGCTGGCCGAAATTTTAGAAAAATTTGTTTTTAGTGAAAACGAGAACGCGATAGATGACCATGCCGTTGGATTCAGGCAGATCAATGAAATTGCGCTAAAAGCCATGAGTCCGGGTATCAACGATCCGGGAACCGCTATCCTGGCTATCAACAAGTTGACGATCTTGTTTGCTAAAAAAATGGAACTAAAATTTGGGGAGGCATTTCCAGTAGGGAAGGAGCAGGGAGCGGTTTCATCGGTTTGTCTTTGGCTAAACGTCATTAGCTTTGGAGAATTGTTAGAATATATACTTGTTTCTTTGCGTGCTTACGCGCGTCATGATTTAATCGTAGTCAAAAAGATGCTGGATATGTTGAAGTTTTTGGCTTTGCGCGATTATGCGGATAGGGATAATTTAAGGGTAATCCGGCGAGAAACTGAAAAAATAAGAGTAGATGCCAGGGAATATTTAACCAATCCGGCCGATTATCAAGAGGTAGTCCGTGTTATTCAGCAGATTGAGGAACATATAGAAAAGAAGATTTAGGAACAACGATCTAATAGATTCAGAATTATGACTAATATTTTTTGTGCCTAACTTCGTTTAAAATACGCGCCATAGCTACGGCTATGTCTGTGTTTTTCAACTCGTTATACACAAAAACTACCTACTCAAAATTTCTTAATCTATTTAATCCTCGTTCCTTAACTACGCTTTATCTCAACTCGGCTGCATGAATTTGGTAAAAAAAAGTAAAAGTCCGTTCTGCGGATTGGGCAGCGTTTTCTAACCCTTTTTCATCGGTAATAGATTCGTCCGCGAGGGTTCTGAAGTTCAGCCACCTTTCGCGCGTATCAATTCCCTTTTGTTGGTAAAAATGAAATGCTGAAATAGCTGCCAGTGCGGGATTTTTTTGCAACGCTTTGACGATTACTTTTCCGCCCAGACGAGCACCCTCCAGTACGTATAATATACCGACCAAATCTGCTAAAGAATCAATCTTGAATGGAGAAGCGGTGGGTCGTTGTTTAGCTGTATTTTTTTTAAAAAAAGTCAAGTCCTTCTGTAGGTCCACTAGACGATGAGAGACAAAAGGCTTAAATTTAACAGGTTGGTTTTTGGAAATATAGTCTTCGACCATCGGTTCCAGAATTTGATAAATAATAGTCGTCTTTTGTAATAATTGAAAATAGGCATGCCGGTCGATTTGCCGGGACATGATTTCTTTTGCGTAGGAAACTGTTTCTAACTGGTCGTGCCTTGGCTGGGTGGTTGACTTAAGGTAAGCGAGTAAGCGCGACATGTTAGCCTTGAAATTTAACAGTACTGCGATTGAGCTTAATCCAGTAATTAAAAAAATTGATAAATTGATGTTTCATATCAGCAAACCCTGTTGGCTTGGTAAGGTAGCTGTTGGCGCCGTATTTATAGGCCGTTTCAATGTCGTCCTTACGAAAAGACGAACTATACATAACGATCGGAATATTTTTAGTTCTTTCAGCAGATCTGATTTCTTTTAGAACGTCCAGACCATTCACCTTTGGTAATTTGATATCCAGTAAAATAGCCGTTGGCAAGGGCGCCTTTTCGTCCTTGAAATACTCGAGTACCTGACTACCGTCTTTCATCCAGACATAGTCTTCTGTTAATTCCTCTTTTCGCATAATTCGTTTCAGTAGTTGACCGTCTACTTCACTGTCTTCTACCAGGATAAGATCTATATGCTTCATATGTACCATTTTATCAATATAGTAAAAAATTATTGCTTTAGTAAAAATACGGTAATATTCCTAACCCTCAATGGATCCTAAAAGAAAATTAAATAAGTTCGGCGTATCATTTGGGAAACTCTATCCGAAAAGTAGTCCCCACATTCGGTTTACTTTCGACAGATATTTCTCCCCGATGACGGTCTATTACGCGTTTGACAATAGAAAGTCCGATACCCGTTCCTTCGTAATCGTCTTCTGAGACCAAACGACTGAATACTTCAAAAATTTTGCCTACATATTGCATATCGAAACCAATTCCGTTGTCTTTTACGTAATAACTGACTTTTCTATCCGATTCTTTACCACCGATAGTCACGTAAGCATCATCAATTGGACGTCTATATTTAACTGCGTTATTGATCAGGTTGGCGAATAGCTGTCGAATTGTTATCCGGTCTCCTTTGATGGGGGGACAATCTTCGATAATGATATTTATTTTTTTATCCGGATCTTTGACCAGCCTGTAGTTGTGGGCAATATCTTCTAGCAGTTTCTCCATATCAATTACTTCCGGAATCATTTCCAGCTTTGCTAATTTGGATAATTTTAGAATATCATTGATAAAACTGTTCATTCTATCGACGCTTCTTACAATGGTGTTGATTACTTCAATGCCAAAATCATCCAGTTTCTCAGAATAATCTTCTACCAGTATCTGGGCAAAACCTTCAATACCCCGCAACGGTGATCGTAGATCATGGCTAACGGTATAGCTAAAACTTTCCAGTTCATGGTAAGATCGACTCAAATCTTCGTGCAGTTTTTTTAGCTGACCAAACCTTTTCAATAAAATATCTTTAATATCACTTCTGAGTTTTAAGGCAGCATCTTCGTTTTGTTCCGTCCACGGCAGCGATTGGTTGACCACCACTTCTTTCCATTTTTTGAAGGATTTGCGTGGCGACATTCGTCCCGTTTCTTTTAACCGATTTTTAGCCTCGTTGGGATTGCCACCCCAAGTCACTTCTTGCGCTTGCGATTGCCGAAACCAAATAATAAATTCGGAGATGTTGCCTGACAAATTAACGGATAGTATGCCTGAAAAATCTTTAGCGAAATCCTCAAAATCCGGATTTTCTTCCACCAGGCGATCAGTAGAATATAGATTGGTTAACGGGTCTTTACTTAACCAATCGACGAGTCGGTTGATCTGTGATTCGGTTGGCGTATTTCCAATTTGTACTACTTGGTTATCAAAAATAATAACAGCACCATCCGCATAAATATAATCCAGTAAACTATGTCTCCCTTCGGTCAGTCCGCGAATAATATCCTGCTCCTGATTCATATGTTCAAAGAGCCGTGCGTGGATGATATTGTTCTTCAAAATATTTTCTCGATACTCGGTAGCCCGGTGCAGCGAGAGATGTCCAGAAATAATATTTCCTATAAATTTTATCAAACTTCGTGTCCGGTAGTCCAGCACCTTTTTTTGTCCATGGTGACAAGCGATCAATCCCCATAGCTTGTTATCTTCGATGATGGCGACGGTGAGGGTAGCCTGCGTGTCCATATTGCGAAGGTATTCCAGATGAATAGGAGAGACGCCCCGCGAAGCAGATTTAGAGACATTTAGCGGGGTATTTTTTTCCGGATGGAGGCTGGGTTGAATTAAGCTAAGGTGGTCGTCGACGTCGGTCAGCATTCGGACCCTGTTCTTTAAAAACAAGTCTCTTGCCTGTTTGGGAATATCGCTTGCCGGATACCGGATACCATAAAAAGCTTCCTGATGTTTTTCTTTCATTTCGGCGATAACCTGACCATTATAATCCTGATCAAACTGATAGATCATTACTCGATCGTATCCGGTTACTTTTTTTATTTCCTGAACAGCTAGCTGAAACAGGTTTTGTGAAACAGCACTCGTCTGAATTTGCTGGATGGCATGATCGACCATTGACAAAAAATAAAGCTCGTTTTCGTGTTCGATGCGATGTTCTATCTCGATACACAATTGACCATCCGTTTGGTGAATAGACAATAACCGTTGTTTCAATCGTTCATTTTTGGCAGGTAAAATGACTGGATTAATTTCTAAAAAATTCCCTGTTTTTATTCCTTTTTTTAGTCGCTCGGCAGCATTTATTGAGATAAAATCAAAAATTGATTTACCCAATAATTGATCATGCGTCACATCTAAAAATGCATTTACATTGGTGGAGGCCTGCTTTACTATGGCTTTACCATCGGAACTGATGGCCATTAGACATGCAAAACCCTGAACGGTTTGAATGATGTGAATTGGTTCTTTATCACAATTGTCAAGGTCGTAAGTATTACTGTATGGATTTTCTGTCGTTACTGTTTTATTATGCATATATTTTCTACCTAAAAATTAATTAAGGATTTGACCGCTGGCATTAAACTCTACGTCTTTTTTGGTACCGTTTACTTTAAATTCTACATCATAAAAAAGACCTTTTGCATTGCTTTCGACCTTTTCAATTTCTGCGATTTTCAGGTCATCATACTTTTCTTTTATCACCTTTTTTATCGCTTTGGGCAACTCTTTTTCTTTGATATTTGTCTCCGTCTCTACCCATACTCCCTGTGGGGTGAAGTCAGCGCGATAGTGTATACCATCTTTTTTAAATTTAGCTTCATAATTTCCATTTTTATCAAAGAACCAGTCAGGATCGTTTTCGCCAGGGTACTTTTTGGCAAATGCTGCTTTTACTGCATCGGGGATTCCTTCCTGAAGAGCATTACAAGCAATTAAGGGTAGGCAAACAAGCAGTATAATGATTTTGAACAATAATTTCATAAGTATTTTGTTGAAAGTTGCCAAACTTGACTTTACTATTTTGTGCAGCTAAATTTAAAAAGGAAAACTACAACATTAAAAAATAAAATGTTGGTTATTTAACGTTAAAAATACTGCAAAATGGAAGTAATTTAATTGATTTTTAATTCAAAACGGGCGGGTCAGCGAATTCGAAACAGGCGGCAGATTTTTTCCCTGTTTGACTGGCCGTCTTAGCCAGGCAGGCTGCTCGACTGATGTCAGTCAGCCGGGTTTTCGGTTTTTTTCTGCAAAAAAATGAACTATAAAAAGAGAAATGCTTGCATGTAAATATCTATTGATTATAAAAATAGTAAAGTCAGCCAAGTTGCGCAAAACAGACCTTTATTCTTCTTCGTTTAAATCTATTTCCATTGATTTTACAAGGGTCATTATTTCTTCTTTACCAGAAAAATCATCAGAGTTTTTTAAAAGGCTGATCGTTTTTAAAACCTTAAGTTTCTGATTGTTTTGTTTGGAAATTTCTTCAGCAAATTTCTTGGCTTTCGCCGCATGCTTATCCATAATTTTCTTAATCTGGACATGGAGCGTTCCAAGGTTATCCTTTAAAACAAAACCGTCGGCTACTTTTAAAACTATCTCTGCAACGGGATCGTTGGGATTTAAGCCTCCGGTAACGAAGACAACGGGAACAAAAGGTTTACTTTCTTTTACGTGCATCAATGCTTCCAGACCAGTAAAATCCGGTAAATTATAATCTGCCAGAATAAGATCGGGTAAAAACCAGTCTATTTTCTCATGAAAACTGCTTTTGTTTTTTGCCACAGTAAAAACACAGTCCGTATTGTATTTTAAAATTTGTCTCTTTACTAATTCCTGATCCGTTTTTACATCTTCCAGGATCATCACTTTTAGAGGCTTAACCATATTTTTTCAAATTGTTATTTTAACTATTTGCCAAAGATCTTAGATAAATTTCTTTCTGAGGAACCAAATATCCTTTTGTAGCCAGAGCGATTGATTTTTGCGCTAGCATTGATTGTTGATGCAATTGAAATGCTTCATCACTTTTTAAATCTTTGTACTTTTTTATGCGGGGCAGAATCTTATGGATTGCTTGAATAATTTGCTCTGGTTTATTACAATTAATCGTTCCGTCTCCTTCTTTCAGTATTAATAAAATGGAGTCATTGTTCGTTTGCGATTGATTAATAATAAACATGAAAGGGGTTTCTGCCATGTTTTTTCGGACATATACCAGCGCCTCCAGACCAGGGGAATCCATTTTTGCAATATCAGAAAATACCAGATCCGGAGTCATCCATCCTATTTTTTCTAAAAAAGAATTTTTAGATGATGCTGTCAAAAAAAGGGTAAAAGGAAGAATCTTAAGAATTTCGCGCTTAATTGTTCTTTTTACTATTTTGTCTTTATGCAGAATCATAATCTTAAATACATCATTTTTCATAATCATTTAGCTTTAAAAACAAGTTAAGTTAAGGAACTGCACCTAAATAAGTTGATATTTCAGACTTGGCTATTTTGTTACTAATCAAGGTACTAAAAACGAAGTTATGCCGTAGCATCATGCGTATTTTAGTGACCCTGCCCGATCTGACAATCTGTACGGCGGGGTAGCGTAGTAGCAAAAGAAGCAGCCAAAAAAGTGTAAAGCTATTTTTGGACCGTTCCTAATAGACTTTATTCTGAAAGGTTTGTATAGAAGCCAACTAGAAATTTTTGATCAGGTTTCCTGACTGACGCTAATCGGGCAGGAAGGTTGAACAAAAAGATCATTTAGAGCATATATTTTTTAGAATAAAGCCTAATAAGTGTAGTTGATATTTTCAACTATCTAATGGAATCAACAAAAAATGAGTATGACTTAGATAAAAAGATAAGGCGAGTACTCGGATTTGTACAACGCTTAATGACTGAAGGGTATCCTTCGAGGTTACTTTTATGTCATAAAATTTTCCAGAAATGGGGCTCTGAAAATTTTTACTAGTAAGTTTTGTTTACTTTTCTTCCCTTTGTATACTGACAAATATACGAATTCTAATGGATAAACAAAGTGTTTTAGAAAATAAGGTGAATTTTTAATTTTTCACATACCATACGGAGAAGAGAAAATTTAGCTTCCCTCTCAATCGAATTATAGTAAGGATCAATTAAAAAATAAGTTATTCCTTTATTGATCCTAAGGAACAAGGATTAAATAGATTAAGAAATTTTGAGTAGGTAGTTTTTGTGCCTAACAATTATGTCTGTAGCTTTATAATTCTATAAAATTATTATTGATTTTCTTTCTGATATTATTAGCAGACGTAAAACCTCTTACCAAACCCAATACTTCGCCTCCTTTCAACATAACGGTAACCGGGATAGTTGTTATACCAAAAAATGTGGCAATTTCAGGATTTTTTTCAATATCTACTTCGAAAAAATTTATACCAGCTGTAAATTCACGACAGATTCTGCTCATCATGCTATTCATAATTTCAGCATTGCCCGACCACTCCGCACCAAATACGAGAACAGAAGGCTTTTTCCCTTCGATTACCGTTTCTAGAAACGTTTCTTGAGTAATTTTTTTATATGTATTTGTATTGGGCAATATAAAGGATTTTAATTTTTGTATGGTGAATAATCGAATGCATAATTTATGCCTGCATTCCTAAAATGCAAAAGGATTGATTTTGTTCATGTTTTTTTCAATTTTTTTCTTTTTCAGTTTTCTAGTGCTTTTGGCACTAAGGAATGGCGATTAGTGCTTGAAACATTAGTCTGGTATTATCAAGTTATAATCCAATGATGATATTTAATCAATTTGCTGATATTTAATCAATATTGTTTATAATAATTTGTCGTAACTATCTGATTTTCAACGTGTTAAAAAGTTGGCACGCGATTTGACTATGGAAGAGTGTAAGTGTGTTTTTATTTTAGAAAATGCTTATGTCAAACACTTAAAAACAAGACAAACTTAAATTGCTTTACTATGAACTATTCTATAAATTCTAAAGAGTTACAGTCCCAACACAATCAGTTTAATCCTGCCGGATTAACCTTGGCAGCTTACCTTACTGTTCAGCGGCTAAATCGAAGCAAGTATCAACTGGAGCATATTGCTGAAGGTCATCCGAGAGCAAATATTTGTCAGGAGGCCAGTACCTTTTTGCTAAAAAATAAAAAATTAATTTCAATTGCTGTTGATTTGATCAGCCGATTAAATGCTATTTCAAAATCATTTAGCCTCGAGGCCATCGCTACAGATACAGATGACTCTTTAATACAGCTTAAAATGGAGTTGGATATGCTCGATGATATGCATTTTGAAGTCGCAAAATCATATACCGCTTTTATATATGAACATTATGAAGCCACTGTAATTCCAATGGCCAATTCCACGAAAGAAGATCAGCAAGGTACACTTGCCGGGTAATCTGCCAGATAAAAAACTCAATTCAATCAAACTCTATAACCAGTATAAAACATAAACATGACAAACGCAGCATTTAATAGCAACTTGGAAAAAATAGAATCCTTACTTTTTGGTTTCGCCATGAAATTAACACACAATAAGGAAAACGCTAAAGACCTCATGCAGGAAACTTTAATGCGTAGTTACAATCACAAAGATCGATTTACAGAAGGAACTAATTTCAAAGCATGGGTAACCACCATCATGTATAATTCTTTTGTCAATAATTACCGAAAAAAGAAAACAAGAAATAAGGTTGTTAAGCCAATCGAAGATTTCAGTTACATGATTGCAAACAAAAGTGTAGAGGGAAATGGAGATTCTGTTATTATGATGAAAGAACTGAAAAAAATGGTTGGTAATCTTTCTGACAGTTATAAAGTTCCCTTCGAAATGATGATTCAAGGATACCAATATGACGAAATTGCAGAAAAAATAAACCTACCGATGGGAACCGTAAAAAGTCGAATTTTTTACGCTCGAAAGAAATTGCAAGGAATGGTAAACAGTAGATATGGAAGTATCGAAAATGTTATGGCAGCATAATTTGTTCGTAGATTAAGTATATCTATACACAAAAAATAACTTGTGAACAATCAGTGCACCTTCCCGTTTTTTGTAAGCTGACTATTTATATTTTAACCAAAAGAATTTAATTATGAATTATCTAGGATTCAAGAAAGAAGAAATAATACCTGTTGTAAAAGAGCTAAATATATTACTCAGTAATTATCATGTTTATTACCAAAATCTACGAAATTTTCACTGGAACATAAAAGGAGAAAATTTCTTTGACTTACACAATCAGTTTGAGGATTTGTATAATGATGCGCGTTTAAAAATTGATGAAATAGCTGAACGTATTCTAACTTTGCGTAATCGACCTCTTAGCCGGTTTACGGATTATCTGGAAGTCGGTACAGTAGCGGAAGCGGGCAAAGAGGAAGATGACCGGGAAATGGTTTTAACGATTTTGGAAAATCACCAGATACTTATCCAAAGCCTCCGATCTGTTATCGAAAATGCAGCTAAGGTGAGTGACGAAGGAACCATTGATATGGCTGGTTCTTTTCTCGAAAACCTTGAAAAGAAATCATGGATGCTGGATGCCTGGGCGGTTCGTAGCAAAAAAAATATAGAAGTATAGAATCGTCATTTAATTTTGTCAACATCCCTAAAGCCTAAAGATCCTAAATAATAATAACATGAAAAATTCCAATCCAGTTGCAGTAGTACGTGTCGATAAATCAAGGTTTTATTTCTCAGGAATTGTAGCTGGAATAGCTGCTGCCGTCGGAATAAGTATTTTTGCTTATGCGTTGGGTGAAATTGAGATGGATGCAGCACTAATTATGTTTTTTAAATATATCGTGCTTATACCAATTTTGGTTTTTGTACTGGTCAATCATCGAAAAATGTTGGGAGAAAGTTACAAGTTTGTTGATGGTATTCGACAGGGTGGGCTGGTAACAATTACCGCCGCAATTGCAATGGCATTAATTGGCATATTTTTGTATACTCCGGAAACCAGTCTCGAAATGGGTAACCCAACGGAGCCTCATAATTATTTGGGAAGCGCATTTGTTGCCGGTGGTGTTAGACTGATGGAGTGTCTGGTTTTTGGAATGATTATAACTTTTATCTGTCTGCAATTTTTAAAACGTGGTAGACCGGGTGAGCAAAATTTAGCTGGGAATTCCGCCAAATAGATTTTTGCATTAGCTATTCAAAGATGTGGTATGGCGTCTTGTTACTCTATAGGATTTAATAATTATCGAAAGAAAAGCAAGATCAAAACACCGTCCCCATAGAGAGCGTCATAACCATGTTATGATGCTCTTGCACTTTTATCCCGTCTTAGAGCGTATTTTGTAAAGCGTGTCAGCGGTGCAATAATTTGTGTCTTAATGCCTTGTTGCTATATTGATCTGTTAACCCAAACTTTACTAAAAATTTCTTATGCAGTTTTTATTACGTTTTTTCGGATTGATCCCAGAGGGATCACATTATGTTAGCCGAGATTCGAGGCCCGCAGTCGTTCGATCCCAGAGGGATCGCATTATTTTCTGAAGAGCAAGTTATCAAATGAATTTATCTAATTGAAATAAATTATCATAAAAATGCAGAGGTTTTTTCAGCTAATTGAACACCCTCGACTTTAGCCACTAGCCAATAGCAAGGTTTGGCTAAAGTCAAGTTAAAGATCATTTTATCAACATTCCTTATAAAGGTTTGGGTCGATTAATTTGTTTTTAGACGAGGCGATGAAAAACGATTTTTTTCAAAAAACAAAACAACCACACCTTGTTAAGGAATGAGCGCGTATTGAATGTCTAACCATCGTACCTTTTGAACGAGCGGTTAGATCATTTGATGCGCGCGCTGTTTTTTAAAAAAAAATTGTGATCTAATCGTCACATCAAACAATTGGCCTTTAAAAAAAACCTTCTACTTCTAAACCCGTCAAACAAGGCACACCGCCCACCTTACAAGTATTCCGTACACAAGGAGCACAAGCCAAACCCGGTACCCTCGGCATAAATAGTTTCTCCGAAAAAATAGGGGCAGTCACCCGTTCGTCGGCTGCTCCGAGCAACATCGTTGTTTTTGTACCCATCGCATTTCCCAAGTGTGCAATGCCTGTATCCGTGGTGACCATTTGATCCGCTTGCTGTAGTACCGCCATCAATTCGGAAATCGTAGTTTTACCCGCTATGTTAAATATCCGATCCGGGCGAGCGCCCAATTTCGCAATATTCTCAACATAATCAAATTCGCTTTGATGTCCCGGAAGGATCAGATTATAATCCGTTTTTTCCAGCCAATAATTGATAAACTCCAACGCTTTAAACACCGGTAGCCGTCGGGAATCCGCATTTGAATTTACATTAAAAATCAGATTATTTCCTTGAGGAAGAGAATATACTTTTCCAGGATTTTCAATTTGTAAAAAATCTACCTTTTCGATTTTAGTTGACGGATGATATTGTACCAGTAGGTTTAGATATACTTCCGAGCGGTGCGTTCCCTCCGAAGGAAAATTAAAAGAATGGGTCAACATCCACTGTCGCAATTCTTTTCGGTAACCCATCCGATGGCGGGCACCCGTCGCGTAACCCATCACTGCTGCCGAAAATGAATCTGGTAAACAAATAAATAGATCGTAAATAGTTGCTTTTCCTAAAAGTTTCCCAAACCGATAGACGCCTCGTAACCCCGGAAACTCCTTTTTAGAAAATGGAATCACTTTATTAAATTTTCCAAAATGAGGAACCAGTGTTTCTAATCCTTTTTTGGTAATAATATCAATCGCGGCATCCGGATACGTCCTTCGCAGACTATCTAAAAACGGATAGGCCATCACCATATCTCCCAGCCAATTGGGGAGTCGGACCAATATATTTTGTGGTGCTTTCAAGCGTTGATTTTTTTGGACAAAAGCGTAAATGCTGCTCCTTTTATTTGTATGAGGTCCCCACTTTTTAAGGTTGGATACGAAGCACTATTCAAAGCTATTTTTATTTTTTGATGACCGGCTATCAACTCTACGATTAATTTGTTTTCACTACGTGTCAACGTGAGTACACGAAAACTACCTTCGGTTAAATCAATCGTTTGGGTATCTCCAAATAGCAAATCCGGTGTACCCATCTGGACGATGTTTCCTGCAGCTATTTCTATGACCAAATCACAAAGCTTCGCTAATTCTTGACGATCGTGACTGACCAAAAGAGTTGTCGGTTGAAAGCGCTCGTGAAGGGCTAAAATATAAGTCTGTAAACTTTGTCTAATCTCTTCGTCCAGTGCAGCGAGTGGTTCATCCAATAATAGCAGGGACGGACGTCGTACCAGCGCCCGGGCCAAAGCGGCCCGTTGTTGCTCTCCTCCGGAAAGACTTTTTGGATACTGATTTTTTTTATCCGTCAATTGAGTAGCAGCCAGTAGTTCTTTTAGCTGATCACGGTCTATATTTTTTTCGGCCGCAAAAGCCAAATTTTGGGCAACCGTCATATTGGGAAACAAAGAATAATTTTGAAATAAATAACCGACTGTCCGTTGCTGTGGCTTTAAAAAAAGCCGTTCCTTCGTATCTGACCAGATGGTATTATTTACTTTTAGAAAACCTCGATCTGCTTTTTCTAATCCGGATAATAACCGCAACAAACTACTTTTTCCAGCCCCCGAGGGACCGAATATACCGATGATTTTTCCGGCGGGTAATTGCGCTTTTACGTCGAGTAAAAAACCGGTTTCTCCCTTTCCAAACTGTTTCGTTAAATCAAATTCCAGCACGGCTCGTTTTTTTAAAATAATGACCGTTGACCACGTAAACCATCAGCAAAACAACGAAAGAAATGGTCAGTAAAATCAGCGCATACTGATGCGCCGCTCCGTAATTCATCGCTTCCACCTGATCGTAAATCGCAATCGACGCCACCCGAGTCTGTCCCGGAATATTTCCACCAATCATCAGTACCACGCCAAATTCTCCGACTGTGTGTGCAAAGCTTAGTACAATTCCCGTGAATAAAGCCGGTTTAATGTTGGGTAGCAAAACGCGCTGTAAAGTTGTCCACCGCGATTTCCCTAAAACGTAAGCTGCCTCGGACAAATTCTTGGGCAGATTATGCAATCCAGCCTGAATGGGATGGACCATAAATGGCAAACTATAAATAATAGACCCAATTACTAATCCGGAAAAACTAAAAATAAAGTCTATTCCCAGCATATTTTTTAAAAAATATCCTACCGAACTATTCGGACTAAAAGCGAGTAGTAAATAAAATCCAATTACCGTCGGAGGTAATACGAGCGGTAAACTGACGATGGTTTCTAAAACAGGTTTTATCGGACTCCGACTTTCCGAGAGCCAATAAGCCAGCGGAATTCCGATGAGCAATAAACAAAGCGTCGTGACAAAAGCCAACTGAAAACTCAAAATGATGGGCGCATAATTCATCTATTTGGCTTGTGTAATCTTATAACCGTGAGTTCGTAAAATATTCTGCGCTTCTTCCGTTTTTAGAAAATTGACAAAGGCAGTAGCAGCCGCTTCGGTTCCTCTTTCTTTTGCTTTTTTTAAAACCACCACATCCTGTCGAATCGGCGTAAAAGAGTCGGGATTTAAGGTCGTCCATACGCCCTGTTTTTTCATCGGTTCGCTGACCACGGAAGACAACGCTGTCATCCCCAACTGTGCGTTTTTACTAATGATAAATTGATTGGTTTGTGAAATGTTTTCTCCCATCACCAACTTTTCTTCCAGTTGGTCGTACCAGCCGTAAAATTTCAACGCTTCCACCGCTACTTTTCCGTAAGGCGCAATTTCCGGATTGGGAATCGCAAAGTGCTCAATTTTACTAAGGTCAAGAATATTTAAATCCAGTTTTTCATTGGTTGCCAGCGACCATAAAACGAGTTCCCCTTGCGCATACGTTTCCGGAGCCGTCCGCGTTAATTTTTTTTCGTGTAATTCCAACGGATATTTTTGGTCGGCAGAGATAAATACATCAAAAGGAGCGGAATTGATAATCTGGGTAGTCAGTTTTCCCGATGAGCCTAAAATGATTTCCGTTTCTCTCGGATTTGTTTTTTTAAAGGCATCCACGAGTGGATTAATGACGTATTGCAGGTTGGAAGCTACTGCCAGGCGCAGGACGTTAGGCTTCGGTTCTCCACAGCTAGAAAGGAATATTCCGATAACTACAGCAAAAAGAATTAATTTTTTCATTCCGCAAAGATAGGGAATTGCGGGGGATCAGCCTTCAAATCCAAGATTTTATATTTGAATCTGATTATATTTTGAACTCATTCAATCTTTGGTAGAATATTCTTTATCCGCTCCTGTAAATCAGGTACCACCTCTGCTTCATACCACGGATTCTTTTTCTGCCACCGAAAATTCAAAGGCGAAGGATGTACCAACGGAAAAAACCTGGGTAAGTACTCCTCGTACGCCCGCACCGTTTCCGTCAAATTCTTTTTTCTAGTTTTCCCTAAATAATATTTTTGCGAATAAGCACCAATCAATAAAAAGATTTCAATATTGGGGAGTGCTGCCAATAACGGTTCGTGCCAGAGCGGCGCACATTCTTTTCGGGGTGGTAAATCTCCCGACTTCCCTTTTCCCGGATAACAAAATCCCATCGGTAACACCCCAAAATTTTTTGGATCATAAAATACCGGATCGGTGACATTCAGCCATTCCCGCAATCTTCGTCCACTTGGATCATTCCACGCCAGATCGCTTACGTGTGCGATTCGACCGGGTGCCTGGCTGATCAAGCCGATCTTTGTTTCTTTGATTGCCGTTACAATTGGGTTCGCACCCATCGGTAAGTCGGGTTCGCAGACGGTGCATTTACGAATTTCTTGTATGATGGGTAAGTCCATTTTTTTAATATTGTTGAAATGTTGAAACGCTTCGCTTGTTGAGCACTTTATCGTAATTAAATGCATAGAATACGATTGACTTGTTTTTTATTTTTAAACAAGCGAAGCGCCTCAACAAGCACAGCGCCTCACTCACTCACCTTCCCAAACTTCCGCACAATCCCGTAAAGCAAAATCGCACTCACCACCATTAGCAACAAACAAATCCATATGCCACCACCAAAGAAAGTCGATAAACTACCGGCAATTAAACTGGTCGTACCTACCGTCAATGCGTAAGGCAATTGCGTCCGAACGTGGTCAATATGATTACAGTCACTCGCCAACGAACTTAAAATAGTCGTATCCGAAATCGGCGAACAATGATCCCCGACCACCGAAGCCGCCAAAACGGTTGCAATTACATTTAATAAAATCTCCATACTGACATCCGGATCCACCCCTTGCGTCTGACAAATCGCCCAAGTCGTCGGAATCGCAATCGGGTAGAGTATCGCCATCGTACTCCAGCTCGATCCCGTCGAAAACGCAATAAATGCAGCCAGTATAAAAATAATCGCGGGCATCAGATATGGACTCAGACTGTCCTGCAATAAATTAGTAATGTAAGTAGCCGTATGTAATTCTTCGGTTGTAATGGCCAGTGACCAGGCCAGTGTTAGAATGATCAAGGCAGGTAACATCGTCTTAAAACCGATCGTCATATTGTGCATCGTATCTATCAGTTTCATAATTCTTTGGCCGACTGTCATCAGAATAGAAATCAGCAAACCACCAAAAGAGGCCCACAACAAAGCTACGTAAGAATCAGAGCTACCGATCAATTTACCAACCCGCATAAAAAAGGAAGCATCTTCACCGCTCAATTGCGACATCAATGGCCACACATCTCCCCATGCTTCTGAGGCCGGACTGATGCCTTTCGCTACCAACTCTCCGTAGACGGAAGCAATGCCGGTATCAATTAATCCAAAAATAGTTAGTAAAATAACTACAAATACTGGAATAGCTGCGTTATACCATTTTAGCGGAGCACCTTTTACGGGTGATAAATCTTCCATATCCGGATCATCTTCGTCGTCATTGCGGGCGCTACTCACTTGTCCGGTCGAGCGGGCACGGTGTTCCGCTTTCCACATCGGTCCATAATCCCGACGGGTAAATATTAATATTAAAATAAAAATCAGGGTTAGAATCGGATAGAAAGAATAGCGCAATGAACTAACGAATAAGGCGTAAGGAGTCATCCCCGCATCAAATCCTTCGAGCATCGCCGTAGCATCAGCGATATAACTTAATTCCGCACCAATCCACGTGGTGATAAACGCCACTGCCGAAACGGGAGCCGCGGTACTGTCGACAATATAGGCCAGTTTTTCTCTGGAGATTTTAAATTTATCGGTCACCGAACGCATCGTATTCCCGACGATCAGCGTATTCGCATAGTCATCAAAAAAGATCGCGACACCCAATACCCAGGTAATAAACTGTGTACTTTTAGCATCTTTTGCGTAGCGAGATAATGATTTTACAACGCCAGCCATGCCACCGTTCCGGGAGATGATGGCGACCATTCCACCAATCATTAGGGAGAATACGATAATCGAAATATGAGAGGAATCCGCCAACGCTTTAACGACATATTTTTCTACAACTTCAAAAATAGAAACCAAAAAATAGTAGAGTGATTCGATTCTTAAGCCACCCGCAATAAAAGCGCCGGCCCAGATACCGATAAAAAGAGAGACCACCACTTCCTTAAATAATAAAGCGAGTAGAATTGCAATCAGGGGAGGAACGATAGACAGCCACATCGGAATATTCCTGACCCGATGGGAGCCGTCTGATTTTTTGGCAACGTGGACTAATTTATATTGATTTTTATCTGCCGCATTTTTATGAGTCAATAAAAGCAACTTTCCTTTTTGATCTACGGGGTAAGGGAAAGTCGCCTGACCGTTGATAAAATTCAGCGAAGCAGGATCATCGTTGCCACTAATATTGATGGTCGTCGTTCCGTTGGTTCCCGGAGCATTAAAAATGAGTACGTCTTTTTCCATCTGCAACTGATACTCCGTCAGTAAAAAGGGAGAAAGAGGCGTTGTTTGTCCAATTGCGCTAATGTAAGCTAGCGTACAAATCAAAAACAACAAATATCGTAAGTAATGGTTTCTCATTATGTAATGCGTATTTTTGCTAGAAGATATCCTGGTTATTTAACAATTTCCAAGTAACAAATTTATTTTCGTACCACCAAAGTTAGCCTATGATTTCTATTAGAGTTTTTATATTTTCGGTATCAATGATCATCACTTGTACCGCTTTGATGGGACAGGATTTATCACCCTTGAATTTTGAGTTTACGGTTAATAATACGGTATTAAAAAATCCACTAACGGGGGGAATCAATACACCACAAGTCTCCAACGCAGATTTTAACAACGATGGTTTGATGGATCTTTTTGTTTTCGACCGAAGCGGGAATGTTTCTATCGTTTATCTGAATGATGGAGTAGCCAACCAACCCGAGTATACGTACGCACCACGCTACGCAGAAAATTTACCGGATCTGCTGGATTGGGTACTCTTGCGTGATTTTAATCAGGATGGTGCGATGGATATTTTTACGGCAGCCCGTACGCCCGGTATTTCGGGAGTCGAAGTATTGCGGGGTTACTTTGAAGACAATGAATTAAAATTTGCTCCTTTTTACTTTCCACAATTTCAGTTCAATATTATTCCATTTCAGTTGAATAACGGGAGCTTTACCAACCTGTACGTTTCTGCCCAGGATTTGCCAGCTATTGATGATATTGACGGAGATGGAGATATGGATATTATTTCTTTTGGGGTCAATGGTGGCTATATGGAATTTTTTTCCAATCAATCGGTAGAAGATGGTTTTGGTGCGGATAGTCTGCGTTTTGATCGGGAGACGGATTGCTTCGGCGGTATTTTTGAAGACGGATTGTCTACCTGTGTTTGTCTGCCCGTCGAGATGGGTGCCTGTTGTGATGGATTTACGGATTTGCAGGGCGACACCCGACATGCGGGTTCTACGATTCTTACTTTTGACAATGATGGCGACGGCGACAAAGAAGTCGTTCTCGGAGATATATCTTTTGATGCGTTGACTTTTTTAGAAAATGGCGGAGATGCGGATATGGCGATGATGATCGATCAGGACTGTAGTTATCCTTCTACGGATGTGCCGGTAGATTTACCTTCTTTTCCGGCTTCCTTTTTTGTGGATGTAAATAATGATGGCAAACGCGATCTGTTGGCTGCACCGAATTCTCCACGTCGAGTAGAAGATTATCAAAATCTTTGGTACTACCGAAATGATGGAACGGATGCGGTACCGGATTTTAATTTTCAAAGAAAAGATTTACTAACTTATAATACCATTGACATGGGAAGTGGTAGTAGTCCTGTATTTATAGATTTTGATCAGGATGGTTTGCAGGATATACTAGTTGGAACCAATACTTTTTACAAACCCTTTAACGAAAGAGATCCCCGGTTATTTTTATATCGAAATACCGGAACGGCAACCGATCCTGCGTTCACCCTTTTTGACGAAGACTATTTGAATTTTTCTCAATACGGTAGTAACGCCTGGGGATTTGTTCCTACTTTTGGTGACCTGGATGGTGATGGTGACATCGATATGATTGTTGGTTATCAGAATGGTTCTTTATTTTATGGAGAGAATACGGCGGGACCTGGAAATACATTTCAGTTTGTTATTACCCCCAACTACTTGGAAATTGACGTAGGTCAAAATAGTACGCCAACGTTGGTAGATATAAACAGAGATGGTATGCTGGATTTGGTGATTGGAGAAAGAAATGGAAATTTGAACTATCTGCCAAACATCGGTAGTTCGACCAATCCTGTTTTTCAACCCGTACATACTGCTGCGCCTAACGATGATTTTTTTGGTGAAGTAGATGTAGCCGCTTTTGGATTTGATATTGGAATGTCGGCTCCGGTTTTTGTAGACTTCGGAGGAAGCTATACCTTGTTTTGCGGAAGCTACCTTGGGGATATTTATCGGTATGATAATATTGAAAATAATCTGGATGGCGCTTTCGATCTGGTGGATGAGGCTTATGGAGACAATATCAGGGTAGGGGAGGAGTCCAGAATCAGTATGACGGATATTGATGGTGACAATGTACTGGATTTACTGTTGGGAAATTTTCGGGGTGGCCTTAATTTTTACCAAACAGATTTGAATACCGACGGGACGGTTGATACCGAAGTACCTGTACAAGGACCTGATTTTAAGATTCTGCCAAATCCGGCAAGTGATTACGTAGCGTTACAATTAATCGCGTTTACCGGAGAACTATACGAAGTAGTAATTTACGATTTATTGGGTCGGACGATTTACGAACGTTCTTTCAATGGAGAAAACCTGAGAATTAATACCGAGCGTTTTGATGCGGGTATTTATTTTTGTAAAATTGCTATCAATCAAAAAATGACTGTTAAGAAATTGATTATTAATTGATAATATAGTTTAGGTATATGTCATATTAAAAGAAGCCGATATAATTTTAGATTATATCGGCTTCTGACGTTTTGAATGGTACGCTTTTTGCCTTATTATTTTCATCTAGTATAGTTCCCTTCCTTCCAGCCCCTTGGATTATTTCTTAGTTTGATATTTTGTAAAAAAAAATAAAACACCATGCGTACTTTAACGACCAACCTAATTCTTTTTATTTTATTGACACTACCCGGATTTATCTCTGCGCAGTATATTATTAAATATCCAACACAGAGTAACAGTGGAATAGTGGAAACTACTTGTGTTGATGTAGATCTTAATTGTGAAAACGGTTACGTTGCCTGGGAAGACGGACGGAGTTTTGAAGGCGCCATTAAAAATGGTAAACCCAACGGAGAAGGGAAGATGATCTGGTCGAGCGATGTGTACTATGAAGGTACTTTTAAAAATGGTAATCGTCACGGCTACGGAAAAATGGTTAATAATAAAACAACCTACGATGGAGAATGGAGAGACGACATGATCGGTGATCAGGGAGCTGCTATCTTCGAAAATGGAGATGAATATCTTGGTGCTTTTATGGATGGCTCTATCCACGGTAAAGGAACCATGCGTTATAAAAATGGTGCGTTATATAGTGGTGACTGGCAAGATGGAATTCCACACGGAGAGGGAACATTGATTCGTTCTGATAAAAGTGTATTCAGTGGTATGACCGACGGAGGTATGCGTCAGGGAGCAGGTATGATAACCTGGGCTAGTGGAGATACATTAAACGGTGATTGGAAAATGAACCGACTAAGTGGAAAGGCGATCTTTAATTTTCAAAACGGAGACAAGTTAATTTCTAACTGGCGAAACGGTCGCTTGAGTAATCGTGCTGCCTACATCTTTAAGAATGGTAAAAGTCTATCTGGTAGCTTGCAGCAAATTAAAGAAGAAGCAAATTTAGAAATTACAGATATTCTAAATACGGAAACCAACTTTCAGCTGGCCTGGATGGGAATCGCAATGGAATTTAAAACCAACGGTGATTACGAAATGGCTGGAGACTTTCTTTCTTCTGCAAGAGAATATGCGTCTACCAGCGCTATGCACTACGATTTAATTGATCGGGTAATGGGAGAAGTAGAAGTATTACAGAAAGAGCGTGGACTGGCAAACTTAAATAAAAAGAAAGCAGAATAATTTTTGAATATAACACAAACAGTTAATTAAATGTCTTTTCTCAATTGAGGAAAGGCATTTTTTTTTAAATTTTTTTTCAAATACTTTAGAGTGCGATACCTATGCGTTGGGAGGACCGATTAACGAATCACTAATCAACTGTTCTTAATGTCTAGGAAAAATTGACAATTTGAAATGCCTACTAATTTAGTACCCGCATTAGTATAATCCGTAAAAAACAAAGATATTGAGACCATGAAGGAAATTGAGAAAATAGTGGAACGTTACGCAGCAACAGACTGGAAAACAGAGCAATCTGCTTTGGCTACGGTAGTACGAGTGGAAGAGTCTGCGTACCGACGGGTGGGCGCGCGGATGTACGTGAGTAGTACCGGACAGTGGATCGGAGGGATCAGCGGTGGTTGTCTGGAAGGAGATGCTTTAAGGCGGGCTAAAATTGCTATTATGAAAGATCGGTCTTCAATGGTGGTCTACGATACGATGGAAGAGGATACGCATCAAATAGGAGTAGGGTTGGGTTGTAATGGTAGAATTGAAGTCTTGTTTACACCTATTGACTCAACGGATAGTAATAATCCTGTCGAGCTGCTAAAACAAATTAAAGGTACCCGTACGGAGGCTGTTTTATTACAATTAATTGAGACGCCTGATTCTGATCTGTTGGGGTGGACGGTTTTGGAAAAAGACGTGGATCAGATGACAAAACGGCTGAAACTTGAAAGTGATGTTTTGTCGTTGGTCATTCAGTTAGTAAAGGAGAAAAAAAAATCAAAAGTTTTTACTACGGATAATCAAGAACAGATTTTAGTAGAACAAATACGTCCCAATACTCGGGTGGTGTTGGTGGGAGATAATTATGATGTCAACGCTTTTGTCGGCATCGCTGAAGCGTTGGGCTGGGAAATTCACGTGGCGGGCAAACAGCGAAAACTGGATCATCTGATTTTTGAAAAAGCAGCCCGGGTGTATACTTACAAAACGGTCGCAGACATTTCGGTAGATGCTTATACGGCGATCATTTTAATGTCCCACGATTATCGAACGGATTATAAACTATTAAAAAAATATGGTACGCTGAACGTTCCTTATATTGGATTGCTGGGACCTAAAAAGCGGATGCAGAAAATGCAAATGGAGTTGGAGAAAGAAGGAATTGAATTGAATCTGGCTACGATGGAAAATTTGTATGCGCCGGTAGGATTGGATATTGGTGCGGAAAGTCCGGAAGAAATTGCGTTGGCGATTACGGCGGAGATTGTGAGTGTTTTCCGGAAACGGGATGGCGGAAAATTACGGGAACGGAAGGGGCCAATTCATGAGCGGTAACCACACCCCCTATTATTCAGTAATTTCCTATTTCAATTTTTGAAAAAGATTCTTACGAAAAAAATGCTCAAAGAATCTACTATTAACAATTCATCATTTCTGTAATTGAAAATCTACCTATCAATAAAAAACAAAAAAAGTGCGACACCCTTTCGAGTGTCGCACTTAATTTTATTTTCATTAAAGTAAGGATCAATTCTGTACTAGTATTTGCCGTAAACGGTAAATAACCAATAGCAAAAAAATCTTACATCATGCCAGGCATTCCGCCGCCCATGCCACCAGGCATGTGGCCTCCGCCAGCACCGCCTTCTTCCGGTTTGTCAGTAACTACACACTCGGTAGTCAACACCATACCTGCGATAGAAGCCGCATTTTCCAATGCGATACGCGTTACTTTCGTTGGATCAATTACGCCCGCTTTCTTTAAGTTTTCGTATACTTCTGTACGCGCATTAAATCCGTGATCGCCTTTACCTTTCTGTACGTTCATAAAAACTACGGAACCTTCTACACCTGCATTTTCAGCGATGATACGAAGAGGTGCTTCGAGCGACTTGCGAACGATGTTGATTCCGATCACCTGATCTTCATTTTCACCTTCTACTTTGTCCAGTGACTTGATCGCACGAACCAGTGCAACACCGCCACCAACAACGATACCTTCTTCCACTGCGGCACGTGTTGCATGTAATGCATCATCCACCCGATCCTTCTTTTCCTTCATTTCTACTTCCGTTGCTGCTCCTACGTAAAGAACGGCAACACCACCCGCTAGCTTAGCTAAACGCTCTTGTAGTTTTTCCTGATCGTAGTCAGAAGTCGTATTTTCGATCTGCGCCTTAATTTGAGCGATACGTGCGTTGATTGCTTTCTTGGTACCACCACCATTTACGATCGTTGTATTATCCTTGTCAACAGTGATTTTCTCACAGCTACCCAAGTGTGCTAATTCTGTGCTTTCCAGCTTGTAACCCTGCTCTTCAGAGATGACAGTACCACCCGTTAAGATCGCTAAATCTTCGAGCATTGCTTTACGACGGTCACCAAAACCAGGCGCTTTGACAGCAACTACTTTCAACTGAGCACGTAGACGGTTGACCACTAAAACACCCAAAGCCTGAGATTCTATATCTTCAGCGATGATCAAAAGAGGACGACCAGAACCAACTGCCTTTTCCAGAATTGGCACGATGTCCTGCATATTCGCGATCTTCTTATCGTGGATCAGGATCAATGGATTTTCGTATTCCGTTGTCATGTCCTCGGTGTTGGTCACAAAGTAAGGAGACAAATAACCACGGTCAAACTGCATACCCAATACTTCCTCAACGTACGTATCAGTACCTTTGGATTCTTCCACAGTGATGACCCCATCTTTAGAAACACGCTTCATGGCATCAGCGATCAAGCTACCAATTTCGTTGTCGTTGTTGGCAGAGATAGCACCTACTTGCTGAATTTTATTGTAGTCGTTACCGATTACTTCAGTCTGCTTTTTTAAGTTTTCAATAACTGCTTTTACAGCCTTGTCAATTCCTCTTTTCAGATCCATTGGGTTGGCACCGGCGGTTACGTTTTTCATACCGGCAGTAACCATTGCCTGCGCTAAAACGGTAGCAGTAGTGGTTCCGTCCCCTGCGATATCTGCAGTTTTGGAAGCTACTTCTTTTACCATTTGAGCACCCATGTTTTCTACTGGATCATCCAGTTCGATTTCTTTGGCTACGGTTACCCCATCTTTGGTGATGGCAGGTGCGCCGAAGCTTTTTTGAATAACGACGTTACGACCTTTAGGTCCTAGAGTTACTTTAACTGCGTTGGCTAGTGCATCGATACCCGCTTTGAGTTTTCCCCGGGCATCTGCATCAAATCTAATTTCTTTAGACATTGCTATAATTATTTTTTTGTGAATTAATTAGAAAAGTGATATACGGTATTATTGGTTTATAAAATAACCAGGATATCATCTTCGCGCATGATCAGGTAGTCGTTACCTTCGTGCGATAGTTCGGTACCAGAGTATTTGCCGTAGAGTACGACATCTCCTTTTTTAACCGTCATTTTGACATCGTCCTTACCAGGACCTACTGCGATAACTTTACCACGTTGCGGTTTTTCTTTAGCAGTATCAGGAATGATAATGCCACCTTTGGTTTTCTCCTCAGCTGGAGCTGGTTTCACGACCACTCGGTCATTGATTGGCTTCATGTTTTAGTAAGTTTTGGTTTCGACAAAGCCCCAAATTAATGGGAGGGTAGTCGAAAAAATTAATAAAAAATATCTTTTAGAATTCTTTGATTTCCGAAAGGAAAGCGCAGAAAAGTGTAGTCTTCAGACCAGTACTTAGAGTTATATCATCACGCATTGTGCCAAACCGATAACGGTGACATAATTACCGAAAAGGGTATAGCAAATTAGAAAGTGTGAAGAATTGGCAGATTAAAATTAGTATTTAGAAGGGATAGCCGCCATAATGGCAAGGAATCCATAGTATGTTGTTCAGTCTTAGGAATAGCGATTAAATAAATTTACTTTCTTGACGATTTTGAAATTGATTTAGATGAGGCATTTTCCTAATAAGCGAGAAGCTATTTTACCAAAAATAAAAGGTAAAATAGCTTCTCTATTTTCGCGATATTAAAATCGGAACTATTCAGATAGTAGGGCAGGTCCTTCTGCACCGGCTCCTGTAATCATTAAACTGGTAATGATACATAATACAAACAATGCGATGGCCAAGTACCAGGTTGCTTTTTCAATAAAGTCGGTAGACTTGGCGGCACCAAACATTTGTGTAGTTGCGGTACCTCCAAGGCTGGCATCAACCCCGCCACCTTTTGGATTCTGAACCAAAATTGCACCCATTAGTAGGATACAAATCATGGCAATTAAAATTGTCATTGCTGTTAACATGAGCTATTTCTTTTTAAGTTTTTTAATTAGCGATGCAAAGAACGCCTTTTTTTCTGGAATAATCAAACTCAATCGTTCGTATGCTACAATTGCTTTTTCTGTTTTTCCCTGCTTTGCATACAGGTCGGCTAGCGTTACAGAAATAGTCTCTCCGTCTTCTACGATACTGCGATTGGCAAATTTGCGGATCGCTTTTTTCTTGCTTAATTTTTGTTCGGGGACCTTTTTTTTGCTTTTCTTTCTATCTTTTCTATCAACGTCTTTCTTTTTAGCTTTCTTTTTGGTCTTCTTATTATTATTCTGAGGTTTTATTTTTTTCCTGGGTTCGTCTTTTTTCTTTTTTACTTTCTTTTTACGACTATCCTTTCCTTTATCTTCGGAGGCTTGATATTTTTTAATCCATTTACCCAGTTTAGGCTGGAGGGTCATTTCCTCTTCTTCTATATCCATCGTGTCCAGATTTTCCTCTTCTGTAGGTAGTGACTCATTAAAGTCTTCCAGTAGTAAATCCGATATTTCGTCCTCAGGCTCCGGTTCTTTTACTGATTTAGCGAAAATTTTCGGTACTACCTCAATCAAAGGCTTACTTAATAAATCATCCATTTCGTCGTCAAAATCAAACGGCTCGGGAAATTCGATAATCTCCTCCTCTTCATTTGGACTGATAGATGCGGAGACTTCTGGTGCATTGTCAACCATTTCCAAATCTATGCCGGGTATTTCTTCGTCAGGATTATCTGGCAAATCCGGCGTATGTGCTTCGGATGGTGTAGGTTCCTCGGGCTCGGGTTTGGTGACGATCTGATCGCTAATTATACGGGTTTCTTCTATAATTGGTTCATGGATAACGGGGATCTTTTTTTCAACTGGCGCTATTTCAGGATCATCGACCTGATTGGCCGGGGAAATGACCGACGGAATGATGGTCGGAGAAACATCGAGATCTTTCGGATTATCCATCCGAGCGGAAGTTTCGTTTGGTGGCGGTTGATCAGCTGGTGGCGTATCCGTAGCAATATCAGCCACGTGATTGGGGGTATTTTCGTTCGCTGGTGGATCTGGAATAAACGCTACTGGTGGTAAGTCTTCGTCCGGAAGGTTAGCGATCAAGGTTTCTGGTGATACGTTAATAATTGAATTTCCCTGAGCGGGCTCTACTTCAGGTTCTGGTTCAACAACAGGTTGTGAAGGCCGATCGTTTTGCTGGAGTTGTCTGCGTAAGAATGATCGGCTGTTCATATAGGTAGCGGCGGTTTTGAGGTGCCGCTCAAAATCAGGGTGTTGTTCCTGCATGCTTTTTTGAACCAGTAAAAAATGCAGGTTCTGACTATACGGATAATCGGTCAATACCTGTTTGAGTTGCTCAAAAGATATCTTTTTAAGCTGGTCAGGATTCAGGATGCAATTCAGTATTTCTTCTTGTGTCATAATATTGAGTTAGCGAGGATAGTGTTTCAAGATTATGATAGAAAATTTTCATAAAAAAGGAGAAAGACTACCAATCGGTAAAAGCAAAGTTAAAAATATCTTCTACAATCTGATCATTGATCGTATTGATAAGTTGATCTTGTACATCGAGGAGATTTTGATTGGCATCAAAGTTAGCAAAATAACTAAAGCTTCGTTTCCATTTATTTTCATCATCGCGGTTGTTGACATAATCAACTGATACCGTGATGGTGAGTCGGTTAAAGGAGGTGGTTTCGCCTGGTTCAGGCGCTTCAGCACTAACCCGAAAAGAAGAAACGGCGCCCGTAAAGTCAATATCCGGATCAACCTCTTTTAGATTAAGCCGGGATTCATTTCTGATTTTATCCCGGAGGACTTCCGTAAAATCCTGTCCAAGAGTAGGTGGCGCATCGTTGGAAAGATTGTCAAAAATAGTCACATAAAAAGTGCTGATAGAAGGATCAATGGAGATTCCTTTAAATGAATAACAGGAGGGTTGGCCGACGAGTAAAAACGTCAGGAATAGGAGGGAGAGTAGGGGGTGAATTTTGTTTTTCAAATTGATTAGGAATGGCGATTAAATAGATTGAGATAAAAGGCGAAATATTTTTTCATCAATTAAGGCGCTGAAATGGGCCCTGCCCGACTGACGTCAGTCAGGCGGGGTTATGCACCGCATAATAATCATTTTAGTAACCTTGCCCGATCTGACAATCTGTCCGGCGGGGAAGAGTGGTGGACAAAGAGGAAGCATAGTGTCTTAATTTATTTTATCAACATTCCTTATTTAGAATAGACTATAAACTATAATAAGCGCTAAAGATTTTCGATTTCTTTACTGGTAAGGCCTGTTGCTTCGGAAATAATAGATAGGCCTATTCCTCTTTCTTTTAGTTTTTTAGCTGTCTTTATAGCCGTTTTTCTGGCAACTTCCTTGGTTACTTCCTTGGTTACTTCCTTGGTTACTTCCTTGGTTACTTCTTCAGTTACTTCTTTGGTTACTTCCTTGGTTACTTCCTTGGTTACTTCTTCAGTTACTTCTTTGGTTACTTCTTCAGTTACTTCTTTGGTTACTTCTTCAGTAATCTGTTGTTTCTCTTCCTGCATCATTTGAATGATACTACCATTTTTGGCCATCATCATTTCATAA
>Ga0209831_1000226_pt1:25000-52900 | contig 52900 bp, 46 predicted proteins | sample Maine_Asex4_meta_FD_187451 | JGI IMG/M metagenome (GOLD analysis project Ga0209831, IMG submission 187451) | Marine algal microbial communities from Maine, USA - Maine_Asex4_metaG (SPAdes) (version 2) | ecosystem: Host-associated > Algae > Red algae > Unclassified | place: Maine, USA... | reverse complement strand
TATAATGGATTTTTTATTTTACCATCAACCATCAACCATCAACCATCAACCATCAACCATCAACCATCAACCATCAACCATCAACCATCAACCATCAACCATCAACCATCAACCATCAACCATCAACCATCAATACTGCAATCTCAAAAATATATCGGCAAACACTTGACAACCCCTATCTTCAGATTGTATATTTGCGTTCCTTAAAAAAATAGACTTTATGAAGTTATCACATTTCGATTTTGAATTACCAGAAGAATTACTGGCAGAATATCCATCAGAAAACAGAGACGAGTCTCGTTTAATGGTTGTAAATCGAAAGGAAGGCACAATTGAACACAAGCAATTTAAAGACCTGATCACTTATTTTGATGAAAAAGACATAATGGTATTAAATAATACGAAAGTATTTCCTGCACGTTTATTCGGAAATAAAGAAAAAACAGGAGCTCGTATTGAGGTGTTTTTATTACGCGAATTAAATCCAGAAACACGTTTGTGGGATGTGTTAGTAGATCCAGCTCGTAAGATTCGTATTGGAAATAAATTGTATTTTGGTGATGATGAAACTTTAGTAGCAGAGGTGATTGATAATACAACTTCCAGAGGGCGTACATTACGTTTTTTATACGATGGATCTTATGAAGAGTTTAGAGCAAAGCTTAAGGAATTAGGAGAGACACCACTTCCAAAATATATTAAAAGAGAAGTTGAACCTGAGGACATGGAGCGTTACCAAACGATCTATGCTAAGAATGAAGGAGCTGTAGCGGCACCAACAGCAGGGCTTCACTTTTCCAAACACCTATTAAAGCGCTTGGAAATAAAAGGAGTTGATTTTGCAGAAGTTACACTTCATGTTGGATTAGGGACTTTTAGTCCAGTTGAGGTTGAGGATTTATCAAAACATAAAATGGATAGCGAGCAAGCTGAAATAAAAGTAGATGCAGTAGCTATAGTAAATAAAGCAAAAATTGAAAAGCGTAGAGTTTGTGCTGTAGGTACTACAGTAATGCGTACACTAGAAAGTGCCGTTTCTTCACAAAATACCTTAAATGAATTTAGTGGTTGGACAAATAAATTTATTTTTCCTCCTCATGAATTTAGTATAGCAAATTGTATGATTACTAATTTTCATACACCAAAATCGACTTTATTAATGATGGTTTCTGCTTTTGCCGGTCATGATTTAATGAAGAAAGCTTACGAGGAAGCAGTAAAAGAAAAATATAAATTTTATAGCTACGGAGACGCAATGTTAATCATCTAATTTCCGAAACGTTAATAGTATTGAAAACCTCGAAGTATAAAAACTTCGAGGTTTTTTTTAGATCAAGTTATTTCAACTTAGATTTCTAATACCTAATTTAGGTTTAACAGTATGAAAAGAATAAAGAGTTTTTTAAAAAGATTAAGCATCGGTATAGCAGTTGTATTTTTAACTGTACTTGTTTCGGGGATAATATTTATTAATGTAAGTCCTGAGTTTGGTGGCAAAATATTAGAATCTAAGGAAAAAGAATATTCAAAATCAGTAAACTATTCTGAGGGTAAATTTAAGCTCACAGTGCCCATAAGCACCAGTGAAGATCGCTGGAAGTCAATTTGGAAATTTTTCAAATCAAAATTAAATAAAAAACCTTTATCTCCAATAAATCCAGTTCCAGTAGATTCATTAGAATTGGTGAATTATGAGCAAAAAGCAACTAAATTAATATGGTTTGGACATTCTACTTTTTTAATTCAAATGCAGGGATTAAACATCCTTTTAGATCCCATGTTTGGAGAATATCCAGCACCATTGCCTATACCTTCTTTAAAGCGCTTTAGCGAAGATTTGCCAATCTCGGTAGGAGAACTTCCGTATATTGATTTGGTGGTTTTTTCCCACGACCATTATGATCATTTGGATTATAAATCTGTAGTACAACTGAAAGATAAAGTGGGTGCTTATTATGTTCCTCTGGGTGTAGGTGCTCATTTAAATTCATGGGGAGTAAACAAGGATCGGATAACCGAAATGGATTGGTGGGATGAATCTATTCACGGAAATTTAAAATTAGTATGCACTCCAGCACAGCATTTTTCTGGACGCGGTTTGTTTGATCAAGCCAAAACATTGTGGGCTTCCTGGGTAATAAAAAGCGATAAGGAAACTATTTATTTTAGCGGGGATGGAGGATATGGAAAACATTTTAAGGAAATAGGAAATAAGTACGGGCCATTTGATATTTCTTTAATGGAATGTGGACAATACGATAAGGACTGGGCAAATATTCATATGTTTCCAGAACAAACAGTACAGGCAACACATGATTTAAGATCTAATCTCATGATGCCAATTCATTGGGGAGGTTTCAAACTGGCCAACCATTCGTGGATCGATCCAATAGAACGTGTTGTTGCCGAAGCCAAAAAAATAGAGGTGAATATAATAACACCTCAAATTGGAGAAGCTATTTACTTAAACGAACGTTTTACGAATAATTTTTGGTGGAGAAAGTATAAATAAGTTTTTAAATGTATATACAAAGCCCTTAAATTATTTAAAGGCTTTATGTGTTTTTATAAATTAGTTTATAACGCAGGAATAATTTGTTTTTTCCGCGATATAATGCCAGGCAATACAACTAAATCAGAGGTAGGTTTTAATTTAAACGAGTTAATAGCAATGTTTTTTACAGCATCATTTGGTACAAAAAATGTAGCTTCTTCATTTAAAATATCAATAACAAAGAGCAATACTTCATCTAAATTTTCATTTGCCTTAACGCTTTCAATTGTTTTGAGGATACTTTCTTTTCTATCTAAAACTATTTTTGGAGCAGTGGTTTCCAAAACAGAAATACGGTATTTTTTATCATTAACTTCATATTTTTTGCTATCCATTTTAATCAATTCTTCATCTGAAAAAAAGGAAATATCTGATTTGGCTTCAAACATCTTCATGGCATAGTCATGCATGTTTATTTGAAGTTGTTCAGCTAAAAAAGTAGCTATTTTTTTATCCTCTTCGGTAGTCGTAGGGCTACGAAACTCTAAAGTGTCAGATAACACACAGGAAAGCATAAGGCCTTTTATGTTTTTTGGCATTGTTTCGATTTCGTTTTCAGACATCAATGTATACATTACCGAAGCGCAAGAAGCTAATGGTTTTATACAAATATCTATAGGAGCTGGAGTTTCAATACCACCCACTAGTTTGTGATGATCTATTATTTGAACGATTTTTGTTTCATTAATATTATCAAAAAGTTCAGCAGGATTATTAGTGTCAACAATAACCACTTTGTCCTCAGTTGAAACTGTACTTAACAATTCAGGAACTTCAAATCCCCAATATTTTAAAACAAATAAGGTTTCCGTGTTAGGAGTTCCTAAAACATATGCTTTTGCAGGCGTTCCTTTTTTAGTTAAATACCAAGCCCATACCAATGCTGATGCTGTAGCATCTGTGTCAGGAGATTTATGTCCAAAAACTTTTACCAACATTCTATTCTGTTTTTAATTCAAGCGCAAATCTATGAAACCTTTTTGGTTTAGGTAAGATCATTTTTGGCTTCAGGATAAAAAAATATAGAAAGTCAAATTTTAAAGAATATAAAAAGATAAAAAGTTTGATATCGAGCGCTTTTTCTTACAACAAGAAATTGGTTTTCAATCTACTTATAGTAAATAGTTAAAAGACGCTTTTTTTTTCATATAAATAAGGCAAACTAAGCATTGCTTAGTAACTTCGCACCATGAAGAAGAATTTTGTTTTAGGAGTACTATTCATACTTCCATTAGTAGCCTATTTGTTTTTTGCTTCGGGAGTTAATCACTTTTCTAAATTACCTGTATTAGAAAAATCGATAGGAGATTTAAGCAATTTTGTAAAACCAAATGATTCTTTGAAATTAAAAGATAACATTACAATTATTGGTTTTTTAGGTAAAGAGGTTACTTACCGAAAAGGAAATCTATTTAATTTAAATCAAAAAATCTATAATTATTTCAATGAGTTTTCTGATTTTCAAATGGTAATGATTGTGCCTAAAGGTAGTGAGGAACAAGTAAGGAGTTCGTTACAAGAATTAGATAGGCTTACTGATATCCATAAATGGAATTTTGTATTTGGAGAACCAAACGAAATTCAATCTTTTTTTGAAAGTTTAAAATCACCATATAAATTAGATGCAAACTTATATACTCCACAAGTTTTTATTGTAGACAAAAAAGGCGCTTTAAGAGGTAGAGATGACGATGAGGATGAAGGAGACTTATATGGCTACGATGCATCTTCTCCAGCAGAAATAAACGGGAAAATGAAAGATGACGTAAAAGTGATTTTAGCCGAATATAGGTTAGCATTAAAAAAATACAATAAGTTAAAAACACAGATTTCAGAATAAAATGAAAAAGTATTCGTATGTAGGAGTATCCTTTATAATATTGATTTTTGGAATTTATTTTGTGCCAAAAATTATAGATGGGATCAAGAATCAAAGCATTGTTAAAAACGATCGCCTAAGTGCTATTAATCCCAAAACTAATCAGCAATTAGCTTATTTGGTAACAGATTCTATTAAAAGAAAAATCCCTGAGTTTGCATTTCGCAATCAGGATAGCTTATTGATCACACATCACGATTTTAAAGGAAAAGTAACTGTTGTGGATTTCTTTTTTGTGAGCTGCCCTACAATTTGTCCAAAAATGACGTCGAATCTGGTATACCTTCAAAATCAGTTTAAGGAGAATTACGATTTTGGAATCGCATCTTTCACAATAAACCCAGCTTATGATACTTCCAAACAGTTAAAAAAATATGCTGAAAAAAATAAAGCAACACATCCCAATTGGCACTTTATGACGGGGGATCGTAAACATATTTATGATTTAGCACGCAATGGATTTAATGTATTTGCAGACGAAAATCCTAATGTGCCAGGGGGATTTGAACACTCGGGATATTTTGCATTAATTGATAAACAAGGCTTTTTACGATCGCGATACGATAAGTTTGGAAATCCAATAGTTTACTATCGTGGGACAGTAGGTTTAGAAGAAAAAGTTGCTGATAATGGAGAGGAAGAGCAAATTATTATTTTAGAAAAGGATATTAAAAAATTATTGAAGGAAAATGGAGCAAGTAAACAAAAAACAAAATAGCTTAATTATAGCGCTATCTATAATTATCCCAATAGCAGTAGCCTTACTGTTTAAAGTGCGCATTCCTGGGGTAGAACGTTTAGGCTTTTTGCCGCCTATTTATGCAACTACTAATGCTGTAACCGCTATTTTATTAGTACTTGCGGTAATACAGATTAAAAAAGGAAATAGAGTGCTTCACGAAAAGTTAATTAAAGCTTCGATGTTACTTTCTGTTTTGTTTTTATTGCTTTATGTTGCTTACCATGCAACTGCAGATGCTACAAAGTTTGGGGATGTAAATTATGATGGTTTGGTTTCTGAAGCCGAAAAATTAGCTTTGGGAAGTACCGCTTATCTATATTATTTTTTATTGTTAACACATATAGTATTGTCAATAGTTGTAATTCCGTTTGTATTATTTACCTACGCTAGAGCATCAAATCAAGATTTTGAAAGGCACAAAAAGTTAGCGAAGATTACTTTTCCGTTGTGGTTGTACGTAGCAGTTACAGGAGTTGTCGTGTATATAATGATTTCGCCCTATTACCCAGTCTAACCTTTAGTTAATAGTATGCCATTACCTGTTTTAAGTTTTCGTTATATTGAACTTGTTTCAATATTCCATAAGTTGCTCTCTACTCAGTGTGATTCTAAATTTTAAAATAGTTGTAGTTATTATATTAAGGAGATTAATAGATTTTAAAACATGAGAATATTAAAAAAAATACTAACTCTAGCACTAATAACAATATTCAGTGTCTCAGCATCTGCACAATGTGCTATGTGTAGAGCCGTGTTGGAAAGCGAAGGTGATGGCGGAATGGCAAGAGGAATTAACAATGGGATTACTTATTTAATGGCAATTCCTTACATATTGGGTGGACTTGTTGCCTATGGAATCTATAGGATTAACAAAAAGTCATAAATACCATTAATAAAAGTGGCAATAAAAGTGCCTCCTACAAATCATTTCCTAAGTTAAAAATCATATGCTTATTATTTTATAATTTTAGATGAATGTAATTAAGGTTCTTCGCCAAAAAGTATGGTTTAAGAAAAAGGGTGATTTTATTTAATATAATCTACCCCATTAAGTAGTTTTAAATTAAGGCTTTTATGAGATAAATGACTCTTTCATAAAATTTTGTTTTTTTTGTAAAACCTTTAATCCACAACTTTTGGCGAAGAACCGTAATTAATCAGCTAAAAGAAAATAACTATGAAAACAGAATAAAATACATTCAAAGCCTAAAAAATGTATAATTTTTTGACATATTTAAACTGAATTGAAGTTATATGAATAACTTTACTAGGATATTTATAAGAAATATTTAAAATGATTGAAATTAAAGGTCTTCACAAGTCCTACCAAATGGGTAGTAATTCATTACACGTTTTAAAAGGCATTGACTTCAATGTAAGTGAAGGCGAATTGGTATCAATCATGGGGTCTTCTGGCTCAGGGAAATCTACACTACTAAATATTCTTGGAATTTTAGACGAAGCAGAAGAAGGAAGTTATCATTTAGATGGAACTTTAATAAAAAATCTTAGCGAAACAGTAGCTGCAAAATATCGGAATAAATTTTTAGGATTTATTTTTCAATCATTCAACCTTATCAATTATAAAACAGCATTGGATAATGTGTCTTTACCTTTGTATTATCAAGGCGTAAATAGAAAAGAGCGATTTGAACGTTCAATGCATTACTTGGAAAAAGTAGGATTAGCCGATTGGTCAGGACATTTGCCTAGCGAGCTTTCGGGAGGGCAAAAACAGCGAGTAGCCATTGCCAGAGCATTAGCGTCAGATCCTAAAGTATTATTAGCAGATGAGCCTACGGGAGCTTTAGATACCCAAACCTCTTACGAAGTGATGGAGTTAATTCAGAAAATTAATGATGAAGGTAAAACTATTTTAATAGTTACGCATGAGCCTGATATTGCTGAAATGACTAAAAGGATAGTAAACCTTAAGGATGGGTTAATAGTAGATGATAAGACTATACAATCCAAAAGAGCCTCTGACTATGTTTAATATAGAACGTTGGCAAGAAATATTTGAAACGATTTCCAAAAATGCATTGCGAACTATTTTAACAGGATTGTCAGTTGCATCGGGAATATTTATTTTAATTATTCTTTTAGCAGTAGCTGAAGGTCTAAAAAACGGCACAAAAAAACAGTTTGAAAGAGATATTCCTACTAAATTGAGTTTTTGGGGAGGTATAACGGGTAAAGAGTTCAAAGGATTAAATCCAAATCGAAATATCCAGTTGGATATGAGCGATTATAATAATATAGAAAATCAGTTTTTTGATCAGATAGAATATAAAACAGCTAATTTTAAACGTTACGGTGCGGCAACCATTTTTGAAGAAAAAAATGGAGTATATATATTATTTGGTGTAATGCCCAATCATTTAAAACTTGAAAATGCCTATTTAATTGCAGGGCGGTTTTTATCAGAAAAAGACTTGGTAGAAAAAGCAAAAGTAGTAGTATTGGGGACACGCCCAGTTCAAGATTTGTTTGATGGTGACCATAAAGCCGCAGTAGGGAAAGTAGTGACAATTAATGATGTTAAATACACCGTAATTGGAGTAACTGAAGATAATGGAGGGGAACGGGAAGATACCTATTTGTTTACACCACACTCTACAATGACACAATTATACAACAGTCCAAATGACGCAGGGAGTTTTCAATTTACACTAAATCCAGAAGATGATTATGACGTAGCCATGGCAAAGGCGGAAAAATTTGGAGAGTTAGTGAGTAGTAATTTAAGAAAAAAGCATAAAGTACACCCTGAAGACGAAAGAGGCATAGATTTTTGGAACTCATTAAAAGGAGGGAAAGATATTTATTTAATGAATTTTGGAATGAAAGTTTTCTTTTGGGGAATTGGAATTTTAACCTTATTGTCTGGAATAGTAGGAGTAAGTAATATAATGATAATCATAGTTAAAGAGCGTACTAAAGAAATAGGAATTAGAAAAGCATTGGGAGCACAACCCAAAAGCATTATAGCAATGATTTTGCATGAATCTATTTTTATTACCACAATCTCAGGATTTATAGGCCTGTTTTTTGCCTTATCCATATTGGCAATAGTAGGTCCATTAATTGAAACGGATTTTATAATAAATCCTACAGTAGAATTTGATGTAGCAGTAACCACAGTAATTATACTGATAGTAGCAGGAGCCATAGCAGGCTATTTGCCTGCAAGAAGAGCTTCAAAAATTAAACCCATAGTAGCCTTAAGAGATGAATAGCATTTTCAATAAAGATTTATGGAAAGAAATTATTGAATCTATAACCTCTAACGGCTTTAGAACAATAATTACAGCTTTTGGAGTGGCTTGGGGAATATTTATCCTAGTGTTACTACTTTGTGCATCCAATGGCTTTCAAAATGGAGTGAGTAGTAAGTTCGAAGGAATTTCTACAAATTCTATTTTTGTATGGGCACAGGGAGTTTCTATGGAATACAGAGGACTTCCTAAAAACAGGAGGTATGAGTTTAAATTATCAGATAAAGAAGCTATAGCTAAAAATGTAAAAGGTCTTAGGACAATTTCACCACGAAATCGCTTAGGTGGATGGGGATCTTCCAATGTAATTATTCATAAATTAAATACAGGTTCTTTTTCTGTTGAAGCCGATTTTCCTGAAATATTAACTCAAAAATCACTGCGAATACAAAAAGGAAGGTTTATAAATCAAAAAGATATTGACGAAAAAAGAAAGATAGCAGTAATCGGTTGGGCAATTATTAATGAATTATACGAAAAAGAAGAAAAAGATAATGTAATTGGTAGTTATATCAAAATTCAAGGAGTAACCTTCCAAGTAGTAGGAATTTACAAAGATGCCTCCATGCGAGGACAAAATGACATCGAAGAGCAAAAAAAAATACATGTTCCTTTCACAACCTTCTCACAAGTGTTTAATCAAGGAGACAAAGTGCAATTTTTCTTTATTACGGCAGAAGATAATCAACCCATAACGGGGATTAAAGAAGAAATTTTTGCTGTTTTGAGAAAAAATCATAAAATTAATCCAAAAGATGATAGAGCGATAGGTCATGCTGATTTAAACAAGTTCTTTTCAAAGTTTAACGGTTTGTTTTTTGCACTCAAAATGGTTTCCTATTTCGTAGGAATTTTAATTTTAGCTTCTGGAATTATAGGGGTAAGTAACATTATGTTAATAGTAATAAAGGAACGGACTAAGGAAATTGGTGTGCGAAGAGCATTAGGTGCAACACCTTCAGATATTCGAAAACAAATTTTATTAGAATCTCTTTTCTTAACAATGATATCGGGAATGGCAGGTGTGGCCTCTGCAGCATTTATATCCTTTCTTGTTAATTTTCTTTTGGATAACAATCAAAACCCAGATTCGCTTTTACTAAATCCAAGTGTAGATTTGTCAACAGTTGGGATAGCATTACTAATACTTATAGCTTGTGGATTGTTAGCGGGTTTAATTCCAGCACAAACTGCAATAAAAATAAAACCAATAGAAGCACTTCGAACTGAATAAACCAATAAAATGAAGAATACAAGAACAATAATTATTTTAATACTAATTGTCCTTTTTTTTGGAGGAGGACTATTTTACTTTTGGAAAAGAAATCAAAAAGTTGCGGTAGAGTTTACCACTAAACAGGCAAGCATTGGGGATATATCACTTACAACTATTGCAACCGGAAGTATTATTCCAGAAGAAGAAGTGTCAATAAGGCCAAATATTTCAGGGATAGTAGATCGTATTTTTGTAGAAGCAGGCGATCAAGTAAAAGTAGGCGATCAGTTAGCACGAATAAAAGTAGTTCCAGATATTCAAAACGTACAATCATCTCGAAATGGAGTAGCACGTACAAAAATAGAATTAGATAATCAGCAAAAGATTTTTGATCGTCAGCAAAAATTATTTAATCAAGGCGCTATTTCGGCTAATGATTTTGATATTGCAAAAGCAAGTTTCGAACAGGCGAAGCAATCTTATTTATCAGCAAACGAAAACTATCAAATTGTAAAAACGGGTACAGCAAAAGGTTTGGGGAGCTTAGCGAATACAATAATTAAATCGACCATTAGTGGAATTGTACTGGATTTGCCCTTAAAGGAAGGGGGGCAAGTAGTGCAGACCAATAGTTTTAATGAAGGAACCTTGGTTGCCTCATTAGCAGATATTTCTAAAATGATTTTTAAAGGGAAAATAGATGAGAGCGAAGTTGGGAAAATAGAAGAAGGAATGCCCATTAATATTACCATAGGAGCTATGCCTGATAAGGAATACAAGGCAAAATTAAACTATATAGCTCCCAAAGGAGAAACTGTTAATGGAGCTGTTCAATTTGATATTGAAGCAAAATTAGTATTAGATAAAAATGATAAAATTAGAGCTGGTTTAAGTGCTAATGCTTCTATTATTCTAGATAAAGTTGAAAAAGCTTTAACATTAAGTGAATCGCTATTACAATATGATAAAAAGACAAAAAAACCATTTGTAGAAATTGAAGTAGGCGAACAGCAATATGAGCGTAGAGACTTGGAATTAGGCATAAGTAATGGAATTATAGTTGAGGTTAAAAAAGGAATTAACGAGAGCGATAAGATCAAGGTTTGGAATGCTCTTGGTCAACCAGAAGAAAAGGAGAGGTAAGCAATGTAATATTCAAATAAGATAATAGCCAAGTAGTTGCTTAAACAGCTATTTTCAAGCTTGCTTTTAGCCTTTATACACATTTAAATAAAACATTAAATTAGATCCATAATTTGATAATCATTAATTGAATAAAGAGGAATTCAAAATATTAAGTTTAAAAATGAAAGATTATATATTAATAGTAATCACCTGTATTGCACTTCAAGTAGTTGCTCAGGAAACTCCTAAAACATGGTCTTTACAAGAATGTATAGATTATGCGGTAGATAATAATTTGCAAATAAAACAGCAATTATTAAGCTTAGATGATGCAGATATTGACATTCAAAATGCAGTAGGAGCATATCTTCCAAATTTGAGTGGTAGTGTAAACAATGCTTGGAATACAGGATTAAGTATCAACCCAATTACAAATATAACGGATCGGATAACGGTAAGAAATTCATCGTACGGATTAAGTACGCGCGTCCCTATTTTTTCAGGCCTACAAAACTACCATCGCCTTCAGCAAACAAAATTACAAAAGGTGGCCAATCAATATAATATTGATACTGCAAAAGACAATATTCGTATTCAGGTTACAAACAGTTATTTGCAAATTATAATTCAAAAAGAAAATTTACAAGTATTAAAAGCGCAGCACGAAATTACCTTGGGGCAATTAAAGCGAACTCAACAATTGATTGATGCAGGTAATTTGCCAAAGGGAGATATCTTAGAATTAAAAGCTACATCTGCAACGGATGTTCAAAATATTGCAAATAGCGAAAATAGTGTGCTAATTGCCAAAACAGCACTAATACAATTGCTAAACTTAAATTTTGATACTGACTTTAGAGTAAAAGAAATAGAGGCAACTTTTGACGACTTAGCAATTTTAGATCAACCTATAAATAGAATTGTAAGTAATGTTCTAAACCAACGAAATGAAGTTAAATTAGCAGCTCAAAATTTAGATATAGCAGATAAACAAATTGAGCTTTCAAAAGCGAGTTTGTATCCATCAATATCAGCATTTGCAAATGTAAATACAAGTGAAACAGGTAGATCAAATGAGGCACTATTTAAGCAATTAGACGATAATTTTGGATTTAATTATGGACTGTCCTTAAACGTGCCAATTTTCAGTCGATTTCAAAATCGGAATTCAGTAAAGCGATCCAAAATCAATAAGCTTCGCAATGAATTTGAATTAGCTCAAGTACAACAACGACTATCTAGGGAGGTATATCAAGCCTATTTAGATGCGCAAGCAAGTAATAAAGCTTTTGAAGCTTCTAACTTAGCAGTAAAAGCAAATGAGCAAGCGTATGAGTATGCTAAAAATAGATTTGAGGTAGGGATTAGTAATTCACTTGATTTTACGCAAGCAAAAATTCGTTTTCAAAACAGCCAAGTACAACTAATCCAATCTAAATATGACCTATTGTTTAAATTGAAACTATTAGAATTGTATATCAAAGGTAAAATAGAGTAATTTCCTACGTAAAGTGCTGTTTTTAGATAGACCAATTACGGTTTAATAAAGAAAACAGTATATTTATAAAAATGTATTATTAGAAAATTATAAGAATGTCTAAATTTGGTCAATTAATAGATGTTAGCAAGCCAGTGCTTTTGGACTTTTTTACCGATTGGAGTGAAATGTCAAAGGCTATGAATCCAGTCCTTCGTGACGTTGCAGCAGCAATTGGAGATAAGGGGAAAGTAATTAAGATAAATGTAGATAAAAACGAGGAGTTAGCAAATGCACTTCGCGTTAATGGAGTGCCTACATTAATGATTTACAAAGGAGGAGAAATGGTATGGCGGCAAAATGGAGAGCAGGATGCTAACACGCTTATTTCGTTAATGAGTCAACACGTTTAAATCGAAATCCTTTTTTATTGAAGTGTTCTAATACTTTAGGAAGCACAAATTTAATTTTTTCTTCACATTTTTTGCTGTCATGAAAAACAACAATACTACCATTAGTAGCATTGTTAATTACATTATTAAGGCATACTTCTTTGGAAATAGAACGATCAAAATCGGCACTTAATACAGACCACATTACAATTTGATATCCATTAGTATAAATTAGCTTGCGTTGTGCTTTAGTGCATTTTCCAAAAGGAGGACGAAATAGTTTTAATGCATTATAGTTGTGCAAATATATTTTTTTATCGACCAGCATCACTTCCGAAAAGTAGTCTTTAGGGTTGGTTTTCCATCCATTAACATGATGTTGGGTATGGTTTCCAATACTATGTCCTTTATCAATTAATGTATTAAACAATACAGGATTTTTGTCAATATTATCTCCAATACAAAAAAAAGTAGCTTTTGCATTGTACAGTTCAAGTTGTTCTAAAACAAAAGAAGTAACCTCGGTAGGTCCATCATCAAAAGTTAAATAAAGTGTTTTTTCTTTAGCACTGTAGTGCCAAATTCGCTTTTTAAAAATAAGTGAAAGCCATCGTGGACTTTTTATCCAGTAGGCTTTCATCTTAATTGTTAATGCTATCTATAGGTTCAGAAACAGTAGATTTTTTAATTCGTTCCTTGGTGTCGTAACCTTCATCATCATTATAAAAGCTACCAAATAATTTAAGAAATTGATTAAATTCATCTGCTTTTTGTTCCAAAATTTCATAATCTTCGTTAATTACTAAAAGATCAACAACACTACGGTATCGCTCTACTTGCGTAATTATATCTTCAGCATTTTTGTACATAGATTCTGGTTTTAGACTAGCATAATAAGCTAATTTTTCTTGATACTTTATTGCTAGTTTATCCCACAACTCTCGTGCTTTTTCTTTTTCTCCTACCTGGTAGTAGCCATTTACAAAAGGTTCGAGTAAAGTGTAATATTCGTAATACTCGATAGGCATTTTTTTGAGACTAAGATCAATTACATTTTTAGCCTTATCTACCTTCTTTTCTTCTAATAAATGCTCCATTAAACGTGCAAGAGTGCTTCGGTAAGTAATTGCATTTTTACGGGTTTCAGGATCGTGATAAATAGTAGGGTCTTCGCTATTTCCCCAATCCCATTGCATAACCATATCGTACAATTGATCTGTATTAATACGCCCCATTTCAAAAGGGTTATTACGATCTAAAGCTGTTTTAATAGGGACTAGTTTATAGGTTAAACCAGTAAGTTGCAAATAATCTTTCATCCACAAATAATCATCATCTCCAAAACTTCCTCCTGTAAAGTAAATAGGGCGCTCCCAATTATTGTTAGCTATAATATCAAGCATTAGTAAACGATTTTTGTATAATATGTCGCCTTTAACTTTTAAGATAATTTCATCTACAATCAAATGTGCATCCTCAGGAGCTACAATTCCGTTTCGTAATACTGCTTCTTTGTCCACAGGGATACGAATATTTTTAGTTGGAAAAGTATTTACAAAACTTCCACTCTGCAATTCTGCTTGTGTGCGCTTGTCACTATTTTCAATCCAGTTCATCCAACTTTTAATATCCAGTGTATCCTTAGTTAGCTCTTTGTAATAAATAGCATCATTATTACCCCATCGGTAAAACTTATGTTCTAATTGTGAGGGTATAGGAGGGCTCTTGTAAGCGGCTCGCTTCATTTGATCGATATACCAATCCGTAGCAAAAAGACTAGTGTTAATAGTACGAACATCGGTTCGGTATTCTTCTATATCCTGAGCATACCAAAGTGCAAAAGTATCATTGTCTCCAATAGTAAACAGCAAAGCATTTTCATCGCAAGAATTTAAATACATTTTAGCCATTGCAGGAGCTGTATATTTGTTGGCTCGACTATGATCGTCCCAGTTTTGTGATGCCATAAGTATAGGTGCCCCTAAAAGAGTTACCCCAAACACGACAGGAACACTAAATTTTGGTGATAAATATCTTCGGATTCCTTCATAAATAGCATAAGCTCCAAACCCTATCCAAATGGCAAAAACATAAAAAGACCCTACTAAGGCATAATCACGCTCACGAGGCTCAAAAGGTCTTTCATTAAGATATACTTTCAAAGCGATCCCTGTAAAAAGAAAGAAAAGGAGTAAAACCCAAAAATTCTTTTTGTCGTATTGTAATTGAAATAATAATCCGATCAACCCAATTATTAGAGGAATAAAATAGTAGGTATTTCTACCTTTATTTTTAAGATCGTCAGTCGTTAAAAATTCTTGATTTCCCAAACGTAAAGCATCAATGGGTTTAATCCCACTAATCCAGTTTCCATCTTGATTAGTATATTTTCCTTGGTTGTCATTTTGTCTTCCTACAAAATTCCACATAAAATAACGCCAGTACATATATCCAAACTGGTATTCGAACATGTAGGCTACATTGTCTATAAATGAAGGTTTACTAACGTTAATATATTCGCCAAAACGACTTAAAAATTTAGTGTATTCTTCAATACCAAGTTTACCCCGTTTGTAATCAGTTAAAAACTCTCCAACTACGCGCTTTAAATCTTTATCATTAGCAAATTCTTTTTTAATGCTAAATTTTAAAGGACCAGTAAAACGCATATAGTTTTCTGCATGTTCGCTACTCCACATTCTGGGTAAAAAAGCCTTATGAGCCGCCTCCAAGTTTTGTCTCGCGTTTTTGTATTCGTTTACAATAATGTATTTTTTCTTTTTTAAGTCTTTTTCATATTTAGGTTTATCGTCTAAATAAGGTTGCTGAGGATCTAGTCCTCCATAAATTTCTGAAAATTGAGGTCCGTAAAAAAGATGCGTTTCCTGATATTGTTCTCGGTTATAATAAGCTAGTAATTCACGTGCGTTGTTGGGGTTATTTTCGTTAACTACTGTGCCTGCGTTAGCACGAATAGGTAGCATTAACCAACTAGAAAAACCAATTAAAATAAATAATATACAAAGGATAAGCGTATTAAGTTGGGTATATTCTTTTTTGATAGTGAATTTAATTCCAAAATAAAAAACGATAATAAACAATAATCCAGCAAATATAGACCCTGAGTTAAAAGGAAGTCCTAGACTATTGACAAAAAACACTTCGGTTTTACCGAAAAAAGCTAAAGTGTATGGGAGCAATAATTTAAAAATAAACATTAAAACAGCAACAACAATAATATTTGCAATCAAAAAGTTTTTAAGAGTAATTGTTTTGTAATTCTTAAAAAAATATAAAAAACCAATAGCAGGAATTGTTAACAATGCCATAAAGTGAACGCCAAAGGACAATCCAATAACAAAAGCAATCAAAATTAACCATCGATTACCTCTTGGTTGGTGCATTTCGTTTTCCCAGCGTAATCCTAAATAAAATAAGACCGAGAGTAAAAAGGACGCCATTGCGTAAACTTCGGCCTCTACAGCATTAAACCAAAAACTATCAGTAAACGTAAATGTTAAAGCGCCAACTGCTGCGCTTCCTAGAATCATCCATTGGGAAGGAGTAGAAGTTTTTTCAGTGTTTTTCAGAGCAACTAACTTTCGAATTAAATATGTAATAGACCAAAACATGAATAAAATGGTAAATGCGGAAGCAAAAACCGACATCATATTCACGGTTAGGGCAATTAATTGGGCATTACCAAAGCTGAAAGTAGCAAAAAAAGCTCCCAACATTTGGTATAATGGCGCCCCAGGTGGATGTCCTACCTGTAGTTTTGCTGAAGTAGAAATATACTCACCAGCATCCCAAAAGCTGGCAGTAGGCTCTACTGAAATAGAGTAGGTAATAAAAGCAATGGCAAAAACACACCATCCAATAATAATATTCCACTTTTGGAAGTTGAAAATCTTCATATATACTAGCTTGATAAAAGTTAAGCGAATTTAGTAATTAATATAGATACGATTCCATTTGTAAGTAATTTCAATTTGTGTAATTTTTTTTCGATTTTTATTTGTGGAAATGGAATTAAGTCTTAAATTTGCATCCGTATTGAAAAATACTGGCCTATGGTGTAACTGGCAACACGTCTGTTTTTGGTACAGAAGAGTCTAGGTTCGAAACCTAGTAGGCCAACAAAGGAACTTTAACTTCAGTTTTAGTTCCTTTTTTTGTGCGCATAATTTTAAGTGATTCGAAATAGGCAGGGTGTGCAATTTTTTAGAATTGATTTCGTTAATTAATCTAAAATTATTGAACCCTAGTTTCAACTTAAAAAAACACTATTTTGAATTTTATTAAAAAATTAACAATCTTACTTTCAATTGGAGTCATAACTTTTTCATGTGAAAATGATGATACTTTGGAAGTTGTAAAACCTGAAGATCCCTCAGAGTTACCAGAAATAAAAGAACCAATAGAAGTAACTGATCCTAAAGATCCAGAAGACCCAAACAAGCCAACACCTATTGAAACGGAAATAATTGATCCGACGGTAAGCACCTCCTTAACAAACGAATTAGATCGTATGTTTTTTGAACAACTTAAAGGCTTTGGAGATATTTATGACACAAAAAAAAATATAAGTGATTATAATTTTTTGAATTACCCAATGTATTTCATTTTTAAAAACGAGGATGGAAATGTAGAAAAGGGATTTGTAATTAATCCAATATCAACTATTGAAAATGCGGTTAAGCTTGGGGAAAACGAAAATTTTGGATTAAACATTTATCGGTACGATAAGCAAATGAATGATGGATTAGAAGAATTAAACGGTGCCGATGGTAATGGGTTGTATGGATTTGATTTTACTATTAAGGGGGAGAATAATTATTACTTACAAACTTATGAAAAAAAAGGGGTTAAGGGTTTAAATGGTTTAAATGACATCACTACAGCAGCTCACGAAGCTTTTCACGATCATTATCAAACAACAAAAGCATCAACAAACTCGAAATGGAATTTTAGTTTCAACCTAATTCAAGACGAAAAGAATTTTCCCATCACAAAAGAATTATTAGAACTCCAGCTTTTAAATACGGAAATTTTAAAAGAATTTCCTAATATTACTGATGTTTCACTGATTAGAGAGAAGATGAAACAATATGTGTCTATAAAATCTGAAGAACTAGAGCTAGACCCAACGAGTAATAAACTAATTTTAAATACAGAATTAGAGCAAGAACGATTAGAAGGAGCTCCACATTATGTTGAGATATTAGCGCGTAGGGAATTTTCGTTATTAAATGCAAACGATCCGAACTACGAAAGTTTTGGATTCTCCACATTAGATAGTGATGAATCTTTTTTTACTCCTATAAAAGGGCATTTGCCATTTACATATAAAATAGAATCTAGATCATCACTTCAAAGAGTTATGGGTTTTGATGTTGCTTACCCAATGGGAGCTTCAGTAATTTATGCCATTAACAAATTAAATAAAGAAAAAGTACAACTTATTAATAGTCAAACACCATACAGAATAATAAGCGAAATGCTTAATTTAAGCGACTCTGAGAAAAGTAGAGCATTGGTAAAAGCAAAAGCTTCCGTAGATTGGAAAAAAATACAAGATAGAGCTACTCAGTTATTAAATTTGAGATAGGCTTTTAGGTATTATTTTTAAAACAAATATCTTGTACAAACAGGTGTTAGGTTACCTAAAACACTACAAAAAAGGAAAACTTTGCAATTAATTGTAAAGCTTTCCTTTTTTAAGTATGTATAGCAGTTGTTAAACAAAAAGTTAATTTACTATTATGTGTAGTAGATTGTAGTAATTAACAATTAATTAGATTTTACTTAGAGTCATTTAAATTCCAGTTATATTCATAAAAAGAGACATTTAATTTAGCCTTTAAAGGTGTTTTTCGATAAATATTTAAAAAGTCAATGTAAGATCCATATTGTTTAAAGTCTTGTGCATACCATTCAAATATTTTTGAAATTTTTACGTTTTTTCCAGCTTCACGAATAAAGTTAGGATCATTAATTGCAGCAACAGTTTGTTGTTGTAATTGATTTTCTAATTTTTTAGGAGTATAAGCTTCTGAAATAATAGGAGGGCAGCCAAGACCAGCGCATACTAAAGCAAAATGAAATCGAGCTTCTTTAGGATAAGTCTTGCGTAAGATGTCATTTTCAATCCCATTTAAAGTCGTTTTTTTGCCAGCAACCGTAATTTGTATTTTATCAAAAAGGCCATCAATTTTTAGTGGATTATTTATTGGATAATAATCACTGATTTTTTTGATTACAATTAGGTTATATGTATTAATGTAAAAAGCCTTAAATTCATTAGGTCGGTTTTCACTAACATTTGCTATCGCAGCCATTTCTAAAAGATCATTCAATGCTTGTGGATTTGCTTTTACTTCACTGTAATTAACAAGACCTTTGGTAACAGTAGCTTTGAGAAAAGTATCTACTTTAGTAAAAAAGGAAGCCGGTACTTGAGCAAAAGCAATTTGAGATACTAAAACTAAAGTAAAAAGTAGGGTTAATTTTTTCATTATATTTTTTCTTATTTATAAATTACATTAATTATGTCGATAATAGGAAGGCAGTGCTTACATTTTTTTAAATAATAATTTAAGTTTATGATCTTTAGAACTGCAATTTTGTTTTTTTTAATGTCAATTTCAGCTTGTCAATCAAATCAAACGGATAGTCAAACGAGTAAATTATCTGAAAAAGAACAACAGCAACAAAAAGCACAAGAAGATAAAAAATGATGGACGGTGATACTACAGATAAGGATAAATTTTATTTCTTAGCATTAGGCGATAGTTATACTATTGGAGAAGCAGTTAAGAAAGAAGAAAGTTTTCCTTTGCAATTGAGTACAAAATTGAATTCAGTTTTTCAAAATAAAATTAATACTCAAATTATTGCAACTACAGGTTGGAGAACTGATGAATTGGTTACAGCTGTTGAGAAAGAGAAATTGAACAATACATATGATTTTGTGACTTTACTAATTGGTGTAAATAATCAATTTCAAAAGCGGGACTTTTTACAGTATAAAGAAGAGTTTGTACAGTTACTAGATATTGCTGTTGCTTTAGCTCGTGGGAAAACAGAAAAAGTAGTAGTGCTTTCTATTCCAGATTATGCTTTTACCCCTTTTGGAAAAAATAAAGAAGGCGTCAGTCAGGGTGTAGATAAATATAATGTATATGCTAAAAGTATTTCGATCAGTAAAAAAGTTGATTTTATCAACATTACAGACATTTCGCGCAGAGGTTTAGAAGAACCCGAATTAGTAGCTAGCGATGGTTTACATATTTCAGGTTTAGTATATAAAGAAGTTGTAGAACGCATTTTTGACATGAAATTTAAAGATCTTAAAACTTTAAAATAACTATTTGTGATTTTAATACTTTAAAAAAGGATTCTTCACTAAATTTCAGTTTTTAAAAAAAGAATATTTTGACAAAAGTGACCATGCACTGGGAACAATTATTATCCCTTCGTAAACAGGGAGATACACGCAAGCGATTACGTATTGAAGAAGACGAAACCCGTTTGGGTTTCGAAGTAGACTACGATCGTATTATTTTTTCAGCACCATTTCGAAGTTTACAAGATAAAACACAAGTTGTGCCTTTATCCAAAACCAGTTTTGTGCATACAAGACTAACCCACAGTTTAGAGGTATCAGTAGTGGGGCGTTCGTTAGGTAGAAGCGTTGGAAAACAAATTCTTGAAAAGTATCCCGCATTGAAAGAAACCCATGGTTACAAGTCCAATGATTTTGGAGCAATAGTGGCAGCAGCTTCATTAGCACACGATATTGGGAATCCTCCTTTTGGGCATTCGGGAGAAAAAGCAATAGGAGAGTATTTTAAATCAGGGAAAGGAAAACGTTTCAAAAAAGATTTAACATCAAAGCAGTATACAGATTTAGTTAAGTTTGAAGGAAATGCAAATGGATTTAAAATCCTTACCGAAATTAAAAACGGTGGAGGGCTTAGAATGACATATGCGACATTAGGAGCCTTTTTAAAATATCCTAAACCGTCATTACCACATAAACCAACTAAGCATATTGTCCATAAAAAATTTGGATATTTCCAAAGTGACGAATCTTTTTTTAATGAAGTCGTAGCCGATTTAGAGCTTTTGAAACAAAATATAGAAGGTGAAGATTGTTATTTTCGCCATCCGTTAACCTATTTAGTGGAAGCGGCTGATGATATTTGCTATACCATTATCGATTTTGAAGACGGAATTAATTTAGGGTTGCTCAATGAAGACGAAGCCTTAGATCATTTGATAGAACTCGTAAAGGATCGATTAAATGTAGAAAAATATTCCAAATTAATAACAACGGCAGAACGCGTAAGTTATTTGAGAGCGTTAGCAATTGGAGTTTTAATAGGGGAAGCAGCAGATATTTTTATTGAAAATGAAGAGGCTATTCTAAAAGGTGAATTTCAAGATGCGTTAATAGAGCATAGTAGGTTTAAGTTGCAAATTGAAGATATTATTAAGATAAGTGTCGATAAGATTTACCAAAGCAAAGAGGTGATTGAGAAGGAGATAACTGGCTATCAAATTTTGAACACCTTATTAGATGTATATTGCGGGGCAGTTTATAACTATCATGAAGATAGTCCAACATGCTACGATAAATTAATTTTGAAAGCGGAAGGCGCTTATTTTGATTACAAAAACAGGGACTTGTATTCACGATTAATCAGTATTTGTCAATACATTGCGAGTCTAACAGACGGAAACGCTTTAGAGAAATTTAAAAAAATTAAAGGATTAGGGATTTAATGCAGAAGGATAAAATGGAAAACCAGTACTCAGCTTATTATAAAAATCATTCAGAAAAAGAACTTATAGAAGTTATAAATCAACCAGAGATATATGAGGATGAAGCAAGACTAGCAGCATTTTATAAACTAAAACAGAAAAATGTTAAATTAAATGGAGGGCAATTAAAAGATTTTGACAAGTTGAAAGACGAGTTGATTAGGCAAGAAAGAATACAAGGTGCAGAAAAAGTACTGCAAACTGATGTAGATAAAATTCAAGAATGGTATTCGCCAGCGGCTGTTTTAGGTTTTTCTATTTTTTTAAGTCCGCTATTTGGAGCAATATTATTATCATATAACCTAAAAAAAGCAAATAAAAAACCTCAGGCAAATTATGTTATTATAATTGGGGTTCTATTTTTAGCACTTGGGGCAACTTTAGCATATACTGGTAGAATGACTCAAATAGCTTCAATAGGAATAAGTGTAGTAGCAGGATTAATTTTTATTGAGCTATTTTGGAAAAAACATTTAGGTTATCAAACAAAATATAAACGAAAATCAATATGGAAAGCGCTAATCATAGTGCTTGGAATTGTAGCTTTGTTGGCTGGAATTCAATTTTATCTCAATCCAGAATTATTTAAAGAGCTAGTCAAAATAGCACAAACAAAATAATACTAAAAAAGGCTTAATAGAAGTTGATAGGTTAAATATTTAATGCGGAAGTCAAATTTTGGTATGATAATTGTAATCTAACTAGTGAACTAATTTATAGCTATTATGAAAAATATAATCTTATATATTACCATATTTACAGCTGGATTTTCTGTATTTGCACAACAGGACAACTTAGCTTTAGAGGCAGATCAAAATCCAAACTACGAGATCTCTCAAAATAAGTATACTGATAGTATACAAAAAAGCCACACGCTTTTACAAGGGACTACATTACAAGATACATATAGGGCAATTGACCCTCTTGAAGAGAAAAGAGAATTAAAATCATTAAGGCGACAACATAGAGCGCAACGTCCTTATTGGAGACATCAACGCAGACTAGAACGTATTAGGAATACACAATATTTTGAAAATAATACTTGGGGATGGGGCAATAATTTGAATAACAACTTTTATTCAGGATTTAACAATTTTCATAATAGAAGATTTAATAATTTTTATAAAAGAGGGTTTAATACAAGACATCGCAGAAACATTAGAAATTATAGTTTTGGATATAATGCTTTAAGTTTAGGTGTTTTAGCAGCTTGTCTTTTTTAAAAAAATCAAATTAATACAATCATATTAAAAATATAGAATGAAAAAATCAATAATAGCAATTACCTTTTGTGTACTCGGAATATCATTGTTTACTTCATGTGCCAGAAAAATCACACGTGTAGCAACAGATACTCAAATAGATATAAGTGGACGTTGGAATGATACCGACTCACGTTTAGCAGCTGAAGAATTAACAGATCAAATACTATCAGGAGATTGGCTTACTAATTTTATACAAGAAAAAGGTAAAAAGCCTGTAGTTATAGTAGGTTTAGTTCGCAATAAATCTCATGAGCATATTGAAAGTGAAACCTTTATCAAAGACATTGAAAAAGCAATAATTGGAAAGCAAAAAGCGCGAGTAGTTCAAGGGGGAAAAATGCGCGAAGAGTTAAGAGCAGAGCGCGGAGACCAACAAACAAATGCATCCGTATCCACAGTTAAAAAATTTGGTTTGGAAACAGGAGCAGATTATATGTTACAGGGAAGTATCAATTCAATAGTTGATGCGCACAAGAAGCAAAAAGTAGTTTACTATCAAATAGATTTAGAATTAACAAATTTACAAACAAATGAAAAAGTTTGGATCGGAGATAAAAAGATAAAGAGATTAGTAAGAAACTAAATTTTTAAAGACTCGTAAAAAAGCTTTCCTAGGAAAGCTTTTTTAATAAATACATTATTCCTTATTAAGTATTGCGACAATAAAGTTGTATACGCTCATGAAATACAGTTTTTCACAAATAAATATTCTTTTTTGGTGTAGTTGCTTGTTATTAATTTGTACAAGTTGCGCAACATACAATAGCCAAAGTCAAGTTTTTCAAACAAAGATTCAGCAAGGTGATACCAAATCTGCTTTAACAGCAATTGATAAAAATAAGTTTTTAGCAAAGCCAAGAAATCGATTGTTATATCTTCTTGAAAAAGGGAAAGTAGCCTATTTAGATGGGAACTATAAATTGAGTAATCAGCTATTTAATGAAGCTGATATGAATATCGAAGAAAATAAAAAAGCGGTAGGAAACAAAATAATAGGTGCACTTTTAAATCCAGAGAAAGAAACCTATAAAGGTGAGGATTTTGAAAAAGTAGCAATTCATTACTATAAAGCGCTTAATTATACCTTCCTTAGTAAGTATGACGAAGCTTTAGTAGAAGCAAAAAGAATTTCGCTTCAACTTCAAAAAATAAATGAAGCCTACCCTGAAGGTAAAAAGAACAGATATAAAGATGATGCTTTTGCACTAAACCTACAAGGTTTATTGTATGAAGCATCAGGGGATGTTAATAATGCTTTTATAGCTTATCGAAATGCAGTAGATTTATATTTAGAAAATCAAGGGACATACATAGGAGTTCCAATACCTAAGCAATTAAAGCAAGATGTACTCCGCACAGCAGATATTATGGGATTTTCGAATAATGTAGAGGAGTACGAAAAAAAATTAGGGATTAAGTATAAAAAAGAAAAAAACCAATCAGATCAAGAAGTGGTTGTCTTTTGGGAAAATGGCTTAGTACCTTATAAGGATGAAACTTTTTTTACATTCACAGTTTTACCTGGTGCTGGCTTAGGTTATGCAACAATTATTAATGAAGATTTATCATTAGACCTCCCGTTTCCAACTTTTAATAAAAATAGCTCGACTTTAGATGTATTTAATGTAGCTTTTCCTAAATATGTAGCAAGACAACCTTATTACAATAGCGCTACTATCATTAGTGCAGAAAACACTTATGATTTCCAACTAGCGCAAAATTATGATGAAATTGCTTTTAAAACATTAAAAGACCGTACTGTTCGCGAAATCGGAAAAATGGCATTGCGTATCGCAACAAAAAAGGCAATGCAATACACTGTGCAAAATCAAAATGAAGGTTTAGGAATAGCTCTTAGCTTGGTAAATGCATTAACCGAGAGTGCTGATACTAGAAATTGGCAAAGTTTGCCTAGTAAAATATATTACAGTCGTGTTCCATTAAAAGGAGGAGAAAGTACCTTAAATTTTCAACTTCAATCTTTTTCTAGAGGTAAAAACCAAATTGAAATCAAGGTAGATCAAAAAAAAGGACTTCAATTTAAAAAGGTTTCTTCTAACAAAGTGTATAAATAAGACATAAGTTTTATTTTTGCATCCTATGAAAATTCTACATTTAGATAATAATCACGAATTATTAATAAGTCAATTGATAGCTGCAGGCTATAAAAACGAAGAAGACTATAGCTCTACAAAAGAAGAAGTGGAAAATAAAATAGCTGATTACGAAGGTATTGTAATTCGTAGTCGCTTCAAAGTGGATAAAACATTTATGGATGCGGCAACTAATTTAAAATTTATAGCTAGAGTAGGAGCTGGACTTGAGAGTATTGATTTAAAAGTAGCTGCAGAAAAAGGAATAAGCCTATTTTCTGCACCCGAAGGAAATAGGAATGCAGTAGCAGAACATACTCTAGGTATGATTTTATCTCTATTTAATAAATTGAATAGTGCAGATAGACAAGTAAAAGAAGGGCAATGGCTGCGAGAAGTAAATCGGGGAATTGAACTAGATGGTCTTACGGTAGGTCTTATTGGTTATGGAAACATGGGAAAAGCTTTTGCTAAAAAATTAAGGGGTTTCAATGTTGAGGTGATTTGTTATGATATTAAACCTGACGTAGATGATAGTAATGCCGAGCAAGTGGAATTAAAGGAGCTATTTGAAAAAACAGATGTACTTAGCTTACATACTCCATGGACACCTTTAACCAATCAAATGATAAACAAAGACTTTATATCGAAGTTTAAAAAACCCTTTTGGTTGATAAACACTGCAAGAGGAAAAAGTGTAGTTACTATGGATTTAGTAAAGGCTCTAAAGTCAGGGAAAATTAAAGGAGCAGGCCTAGATGTGTTAGAATATGAGAAGCTTTCCTTTGAGAAATTGTTTTCTAACAACAAAATGCCCACGGAATTTAAAGAATTACTAACCTTTAGTAATGTAATATTGAGTCCTCATGTAGCAGGTTGGACAGTAGAGAGTAAAGAGAAATTAGCACAAACAATAGTAGATAAAATTATTAAGAAGTTCGGAAAACTATAAATATGGACTAAGGTTTGCATATTCGAAAGCTAACACATTTAGATTGGTGTGTGATTTCTTTAGTATACCACAAGAAGGAGTTTTTGTGAGTAACACTACTTTTAAAAGCAAAGTTTAATCTTGGTGTCAATGGAATAGTGATCACCAAGGTTAATGTTGTGTTTTAGCGCACAGCTTAATAGACAAGTAGTTGCTTTTGGAGCCTCATTAAGTTTGTGTTTTTTAGGAGCAGCTCAATTGGAAATAGATATATCTCAAGCCTATCAAAGTTTAGGGGTAGAAGTTTAGTTGTTAAAAAAATCATCAGAATAAGTGAACCTCTAGGTTTTTGATTTATCCAAACTCAAATTGTTAAATCGAATCAAAAAATAATTAGTTTTTAGAAGTTATATTTTCGTGCAACTGGGGAGTAAAAAATCCATCCGTAAAAATGAAATCTGGTAGAATACTATCTTGTTAAAAAAAAGAAGTCAAGTGATAGAGGTTTAATATTTAGAGCCTTTTTCATATTGCAATATGTTTTACGGTTGTAGTTTCTAGACCTTGCAGCCTCACTTGATGGTATTAATCATAATATTCAAAATAAATTTTCAATTCTAAGCAAGCGGTTTGCTTAATATATAGTTTTTTTATATTCTCAATTTACACAAAAGTCAAAGTATACTATTTTATAAGGAATTCTATTGTGTGTTAATAATAGGTAAAGTGTTGTTATCGATTTTTATTAATTAGGGAGGGGGCTATGTACCATATACAATTCATTGGTTGTTCAAGATAGTCTATAATTAAAGTAATATAGAGCAAAGATTTGTTTTAAGTTACTGATTTAGAGGTTTAATAAAAAAGGATAAAAAAAAGTCAAGTAAAAATAGTTTATAAAGTAAAAAGAAGTTGTAGTTTTGCACCCCGCTACGCAAGTGGTTTAGTTCATAAAAAGGATGTTTAATTTCGGTTAATTTACTAGTTTGTTAAGAAGTGGTAAGTGCTTAAAAAAAATTTTTAAAAAATATTATTTTTTAAGTTGTTAAAGTAAAAAGAAGTTGTACATTTGCACCCCGCTACGCAAGTAGTTAAAGTTCATTAAAAAGGTTGTTAGGTTGTAGTTTTTTTTTAGGAGTTATAAAATTGATTTAAGAGTTGATTTTAGTTTCAAAAAAAACAAAAAAAACTTTTTATTTTTTGTTTTAAATTAAAAAAAAAGTTGTAGATTTGCATCCGCTTAGCGAGCTAAGTAAAAGAGTTGAGTTGTTAGAGACGGCGCTTAATTAACAAGAAAAAAGTTCATTGACATATTGATTGACAGCGCGTATGATTGCTAATTTATTAGTGAGAATACCAAATTAAGAATTAAGACTAGAAATTTTGTTTTGAGGCGATTATAATTTTTGTTTCATTGATTTAGTAGATAAGTTTTTAACATATTTAAAGATTAACGATGAAGAGTTTGATCCTGGCTCAGGATGAACGCTAGCGGCAGGCTTAACACATGCAAGTCGAGGGGTAACATTGTAGCTTGCTACAGATGACGACCGGCGCACGGGTGCGTAACGCGTATAGAACCTACCTTTTACTGGAGAATAGCCCAGAGAAATTTGGATTAATGCTCCATAGTATAATTGAGTGGCATCATTTAATTATTAAAGATTTATTGGTAAAAGATGGCTATGCGTTCTATTAGTTAGTTGGTGGGGTAACGGCTTACCAAGACATCGATAGATAGGGGTCCTGAGAGGGAGATCCCCCACACTGGTACTGAGACACGGACCAGACTCCTACGGGAGGCAGCAGTGAGGAATATTGGACAATGGAGGCAACTCTGATCCAGCCATGCCGCGTGTAGGAAGACTGCCCTATGGGTTGTAAACTACTTTTGTATAGGAAGAAACGACATTATGTATAATGTTTTGACGGTACTATAAGAATAAGGATCGGCTAACTCCGTGCCAGCAGCCGCGGTAATACGGAGGATCCAAGCGTTATCCGGAATCATTGGGTTTAAAGGGTCCGTAGGCGGGTTTATAAGTCAGTGGTGAAAGTTTGCGGCTCAACCGTAAAATTGCCATTGATACTGTAGACCTTGAATTATTGTGAAGTGGTT
>Ga0209831_1000226_pt1:0-22500 | contig 52900 bp, 46 predicted proteins | sample Maine_Asex4_meta_FD_187451 | JGI IMG/M metagenome (GOLD analysis project Ga0209831, IMG submission 187451) | Marine algal microbial communities from Maine, USA - Maine_Asex4_metaG (SPAdes) (version 2) | ecosystem: Host-associated > Algae > Red algae > Unclassified | place: Maine, USA... | reverse complement strand
TTTAGGTGCAGCGTATACAAAGTTTTATAGAGGTAGAGCTACTGATTGGATGCGGGGGCTTCACCGCCTACCAATTCCTGACAAACTCCGAATGCTATAAAATGATTGTATGCAGTGAGGGCATGGGTGCTAAGGTCCATGTCCGAGAGGGAAAGAACCCAGACCATCAGCTAAGGTCCCTAAATATATACTAAGTTGAACTAACGAGGTTGAACTGCTTTGACAGCTAGGATGTTGGCTTGGAAGCAGCCATTCATTTAAAGAGTGCGTAACAGCTCACTAGTCGAGCGGTTCAGCATGGATAATAATCGGGCATAAGTATATTACCGAAGCTATGGATTTCAATATTAATTTATTGAAGTGGTAGGGGAGCATTGTAGTGACGCTGAAGGTGTATCGTAAGATATGCTGGAGTAGCTACAAAAGAAAATGTAGGCATAAGTAACGATAATGCGGGCGAGAAACCCGCACGCCGAAAGACTAAGGTTTCCTCAGCTATGCTAATCAGCTGAGGGTTAGTCGGGACCTAACGCGAACCCGAAAGGGGTAGTGGATGGACAACAGGTTAATATTCCTGTACCTGCTCACGCTAAAAGTGACGGAGGCGAATAGATGGTGCGCACTGACGGAATAGTGCGTTGAAGGAAGTGGTAACACTCCGATAGTACACCGAGGCTTCGGCTGGCGTGATAATCCATCAAATCGACTTCCAAGAAAAACAAGTGAAGCAGCCCGTACCCTAAACCGACACAGGTAGTTGGGATGAGAATTCTAAGGCGCTCGAGCGATTCATGGTTAAGGAACTAGGCAAAATCGACCCGTAACTTCGGGAGAAGGGTCGCCCTCCACAGTCTTCGGATTAGTGTGAGGGCCGCAGTGAAGAGGTCCAGGCGACTGTTTATCAAAAACACAGGGCTATGCTAATTTGAAAGAAGATGTATATGGCCTGACACCTGCCCGGTGCTGGAAGGTTAAGTGGAGTTGTTAGCTTCGGCGAAGCAATGAAATGAAGCCCCAGTAAACGGCGGCCGTAACTATAACGGTCCTAAGGTAGCGAAATTCCTTGTCGGGTAAGTTCCGACCTGCACGAATGGTGCAACGATCTGGACACTGTCTCAACCATGATCTCGGTGAAATTGTAGTATCGGTGAAGATGCCGGTTACCCGCTGTGGGACGAAAAGACCCCGTGCACCTTTACTATAGCTTAGTATTGGTTTTGGATAAGTAATGTGTAGGATAGGTGGGAGACTTCGATCCTGCGTCGCCAGGCGTAGGTTAGTCATTGTTGAAATACCACCCTTTGCTTGTCTAAAGCCTAACTCAGAGATGAGGACAGTGCTTGGTGGGTAGTTTGACTGGGGTGGTCGCCTCCAAAAGAGTAACGGAGGCTTCTAAAGGTTTGCTCAGTACGGTTGGTAATCGTGCGTGGAGTGCAATGGCATAAGCAAGCTTGACTGCGAGACCTACAAGTCGATCAGGTACGAAAGTAGAGCATAGTGATCCGGTGGTTCCGCATGGAAGGGCCATCGCTCAAAGGATAAAAGGTACGCCGGGGATAACAGGCTGATCTCCCCCAAGAGCTCACATCGACGGGGGGGTTTGGCACCTCGATGTCGGCTCGTCACATCCTGGGGCTGGAGAAGGTCCCAAGGGTTGGGCTGTTCGCCCATTAAAGTGGCACGCGAGCTGGGTTCAGAACGTCGTGAGACAGTTCGGTCTCTATCTACAGTGGGCGTTAGAAATTTGAGTGGATCTGACTTTAGTACGAGAGGACCGAGTTGGACTAACCTCTGGTGTATCTGTTGTTCCGCCAGGAGCATTGCAGAGTAGCTACGTTGGGAAGGGATAAGCGCTGAAAGCATATAAGCGCGAAACCCACCACAAGATGAGATTTCTTTAAAGGGTCGTGAGAGACGATCACGTTGATAGGCTATAGGTGTAAAGGCAGTAATGTCATAGCCAAGTAGTACTAATAACCCGTAGGCTTATGCGTTGAAACGCTTATAAGTGTTCTAATTTAAATTTTTTACTTTACAACACTCTAAAAAGATTTGATTTATCAATATGTTAAGATATTTGCGCTTTGCGCAGTTGATAGTTTTTAGTTTATAATTTAGTGTAATTTTTTACAATAAATCATAAATAGAAAATCAATAACAACCTTAAGGTGGTTATAGCAACGAGGCTCACCTCTTCCCATTCCGAACAGAGAAGTTAAGCTCGTTAGCGCTGATGGTACTGCATTTGTGGGAGAGTAAGTCGCCGCCTTTTTTGAAAGTCCTTTACATTAAGTTGTAAAGGACTTTTTTTTTATAATAAATTCAGCTTCTTTTTCTTTACAAGCTTTTGGTTGTAGTATATTTACTCAAAATTATTTTTATGCTTATTTCTAAAATTACATGGAATTTTCCTAAAGGAATTGATCTTGGCTTTTATACGATACATTTTTATAGCTTAATGTTTGTAGTGGCCTTTTCTTTAGGTTATTATCTAATGGGGAAAATATACAATAGAGAAGGACAGTCTAAAGAAAATTTAGAATCTGTTTTTATGTATTCTGTTTTTGCAACACTAATCGGAGCAAGATTAGGACAAGTATTTTTTTATCAATGGGATTATTTTCAGGATAATTTATTAGAAATATTTTTACCAGTAAAATTTAGTCCGGAGTTTCGATTTACAGGTTTTCAGGGATTAGCAAGTCATGGTGCAGCTATTGGTTTTATAGTAGCAATGTATTTGTATTCGAAAAAAATAATCAAAAAGCCCACATTATGGGCGCTAGATAGAGTTACTATACCAGCAGCTTTTGGAGGGATTTTTGTAAGGATAGGAAATTTTTTTAATTCTGAAATAATAGGGAAATCTACAGACTTTTTCACAGGTGTTCGATTTTTGAAATCAGATATTTATGAGTCTCAAGCGATTAAAATAACGGGAGTTAAAAATGCCAGAAAAGCATATAACGAAATAGCAAATAATCCTAAGTATTCTGATATACTTGAAAGCGTAGATTTTAGACATCCGGCACAATTATATGAGGCTTTTGGTTATATTTTTGTTTCTTTTGTTTTGTTGTTTATTTATTGGAAAACAGATAAGCGTAAGCAATTAGGTTTCTTGTTTGGAACATATATGCTATTAATTTTCTTTGTACGCTTTTTAGTAGAAAACGTAAAAGAGAGTCAGGGTGGTAAATTAGAAAATTTATTCAATGGATTCTTATCTACAGGACAATGGCTTAGTATTCCTTTTATGATAGTTGGGATTTATTTTATAGCTACTTCTAAGAATAAAATAGACACTAAATAATACGGTTTGAGTCAATTAAAAAAAGGAGCATTATTATCTTATGCAACGATTATTATTACTAATGTAGTAGGGTTATTATTAACACCATACATAATTCGTAGTCTAGGCACCTCTGAATACGGTTTGTATGCTTTAATCGGTGCTTTTATTGGATATATGATGGTGTTGGATTTAGGTCTCAATAACACTATTGTACGATTTATTGCTAAATACAGAGTTACTAATGACAAGGATGCAGAAAAGAATTTTTTAGCAAATATATTTATTATTTATTGTTTTATTTCGATTGTAATAGCACTAGTCGGTGTTATTATTTATTATAATATGAATTCTATTTTCGGTGATTCACTAACTTCTGAAGAGTTAGAAAAAGCCAAAATAATGGTAGTATTATTAATCTTTAATATAGCTATTACGCTTCCAGGTGGTGCATTTACAGGTATTTGTAATGGGTATGAAAAATTTGTATTTCCTAGAATAACAAACATTATACGATACATAGTAAGATCTTTATTAGTCGTTTCAGCATTGTTTTATGGTGGTAAAGCAATCTCCATTGTAGTTATTGATACAACATTAAATGTGTTAATTATTTTAATTAACGTCTATTATGTTTTTGCTGTTCTCAAAGTAAAAATAAAGTTGATAAAATTTGATAAGGAAGATTTTAAAACAATCTTCAATTATTCGATCTGGATATTTGTTTTTAGTATGATTGGTGAATTGTTTTGGAAATCAGGACAAATGGTTTTAGGTAAAACTCAGGATACTAAAGTGGTAGCTATTTTTGCAGTAGGGATTGTTTTAAGTGGTTATTTTGGAGCTTTTGCAGGAGCTATAAATAGTGTTTTTTTGCCTAAAGCAACTTTTATGGTAGAAAACAAGTCATCTAGGCAAGAGTTAACTTCTGTTTTTATAAAATTAGGAAGAATTCTTACTTTATTACTTTTGTTTATTTATGTAAGCTTTTTGTTGTTTGGTAAGCAATTTATCATCCTTTGGGTAGGTGAAACTTATGAAGATGCATATTTAATAAGTGCTATAATTATGACAGCTTATATTTTACCACTAGTGCAAAACTTTGCAAATTCAATAATAGAGGCTACAGGGAAATTTAAGTTTAAAGCAATAGTTTATTTTTTTACTATATTAACAGGAATTGTTTTAGGAGCATACTTGTCAAAAGAATATAGCTATTGGGCAATTGCATGGTGCTATTCTATTTTTTGGTTTATCAGTCAAATTATAATGAATTGGTATTTTAATGCTAAACTAAATATAGATATTATTCGATTTTTTAAAGAGACTTTCGGGAAAATGCTATTTGTTGTAGCAATATCCTATGGAATTGGTTTTTTGTTAAATTATTTTTTTGTTGGAGAAGGCTGGTTAAATTTATTAATCAAAGGATTTCTATTTTCATTAGTTTATGCGATAGCGGCATTTTTTATTATGTTAAATGAATATGAAAAAAAGTTATTTACAACGTTTAAAATTTTCAAATGAAAAAGAAAGTATTAAAGTTTATATCTAAAAAAATAGCGGCATTATATTGGGGATATTTAAAAGAAGAAATCGATAATTTCGTAATTGATTTTCAAAAAAGTAAATTTAAATCATTAGGAGAAAATGTGCTTTTTAAAGCAGGAGGAACTATTTATCACCCTGAGAATTTGTCAATTGGAGATCATGTAAGGATAGGTGATAATTGTTTTATAATGGCTATAGGTGGAGTAGATATAGCGGATGGATCTGTGATTAGCCGAAACGTATGTATTCATTCTGGAAATCATGATTACAAATCAACAAAGGTAATGCCCTATGACCAACAATATAATACACGCAAAGTTATAATAGGTAAAGCTGTTTGGATAGGTCAGAACGTTAATATATTGCCAGGCATTACTATTGGAGATGGTGCAATAATAGGGATGGGAACAACAGTAGTTAAAGATGTAAAAGCAGGAGATATTATTGGAGGTACAGGACAAAGAGTTCTAGGTAATAGGGATATGAGTGATTTTGAAAAAATTATAGAACAAGAAGGTTATTTTGCAAAAGAATTCCCAAAATTATAAAAAATGGTTTCAGTAATTATTCCAACATTTAAAAGAAGTGATAGATTGCCAATTGCAATTGATAGTGTTCTGAATCAAACTTATTCTGATATAGAGATCATTGTTGTTGATGATAATGGGGATAACAATTATAGATATATTACAGAATTAAAGTTAAAAAAGTATATTGATAACAATCAAATCAAATATATTAAGCACGCAGTAAATAAAGGTGGCTGTATTGCGAGAAATACAGGAATATTTGCATCTACAGGGAAGTATGTCACTTTTTTAGATGATGATGATTTTTATGAATCAACTAAAGTAGAAACGCAGTTAAATTATTTGAATCAAAATCCTGATTTTGATGCTTGTCTTTGTGCAATGTTCAGGATTGATGAGTCAGGGAGTTTTATAGAGTCTAAAGAGAATTACCCAAGAGGGACAACTTTGAAAGAGACTATTTTGAATGGAAATTGTTTTACTTCAATGCTTTTTATTAAAAGAAAGGTCTTGGAAGATTTGGAAGGTTTTTCGGACATCCCACGTTTCCAGGACAAGTATTTTATGTATAAGTTATTGAAGAATAAATATAAAGTAGGATTAATTAATAAGCGACTTTTAACACTAGTAGAACATACTGAAGATAGAATATCATTAACAAGTAGTACTAAGGTTAGTAAAGCACTTGTAATCTTATCCGAATTTGAAAAAGAAAACAAAGTGCTTTTTAGTAGTGAGGAATGGCGATTTCTTAAATATAAGTACCACACTCAAAAGGCTTTCAATTTAATTACAAATAAGTTTAGTGATAGAATTAGGGCTATAGGTAATGTTATTAATGCATTTAAATATTATACAGGTGGTAGCGATATTTTCAAACTTTTAATAAGAGTACTATTCTCAAATAATTTTTTAAAAAAAATAGGTTTAGTAAATAACTAACATTTATTATTAAAATAATAAAAAATGAAACTTCTATACATAACTAATCAAATCTGTGGAGCAGCTGGTTTAGAACGAGTATTATCAATAAAAGCAACTGCTTTAGCTGATAATTATGGGTATGAAGTGCATATAATTACATTGAATCAGGGTAAATTACCCCTTTTCTATTCATTTAGCAAAAAAATTAAATATCATGATATTACTGCGAATGGGAATTCAATAAATTATTTTAGAAAGTATTTAATTGGAATAAAAGCTAAGGTAAATGAAATTGCTCCTGATGTGATATCGGTATGCGACGATGGTCTTAAGGGTTTTTTATTACCAATCTTGCTTAGAAAACCTTGCCCGATGATTTACGAAAGGCATGTGTCTAAAGAAATAGAAAAAACTACAGAAAAAATAAACTTATTTAAAAGTATAAAAAGACACATAATTTATAAACTTATGTATTATGGAGGTGCTTCTTATGATAAGTTTATTGTACTTACTCAAAAAAATTTAAATGAATGGCCTTTAAAAAACACATTAGTAATTAATAATCCCCTTTCTTATAATCTTGATACAAAGAAAAGCGATTTAACAGAAAAAGTTGTTTTAGCTGTTGGCAGGCATAGTTATCAAAAAGGTTACGACAGGTTGCTAAGTGCGTGGGAAAAAGTAATAATTGCAAATCCTGATTGGAAATTATTGATATTTGGGAAAAAAGATAAATCTTTGGGGTTAAAAAAAATAGCTGATGATATGAATTTACATAATTCCGTTTATTTTAATGATCCTGTAAAAAATATTAATGAACAATACCAAAAGGCATCTATTTTTGTATTATCGTCTAGGTACGAGGGCTTCGGAATGGTGCTTATTGAAGCGATGATACACGGAGTACCATGTGTATCTTTTGATTGTCCATATGGACCTTCGGATATCATTGATCATAATAGAAGTGGTTTATTAGTAAAAAATGGGGATATCAATGATTTTGCGAATCAAATTAAAAAATTAATAAACTCAGAAAAACTCAGACGTGAAATTGGTAAAAAAGCAGTTGAAAAGGCAAGAAAATTCAGTCCTGAAATAATTATTCCTCAATGGGTAGAGCTATTTAAATCATTAAATATTAATAAATGAAAAATATTTTGCTTTTAATGCCATACGGTAGTGTTGGTGGGATGGAGCGCTTAGCTTTAACTTTTTATACGCATTATAAAAGTATAGGGTACAGCGTAAAAGCAGTTAAGTTTATTGGGCTTAAATCGGATATTGTACATTTTGATAGTGATGAATACATATTATCCAGAAAAGATTTGCATGAATTGTCTCCTATAAAACGACTCAAATTTTACCTATCTATTCCATTAAAATTACGAAAGATAATTCATAAAGAAAAAATTACTCATAGTATTTCTTTTGGAGATATGGCAAATATATATAGTGCATTAACATATACGAAGGATAGAAAAATAGGTAGTATCCATGCGTTAAAAAGTGTAGAGTTAAATGCTGGGAGTGTTTTTAATACCCTCATAAAGTATAGTTATAGAACTGTATATAAAAATTTACATAAAGTTGTATGTATTAGTTCAGCAATAAAAAAGGATTTACTAGATAAATGTAATTATAAATTTATAAATAATTTAGAAATAATTTATAATCCTCATAATTTAGAAAAAATTATACAGTTAGCTAAAGAGCCTATTGAAGATAAAACCGAGAAAAAAATATTTCAAAACGATGTTATTTTATTTTTGGGAAGATTATCTTATCAGAAATCACCATGGCATTTGATTAATGCTTTTTCTCAAATAAAAAATAAAAATTCGGTTTTAGTTTTTATTGGAGATGGAGATCAAGAAGTTATAAATTACATAAAAGAACAGGTAAATAAATTGGCTTTAGAAAAAAAAGTCTTTTTTTTGAGTAGAAAAAGTAATCCTTATAAATTTTTAGCAAAAGCTAAAGTATTGGCACTATCTTCTCATTATGAGGGAACTCCTAATGTAATTGTAGAAGCTATTGCTCTCCAAGTCCCTGTAGTTTCTTCTAATTGTACCAATGGTATTGCCGAGTTGATGAGTTTGTCAAAGGATATACTCTCTGTAAATGAAAATACTATTGTTGAGAGTGGTATAATTACACCCAATTTATATAAAGGCAGTTTAGGTATTCCTAATACTCAATCAAAGCTTTTTATGGAGGAGGAATTAAAATTGGCCGAAGCAATTGATCAGGTACTTGTTGATGAAAAAATAACAGCTTGTCTTTCACAAAATTCTAATGAGCTAACCGATAAGTTCGATATGTCTTTTGTTTGCAATAAATATTTAGAGTAATAGTTTAAAGAATAACGATTAATATATGATAGAATGCTTTTTAACTCAGTAGAGTATTTGATTTTTTTGCCAATGGTATTTATACTGTATTGGCTTATTTTTTATGAAAAATTAAAAATTCAAAATCTACTATTACTAATAGTAAGTTATTTTTTTTATGGTTTATGGGATTGGCGTTTTTTATCTCTAATAATTTTTAGTTCATTCTTAGATTTTTTTTGTGGATTGGCTATAGGAAATTCAGAGGTTAAAAAAAGAAAAAAACTGTGGTTGACTATAGGTATGCTAGTAAATTTAGGGTTTTTGGGAGTTTTTAAATATTTTAACTTTTTTTCAAACTCATTGAGCGAAGCTTTTTCAAAATTGGGTTATGAAATAGATGCTTTTACATTGGATTTTATACTTCCAGTTGGCATAAGTTTTTATACGTTTCAAACAATGAGTTACATGATAGATATTTATAGGGGGCATCTTAAGCCTACTAAAAATATTATAGCCTTTTTTGCGTTTGTTAGTTTCTTTCCTCAATTAGTGGCAGAACCTATTGAAAGGGCTACTAATCTTTTACCTCAGTTTTATGAAAAGCGTAAGTTTTTATATGATAACGCTGCAAATGGATTAAGTCAGATCTTATGGGGACTTTTTAAAAAAATTGTTATAGCAGATAATTGTGCTATTATAATAAATCAAATTTTTAGTGATTATATAAGTTTTAATAGCAGTACTTTGCTAATTGGTGCGATTTTTTTCGCTTTTCAAATTTACGGTGATTTCTCTGGATATTTTGACATTGCTATTGGTACATCAAGACTTTTTGGGTTTGATTTAATGCAAAATTTTACATTTCCATATTTTTCAAGAGATATTGCTGAGTTTTGGAGAAGATGGCATGTTTCATTGTCAACTTGGTTTAGAGATTATGTTTATATTCCATTAGGAGGAAGCCGAGGAGGGCTAAAAATAAAAATACGAAACACTTTTATTATTTTTATAGTAAGTGGGTTTTGGCAAGGAGCCAATTGGACTTTTATAATATGGGGGAGGGTAAATGTTTTTAACTTGCTTATTCATGTGCAACCTAAAGATTTTGTTTATGATGATGATCTGTTTTATGATAGTCCCTATCATTTAAATGGAGCAGGAGTAAATATGAGGTTCAATAATCTTGTTAATATTTTATAATAGATATAAAATGATAGATTTCATACCTTTAGAGTATTACACAGAGCTATACTATCAGTTTATTATGGTTGTTTGTTTATTTACTCTATTGCATACATATATGCTAAAAGGTGATGAAGACTTAGTTTATAATTTTAACAATATAGCGAGTTCTTTACTTTTAATAGTATTACTTTTATTTATAGGTCTTCGCCCAATAAGTGGTAAGTATTTTGCAGACATGGGTACGTATGCTGAAACCTTTTTTCAATTTCAAAATGGGAAAGAAATATCAACTGAGGGGGATATTTTTTTTGAGATTTTTTTAAAAATCTCCTCATCCTATTTAAGTGTTGATGCATTCTTTTTTATTTGTGCATTCATTTATATAGTTCCATTACTAGTGGCATCAAAAAATTGGTTTCCCAAATATTATTTCTTTTCTTTTCTTCTTCTCATTACATCATTATCATTTTTTGCATATGGAACAAATGGTATAAGAAATGGAATGGCAACTTCATTATTTATACTAGCATTATCCTATGCAAATATAAATAGGACTAAGATGGTGTTGTTTTTCCTGTTTTCGGTTTCTTTTCATAAAAGCATGATGTTGCCTTTATTAGCATATAGTGTTACTTATTTTTTCAAAGACACTGTTAAGTACTACGCATTTTGGTTCATATCCATTCTTTTATCCTTAACAATGGGGAGCTTTTGGATTATGTTATTTTCCAGTATTGGTTTTGGAGATGATCGTTTTACAAATTATGTCGCAGCAGGTAGTAATTCGGGGACTAGTTTTAGATTTGATTTTGTATTATATAGTTGTGCGCCATTAGTATTAGCCTATATCTATATTTTTAAACGAGGATTCATAAGCGAAGAATATAATCGATTACTTCATACTTATATAGTTGCAAATGCTTTTTGGATTATGATTATTAGAGCAAGTTTTTCAAATAGATTTGCTTATTTATCATGGTTTTTAATGGCAATTATAGTAGGATATCCTCTATTGAAAGAATTAATTTTTGAGAAACAATTTAAACGAGTAGGGCTTACTGTTTTGTTTTATTATTGTTTTACTTTTGGAATGTTTTATTATTATCAATTTAGATAAAAAATATGTTATTAAGTATAGTTGTTCCAGTCTACAATGTTGAAGAGTATTTAGAAATTTGTATAGACAGTTTATTAGTACAAGACTTAAAAATAGAAGAGTATGAAATCATAGCAGTTAATGATGGATCTACCGATACTAGTTTAGAAGTTTTAGAAGCGTTAAGAAAAAAACACAAAAATATTAGAATTATTTCTCAAGAAAATCAAGGCTTGAGTGGAGCTCGAAATACAGGTTTGGAAAATGCAAGAGGTCTATATGTATTATTTGTAGATTCTGACGATACACTATTACCAAACACTATAAAAAGTCTTATTAATTTAGCTGAAAAAAATAAGTTAGATATTTTAGAATTTGGAGCAGCTGGAGTTTTAAACAATGGAGATACTGTATATGAAGCAACAAGTTCAAGTAATAATGCGGTACTAAGCGGGCCAGAATACATAAAAAATATATCATATATTAGTTCTGCTTGTAATAAGCTTTATAATTTAAATTACTTAAATACAAACAAGCTTAGATTTTTAGAGAGAGTTTACATTGAGGATATAGAATTTAATACTAGAGCTATTTTTTTATGTAAAAAAATAATGGCTATAGATACTATTATAGCACATTTTTTACAGAGGCCAGGATCAATCACAAGGTCTAAAAGTTTTGAAAAAAACAAAAAAATGATTTATGATATTTATACAGTATTAAATGTAATAAATGATTTTACAGAAACTACTGTTACAAAAAGATCACCAGCATATATTCCTCTTAAAAAAAGAGTTAGCTCTTTAGTAGCAACTTTATTATTGCGTGTACTCAAGGAGACGAAAGATTATAAAATTAAAACAACAATTATTTCTAAATTAAAAGATAAAAATCTTTATCCAACAAAATATGAGACTGAAACAGTGGATAAAGAAAGATTCATGCTGTTTGCTAATACCGAATTTTTATTTTCTTTAACTACATATATTTTCACTCTGATTAACAAAGTAAGAAATGAAAAATGATATAGCATTACTTATACTTGCTCACCATAATCCAGAACAACTAAGTGTTCTTATAAATCATCTGAAAAATGATTTTGACTTGTATATCCAAATAGATAAAAAATCTAGCTTAAATATTAATGAATTGCCTAGTGGTAGGAATGTAAATTACTATAAGGAAATAGAGGTTTATTGGGGCGATTTTAGTCAGGTTCACAATATGCATTTTATTTTAAAAAAAGCATATCATAATGGCTATCAACATTATCTTTTTATTAGTGGTGACGATTTACCAATAAAGTCAAATACATATATTAAAAATTTTTTGAATCAAAAAAAAGATGCTATATACATGTATGCTAATCCCTTACCAATAAAAACATGGGGTTTTAATCATGGCTACGATCGGTTGGATAGATACTGGTTTATGGGTATGAATAATAGAAAAAATGTTAAAATAATTGGCAGAATAACACTTATGTTACAGCGTTTTTTTCGTATAAAAATAAAAAGATTTTCTACAGATTACTATGCTGGATCCAATTGGTTAAATCTAACTCATGATAGTGTAAGTTATTTGTTTTCTTTTTTGAAAGAGAACCCTTCATACTTAAAAAAATTAAAATACTCTAGGGCAACTGATGAGATTTGGGTACAAAGTGTTCTAATGAATTCAACTTTTAAAAAACACGTAGTCAATCATGATATGCGTTATATAGATTGGGAAACAGGTCCTGATTTTCCACGAATTTTTGATGAAACGGATATAGAAAAAATAAAAAATAGTGAAGCACTATTTGGAAGAAAATTTAAATTAAAAAGCGAAAATAAATTTATAGAAAAATTTCTTGATGGTTTAAATAATATAAACTAATAAAAGTGCAGTCGCAAAAATAAGTTTAGTTTCATAAATTTTTTAAGGTTCTTCGCCAAAAAGTATGGTTTAAGAAAAAAGGTGATTTAATATAATCTACCTCATTAAGTAGTTTTAAATTAAGGCTTTTATCAGATAAATGACTCTTTCATAAAATTTTGTTTTTTTGTAAAACCTTTAATCCACAACTTTTGGCGAAGAACCATTTTTAATAATTTATGAAAAAACATTTATTCTTAAATTTTTAGTTTAGAGCATGTTAAAAAAATTACGTTAAATTTTGGACAAAAAATTTGGACAATATCTACTTTGTAAGCAACAAAAAAGACAAAATTGATGCAATCGAGTTCCACCCGACTTACTCCCCAATAGTGGGGAGTTTATAGAAAAAATACTACGTGTGAAACAAAAAAGGAAATATAAGTTATGAGATACTGTAGATGCGATCTTATGGCAACTTTGCATTGGTGCTCAGTGGCGTAATCTATCAAATAATTTCCCCAAATGGGATAGTGTTTATTATTATTTCCGAAAGTGGAAAAGCAATGGAACCTTGGACATGCTCAACACTAAGTTGAATATGATCGAACGAATTCGATAAGGGAAAGAAGCGACCCTAAGTCTATTATCTATTGATAGCCAGTCTATAAAATCAGGTCCTTTTATACATCATGACAAAGGAGTAGACGGGAATAAAAAAATTAACGGTAAAAAACGACATGTGATCACAGATACCGCAGAATTAATTTGGGAGTGGTTGTAGGAGTGGCTAATCATGTTGATGGTGTAGTTTGCTAGCAAGGCAGTAGAGCTACTGTTAGGATATTTAGATTGCATGGAAAAATCCTTGCATATCATACTTACAAAACAACATTTATGAAATGGGTAGAAGAAAATATAGCTGGGCTGTAAGTGGAGAAGGGTAACTGAAAGAACCTTTGGAATCTTTAATTTCTTTCGCAGGCTAGACAAAGACTAAAAAAAACAGCAGAAAGTCAAGGATCTTGGATATTATGGTAAAATTGTCAATTGATTCTCAACAGAATCAATAAATAACTGAGAATTATTTTTAAACATACTCTTATGTTCTAATATTAAAAAATATAAATTATATCGATTATCAATATTTCAATTGATTTAAATGCAACTAATAAATTAATGACCATATTTGGTCAAATACCTGATTTTAGGCGCTCACATTAGCAAATTTACGATTTAGGAGGTTAGCATAATTTCGGTAATTAGTGGAGCAAGAATCATGGAATAAAATGAAAGATTATGTCTGTTCAGAAGAAGACTTTTTATAAGCCTTTATTGAGTTGCCTAATGGAATATCGTTACATAGTATATTCAATCGTATTTTGCCAATATTAATAGCTGTGAATTTTAAACCTACTTTTTAAAATGAGCTAGTAATCTAGCCAATTTAATATTTAATAACTTATCGCTATATGTGGAAAAACAATTATAGGCGCTAAGGCTAATAGTAAAAATTTCCCGTTTGTATGCTAAAGCTAAAGCTAAAGCTAAAGCTAAAGAAAATAGTCTAGTTTTAGATCAATTAAAAATTTTAGAAATATTTAATGAAATTACTGTAATACCAAAATTGTTAAAAGTTTTATCTACAAAAAATAGAATAGTGACGGTTTATGTTATGTCACGTTATTAGCGGGATGATATTAATCCTATGCTTGTTAATAAAAATTTTTGCGCAAAGGCACTTTTGCATAAGACAGAGGAGGGTTATTAAAATTAAATTTTCGTATTTCCTCTATCAATCAAATTAAAAACGTTATTAGTTGTAATATCTGTGTTAATTAATGTGCTATTTGAAATTTCTACATTAGGGGTGTCTTTGATAAAAATATCACGCCCTTCTATAGATTTAAATATTGATTTTCCTGTAAAAATAATTTTAAATTTTTTAAAATTATTTTTGTTATTAACAACAAAAACTTCAATAGGTTTTCTTAGGACTGTTATATTAAGCTTTTTAAAAACTAAATCTTCAGCAAAAGTATTGGCAATAGCTATTCCTATAGCGTTTCTTTGATTACTAATCATTTTGTTGTCAACATATGTAAAACGAGTTGAGTTTTTTACTTGAATACCATATTCAAAATCGGTTATAGTATTGTTGGAAACATTACCTTCGTCTCCTTGAGTAGTAATACCTACACGGAATCCTTCAATTTTGTTACCCGTAACTTCATTATTTTTTGATAATTGAGTATTATTAATTATCCAATTTCCTGTTACTATAGCAACTTTATCTTTATTAATAGCACTTGCTTTAAATGTATTATACAAAAATTTAGTCCCAGTACTAAAAGATGCAAAAAAACCGTGATCTGAGGTGTTATTTTTGATTGTAGTATTAATTCCTGAATAGTCTATTATACTAGCAACTCTATTATTTTTAAAAGTACATCCACTTATCGTTACTCGTTTTACTATTTCAAAATTTCTAAACGATCCATCAGGATTATACCCTCTAAATGGCTCTATGTCTATACCAGCTCTTGGAGCGGTTCCAGCTGAAGTTACAATTTTATTGCCACTTGCATCTTTAACGGTGTCGCCATTACCGCCATTTTGTATTATACAGTTTGTTATAAAAATATCTTCACCATCAGTAATACTTATATTATTGCGTCTAGAGGCATTCATCACACAACCACGAATAATTACATTTTGATTGAATTTTTTATCAGCACCTCCTATATCCCTAGAGCCATTCGTAGCACCAGTAACACAGGCGTCACCAGTAGAATCGGTCATGTATATTTTTTCAAAAATAACATCTTTACATCCAGCTATACTCAGTAAAACAGGCCATTCGTGAGTATCCCGAGCGATACCAAGTTCATCTTTTATTGGAGCGTAATTATGAGTATATCTATCTCCTATTAAGTTTCCGCCAGATACTAAAGTGTTTTTTTGTTCATAAACGCTAAGTAGGACTCCTCTTGGCCAAAAATTAGGTTGTACTCTCAAAAATGTACTTTTACTCATTTTAAAATGAAAATCTGAAGGTAAATGTATTGCTTTATTACTATACTTTTTTTCATCTACCCACTCACCAGCTAATTCAAAATATGCATCCAATTTGTTAATAGTAAAAATTTGTCTTGGGTTCTTGCTGTCAATAAGCTCAAAGGCTTTAACCTGATCGATGGCTTTTTGGAGATTAAATTTATTTTTTAAAGCCAAGTTTTTCGATGTTTTTCCTTGTATGATATTCCATCTTTTTGGATAGAATAAAAATATTGAAGAATTTAATTTACCTGTTCCATTTATGTTTAAAGTGTGGTTTAGTAGCTTTCCATCAATTGTACCTTCCGAGAAAATGAGCGTACCATTGATAATTTCTCCTCCAGTAAAATTCAAAGTGATTTTTGAAGGTAGTTTTATTGTTGATCCCTTTAAATCTATCTGACAATCAATATCTAAAATTTCACCTTCGGTTAAATTGTTGAGAGTAAAAGCACAAGGCGTTGTATTTATTTCTATACTAACTTCTGGTTCTAATTCTGAATCAGACTCTTGTTCTTTAACTTTGGTTTCAGTTTCAGAAATGGTAGTTTGTAGGTCTTCACTATCGCAAGCAGTAAGTGATAATGCAACCAAATACATAATAGAGATAATCCTTTTCATCGTATGGGTGTTTGAGTATATTGTATGGTAACTAAACAATTTTTAATTTATTGTTTTGTTGGGCAAAAAAAACTAATAAGGAGCAATTTATATTTATTTTTTGATTTTGAGGTCAATTTTAACATTTAAATGAAAAAATATTTTACAATTTTATTTACACTAAATAGAGTTTGTGATGTTTCGATATTTTGTTAAATTCGAAAGGTAATTTAAGTAGCACTAATTTAAATAGTATTTAATGGATTCTAGTTCTGTAAAAAAAAAGCTTTTTATCTTAACAACCATACCTATCACGTTATCTTTTTTTAAAGGACAAATTCAAGTTTTGAAGAAAATATTTGATGTTGAACTAGTATCTAGTCCCGATGAATTTTTGGTTACTATGGGAACAACGGAGCAAGTTGATGTGCATGGAGTAAAAATGGAACGAGATATTTCTATTTTTCGAGATTTGAAAAGTTTATTTAATCTGTATTTTCTTTTTAAAGAAGAAAAACCATATATAGTACATGGAAATACTCCTAAAGGGGGATTGTTAAGTATGATTTCATCATTTTTTGCCAGAGTACCCAAAAGAATCTATTGTATTCATGGCTTGCGTTATCAAGGGATGTATGGAATAAAGCGAGAGTTGCTAAAAACTATGGAAAAACTAACCTGTTTCTTAGCTACTGATATTTTGACGGTCAGCGTCGGAATAGTAGATATTTTAAAGGAAGATGGAATTACATCTAAAAAGGGCGATGTAATTGGAAATGGAAGTATTAATGGGATTGATTTGGAATATTTTTCCTCTATTTCATACGATTCTAAAAAGTTAAGGAGCGAATATAATATTAGCGATAAAGATTTTGTTTATGGTTTTATGGGAAGGCTTGTTGGAGATAAAGGAATAAATGAATTGATAGAGGCTTTTATCAATTTAAGTAAAAAGGATGATAATTTAAAGTTGTTGTTGGTTGGTGGATATGAAGAGGAATTAGATCCACTAAAAGAAGAAACCTTAAACAACATCAATAATCATCCAAAAATAATTTCTGCTGGATATCAAAAAGATATTCGCTCATTTTTGATGATGATGGATGTTTTTGTATTTCCAACTTATAGAGAAGGACTTCCTGTTTCTATAATGGAAGCTGGTGCAATGAATATTCCTGTTATTTCTTCTAATATTTCAGGATGTAATGAAATTGTAGAAGATCAAATTAATGGGCTTTTAATTGAGCCAAAATCAGTTGATGCACTTACTTCTGCAATGCATTTGATTAGAAAAGATACGGTCTTACATGAAAAGCTAGTTGTTCAGTCTAGATTACAAATTGAGAAAAAATTTGAACAAAAACATCATTGGAAAGCTATAGAATCGTATTATAAAGATTATATGAACTTGTAAGCGACCTGATAGTTAAATTATTTTATGAAATCAACAAAATTAAATAACGCAGGTATAGGATCATTTTATCATAAAGTAGAGAATAAAGATTTAGTGGATTTTGAACTGGATAGATATATTAAAAACTACCAATTGTTTTATACAGGAAGACATGCAATAAGGTTTATTTTGGATTTTATATATAAAGAACAATTTGTAGATGTGATTTGGCTACCCAGTTATTATTGTCAGCACATAGCAAGTTGGTTAAAAAAAGTTTTTTCTAATATAAAAACTTATAAAATAGATCGATTTCTACCCGAAAAATTAAATAATATATCTGATTTTGCTTCCCAAAACGATATTGTAATTCTTAATAATTTTTGGGGACTTTTTGAATATGAAATACCAAATTTAAAAGAGAGGGCAGTATATATTGAAGACCATCCTCATGGTTGGTTAGGAAAAAGATGTTTTGAGAGTAAAGCAGATTATAGTTTTGCTTACTTACGGAAAAACAATTCCTATTCCTTTAAGAGGAATTTTATGGAATCCTAATGGTGAAGAAATTCCAGTTTAAGAACCTATAATAGATGAAAGCAAATTGTTTTATGAATTATGGGATAAGAATGAAAAGGCCATGAATCATAAAACAAAATACATATTAAAAGAGGTTGAAAATAAAGCAGGTTATTTATTGCCTACCTCTCAAGTAGAGGGAGGTATAAATTATCAATATCAAGTATTGCCCTTAAAGGAGGGGCATTTAAATTGTATCGAAAAGTAGCTTAAAAAAGATTATGCAACTCCCAAAAAAATGAATTTGGCACAAGTTATTAGGGAAATTAGTAGCAATCAATTTTTTCAAATAATTTTTAAATTCTGAAAAATTTAGCTTTGGATTAGAATTGGCTTTTAAAAATAAAGAAGAGTTTAAAAATCCGAAAATGTTTTTGGTTCAAAATAATATTTACTCTTTTGAATTATGGCTGAATAATAGTATCGAGAAAGGTTGAAAATATCTAATGAATATTCATATCGATTTTTGTTACAATACAAAAGACATAGATTATATTGCGTTAAACATCAATAATTGGTTAAAAAATAAATAGTGTATTATGTATAAATTTTTTTTTAAAAGAATATTAGATTTCACAGTAGCTTTTATTGCATTTCTTATGTTTCTCCCTGTGTTTATAGTTTTAACTATAATATTATATTTCGAAAACGAAGGGAAGCCTTTTTTTACACAAGATAGGCCAGGGAAAAATGAAAAGATTTTTAATGTTTTGAAGTTTAAAACAATGAATGATAAAAAAGATAAAAATGGTGAGCTATTACCTGACATTGAACGTTTAACTAAATTAGGGACATTTGTTAGAGAAAAATCACTAGACGAAATACCACAGCTTATTAATGTGTTAAAAGGAGATATGAGTATAATAGGTCCAAGACCTCTTAGGACTTTTTACTTGCCGTATTACTCTAAAACAGAAAAAAAAAGACATACTGTTAGACCTGGTATAACGGGTTTAGCTCAAGTAAACGGACGAAATGTAATAAGCTGGGATCAAAGATTTGCTTATGATATTAAGTATGTGGAAAATTTAAGTTTTTTTTTAGATATTAAAATTCTAATTAAAACAGTCCAAAAGGTAATTTCTTCCTCAGATGTTGCAGCATCCAATCAAAATGGAATAGATAGTTTTGATGTGCATAGACAAAAAGAAATTACTTCCGGGAAATTTAAAGAGCTTTAAAGTCATAATTTTTTTTTATATTGATAAATATTGGAGACTTAAGTTGTTTTGCAATTGGCTAATTATCAGCACTTAAGAAAATTATTGGTAACTAAAAAAAACTAATTGATAAAAAAATACGATCTATTTATTGAAAATTTAGACAGTGATTTAAACATTGCTAATTACAGGGACGTCTTAGATGAAGAGTGGAATATGAATGTATATTATTCCATTGAGCATTTAAAATACTTTACAGAAACAAACCAGAGTGTAAAATATTTTACTTTTAATAAAAACAATAAATCAATTATTGTACTACCTTTAATTTTCAGAAAAATAGAAATTAAAGATGAAAATGAGTCCTATTATGATGTAGTAAGTCCCTATGGATACAGTGGACCTTTGTTAAAACAAGAAGTGTCCAAAGATGATATTATAGAGTTTTGGAAGCAAGTAGATTTATGGTATAAAGAAAATAATGTAATTTCTGAATTTATTCGCTTTAGCTTAGATAATAATCATACTCAATATTCGGGTAAATTAATACCTTCACTTTCTAACATTAGAGGGAATTTGTTGATTGATTTTGAAGATCAATGGGAGTTGTTTTTGCCAAAGGTTAGAAATAATTATAGGCGAGCAACTCAAAACAGTTTAAAATTTAAACTGTTTGATAAGGCAGAAATAAATAAGGATATTATTACTGTTTTTTACGAGATATATACTGATACAATGAAAAGAAATAAAGCGAGTCAGTTTTATTTTTTTTCAATCGATTATTTCGAAAATTTAATTTTAGGTAATCCAAATGTATTTTCAATAGCTATAAGCTATTTTGAAGATAAACCAGTTTCTGTTGAGTTAATAATTAATTATTTAGGAACTATTTATGCTTTTTTAGGAGGTACTAATTCTGAATACTTTAGTATTCGACCCAATGATTTTTTAAGGGTTGAAATAATTAAATGGGCAATAAATATGAATAAAAAGTATTATATTCTTGGAGGAGGGATGAAAGATGGTGATGGATTGCATAAATATAAGAAATCACTTTTTCCTAAAGATAAAGAAGTTATTTTTTATACGGGGCGAAAAGTAATTAATCAAGAGCTTTATGATAAATTATGTGAAACATCTTGTAATACCTACAAGTCTATACATAAAAATGATTTGGATAATTATTTTTTCCCATACTATAGGACTAAAAAATAAAAATAAAGTAAATACAATGAGGCTCTAACATTGTTATTATTATTAATCAACCAAAATAAATAAATATGTCGATTGAAGGCATTCAAATAATTAAAGCAAAAGAGCAGTGGGGTGCTCTATTAAGTGAGATAGAGCAATTTGATTTTTATCATACTTTTGATTATCACCAACTGTCAAAACAGCCAAATGAACAACCCATTTTAATAAAGTATCAAAAAGGAAATTCTATAATTGGATTACCTTTATTGTTGCGTAGAATTTATGAGACGGAATATTATGACATAACATCGGTATATGGTTATGTAGGGTCAATACATAAAAATATTGATAAAGATTTCGATAAAGATTTATTTCAAACTCAATTGAAAAAATATTTTAAAGAACAAAATATAGTTTCACTATTCTCTAGATTAAACCCTTATATTGATTTTCAAGAAAATGTATTATCAGGATTAGGTGATATTATAGCATTGGGGGATGTTGTTAATATTGATATTACTAATAGCATAGAGGTTTCTCGAAGTAACTATTCTAAATCCACCAAATCTAGAGTAAACAAAGCAAGAAAACAATGCTATGTTAAGAGCATTGCTTCTGATGCTGATATAAACATTTTTGTAGATATTTATTATGAAAATATGAAGCGTTTGAATGCAAAGGATAGTTACTTTTTCGACAGAGACTATTTCTTTAATTTTTATAAAAGTTCAGATTTTGAAACGGAAATTCTTTTAGTCTATGATAGTGAAACTGATTTGGCAATAGCAGGATCAATGTTTGTTAAAACAAATCAGATTATTCAATTTCATTTATCTGGTACAAGAGATGCCTATTTGAATATTGCACCAGCAAGAGTGTTTTTAGATGAAATGCGTTTGATAGGAACAGAAGATGGATTTAGATATTTTAATTTAGGAGGAGGTCTTGGAGCTGAAAGGGATTCTCTTTTTGAATTTAAATCATCCTTTTCAAAGGATTTTAAATCTTTTAAAGTTTGGAAATATATAGTTAACAAAAAGGCTTATATTGATTTGTCAAATCAATTTTCCAATTCAGAAAAAAATCAAGATTACTTCCCCTTGTATAGAAATGGTTTGTAACAGCGAGATAAATTTATTGTAGTAAAAAAAGAAGTTCTTAATTTAAATTAAGAACTTCTTTTTTTACTACATTTTATAGGCAGATATAAAGAGACCGTTGCAAGGGATCTTGCCTAGCACCCATAAATTTCGAGACCGTTGCAAGGGATCTTTGCCTAACACCCATAAATTTCGTATTTTTTATTTATGGAACTAGTCAAACACCCGACCTTTGCAGATAGCATTTGCGACACACGCGCACGCAAGATAAAAGGTACTTTTTTTACACAAATAAACACTCTATTGGATTGGACTCCGATAGTAGCTGTTTTAAAGACACACTACACTAAAGGCAAAAGTGCTACAGGTAAGCCAAGTTATAGCGGATTGTTGCTTTTTAAGATGAGTTTACTCCAAAGCTGGTATGGTTTAAGTGATTATGAAGTAGAAGATCGAGTTAATGACAGTATATCTTTCAGCTACTTTTGTGACTTACATATTGATCAAGTAGCACCCGATCACAGTACACTATCTCGTTTTAGAACAGTGATGACAAAGGCTAAAGCCTATGAACCACTATTCAAAGAAATAAATAGACAACTAGAATCCCACAAAATAATCGTGAAAACAGGCGCTATAATCGATGCCT
>Ga0209831_1000222_pt1 | contig 53258 bp, 49 predicted proteins | sample Maine_Asex4_meta_FD_187451 | JGI IMG/M metagenome (GOLD analysis project Ga0209831, IMG submission 187451) | Marine algal microbial communities from Maine, USA - Maine_Asex4_metaG (SPAdes) (version 2) | ecosystem: Host-associated > Algae > Red algae > Unclassified | place: Maine, USA | collected... | reverse complement strand
TGAAATCAGGTCTTTCGAAAGTGGACTTTCGGCTCAACTGGAAACTGAGTTACGTATCCGGCACTCAAATGGCAATTTTCTTTGGGCGATGTGTCGCGGCACGGCCGTTCGTGACTCCGATGGTGTGGCCGTTAGAATGGCGGGATCTTTGACCGACATTACCAACGGGAAAGTTGCCGATGCCTTAACCGGCTTACCCAATCGAGTTCTGTTTCAGGAGCGACTTTCGCGCTGTGAAGCGCGACGCATCAAGGACGACTTTAATTTCGCATTGCTTTATTTAGACCTCGATAACTTCAAACTGGTAAACGACAGTCTTGGTCACGAAGCCGGTGATCGTCTTTTGGTCTCGATCGCTCGTCGATTGGAAGGTTGCCTAAGAGAGGCCGATTCATTCGTCTGCCGGATTGGTGGCGATGAGTTCGTAATACTCATAGAAGGCATTTCCTCGATTGACGAACCGATCGCTGTAGCAAAGCGAATCATTACCAGCGTTGATTCTCCGATCGGTATTGGAAATAGTCGAGAAGTATTTGCATCTGTAAGCGTTGGAATTGCCTCTTCGCAGGATAATTTTAAAGACGCCGCGGCGATAATGCAGGCCGCAGACACAGCAATGTATCGTGCCAAGGCTGAAGGCAAGTCTTGCTACCGCGTTTTCGACCCCGCCATGAAGCGTGATGCAAACCAGCGGTTAGATATAGAAAACGAGCTGCGACATTCCATCGAGCGCGACGATTTTGAGATTTACTACCAACCCCTTGTCAGTTTGCACTCCAGCCAAGTAGTTGGGTTAGAAGCACTGGTCCGTTGGCAACATCCTACGCTAGGAAATATCTCCCCTGAACAATTCATTCCTATTGCCGAAGAAACAGGAATGATCAAAGCCATCGGTCGTCAGGTTCTATATAAATCCTGTTCACAAATGGCTTTTTGGAAATCGATGGATGCTCGATTTGCCAATCTCAAGTTAAGCGTAAATATTTCGAGCCTCCAAATTCGACAACCAGGCTTCGTTCAATCGGTAATGGATACTCTTGAGGAAACAAATTTAGAGACCTGCTGTTTGTGTTTAGAGGTAACAGAATCTGTACTGCTAGATAACCCTCAGCAGAGTTTAAAAGCTCTCACCGATTTACGAGATGCTGGAATTAGTGTGGCGATTGACGATTTTGGAACCGGTTATTCATCACTCTCATACCTCTATGGGATGTCTCCAGACTCTATCAAGATTGACAGAAGTTTCGTCGATGGAATCTCAGCCTCTGATGATAAAAAGGTCATCGTGACCGCTATCCTCGCATTGTGCCAAGGGATGAAACTGGATGTCGTCGCTGAAGGAATCGAAACCGAAAAGCAGATGATGATTCTCAAGGAACTCGGTTGCGAGTTTGCTCAAGGGTACCTGTTCTCAAAGCCGGTTGGCAAAGCCGATGTTCCAGCGATGCTAGACTCGTTCATCCCGAATAAAACAGCTGCCTTCCCTGAACTGCCTAGCGGAGATTTCAGTCCAGTGCTCAGCGTAAACCTACCGACGATTGAAAATTAGGCTTTTGCCCCTAAATCTGCCAAACGTGCGGCGATCCGAAACGGTGGCAAAATTAGAGATTGACCAAACCTTCTTCACAGGGTAGTAGAACTCGTCGGTAGTTGCAGTACTCCACTGCTAGAGTCACTGTACTCCATTGACATTTTGTTTTTCTAGGAAGCGATAGAAATCGGTTCGAATCGTCGACAGGGTTACTCTACAATGAAGTCTTCCTAATATCTGACTTCCAAATGCGACGCGTGACCTATGAGCGATAATATGGCCCCACGAATCGATTCTAAGGCAACCACCGTTAAACTTTCGGTGATGATGTTCCTCCAGTATTTCGTCTGGGGCGTCTTTTTTGTGACAATGGGAACGTATCTTGGCAAAGTCTTTTCTGGCGAAGAAAAAATCAATTCGATTATTGGTGGTATCTATGCAACGCAAACGTGGGCCGCTTTGTGCGCCCCTCTAATCGTTGGATTCCTTGGTGATCGAATCATGAACAAGGAACACCTCAACGGAATTTTGCAATTGGCTGGAGCGGCGTTGCTTTGGTGGGTCAGTACGATCACCGATTCAAGCATGTTCTTCTGGGCAATGCTGGCGTTTTTCATCTGTTACATGCCAACGCTAGCGCTTGCAAATACGATTACGTTTCAGAACGTTGGGAATATCGAACGCGACTTTCCCAAGATTCGTCTGTGGGGAACGATCGGCTGGATTGTTGGTGGCTTAGTGATTTCCCAATCAATGTTTGGGCTTTTCAATCTACCACTGCTGCCAGGCGTCGAAGATGGTGGTAGCTCTAATATTCAGTTCAAGATCGCGGCGATCGTAAGTGCTGCTTATGGACTCTTTAGCTTTACGTTGCCGGCATCGCCTCCTGAGGGCAAGGGCAAACCGGTCAGCATCATCAACATGCTTGGTTTTGACGCGCTAAAGCTATTCAAGAACCCATCCTATCTGGTGTTTGCCATTTGCTCTTTTCTGATTTGTATCCCGCTGGCGTTTTATTACGCTCGAACGGGTGAATTTGTTGGGAAGATGGCGTTTGGAAGTCGAACCGGTGGGGTGATGGCGCTGGGCCAGGTCAGCGAGCTTCTATTTATGGCTTTGGTGCCGTTCTTTCTCTCCAAGCTGGGTGTCAAAAAAATGCTGTTGGTTGGAATGTTCGCTTGGGCACTTCGATATGTTCTGTTTGGGCTGTTCCCTTCTTCGGCGGCAATGTTGGTTTTGGGTATCGCGCTGCATGGAATCTGTTACGACTTCTTCTTCGTCACAGGCCAGTTGTATACCGATCGCGTTGCCCCCCCCGAGACAAGGACCAGCGCTCAAGCATTGGTTGGCTTGCTAACCTACGGTGCGGGGATGTTGGTCGGCAACTACCTGTTAGGTTTTTGGGGCGATCGAATTGGGCTCGACCCGGCAACAAAAGAGGGTTGGCTTGCCGACGGAAAAGCATTTTGGCTGGCCCCGGCCATTTTTGCGGCAGTCGTTGCTGTGATTTTCTTGATTACATTTCGCGAAGATGATTCTACCGCCAGCGACGTTTAGAAACGCTTATCCGGGATGGAAGTGTACCCCGTTTCTGCATTGCGGCGATTCGCTTCGACTTACTCGGCATCAAAGTTGCAACAAAGTTGCTAAAATCTCTCTTCGTCATATCCTCCAAGCTGATATGTAAGAACACCAACATCACTATTTGAGAAACCAACAGCATGACATCCCAAAAAATCAAAGTGCTATGCGTCGGTGCCGGACACATGGGCCGCTCCCACGCGCTGTCCTATCACGAAATGGCCGGGTTCGAAATCTGCGGCATCGTCACTCGGTCACCTGAGAGCCGACAGGCGTTGAACGAGGAGCTCGGTGGCGGATACGAGTTGTTTGGCGATTTTGAAACGGCGCTAAAACAAACGCAGCCGGACGCGGTTTCCATTTCGACCTACCCCGACACGCATGCGCCCTACGCGCTGGCTGCGATGGACGCCGGAGCACACGTGTTCATCGAAAAACCAATTGCTCAGTCTGTGGAACTCGCGCAGCAGGTCGTCGCCAAAGCGTTCCAAAAGAATCGCAAGTTGGTTGTCGGATATATCCTTCGCCATCATCCCAGCTGGACCAAATTCATCGAGGTTGCTCAGACACTAGGAAAGCCATTGGTAATGCGGATGAACCTCAACCAGCAGTCCAGCGGGTCGCAATGGGAAACGCACAAGAACCTAATGTCTTCCATTTCTCCAATCGTTGACTGCGGTGTCCACTACGTCGACGTCATGTGTCAGATGACGCGTAGCAAACCAGTGCGCGTCAGTGGCATCGGCGCTCGATTGTCGGAGGAACTTCCGCAAGGGAAGATCAACTACGGACACCTGCAAGTCACTTTCGAAGATGGCAGCGTCGGCTGGTACGAAGCAGGCTGGGGTCCAATGATGAGCGAAACCGCGTTTTTCGTCAAAGATGTCGTCGGGCCAAAAGGCTGCGTGACCATTTGCGCTGACAAAGCAGCTGCCGAAGGCGCTTCAAGCGACGTTGACGCACACACGCAGACCCAATCGCTACGGCTACATCACAGTGATTTGGTCGATGGAAAGTTCACCAAACCCGATCAGTGGATTTCGACCGAGGACGAGCCCGACCACGACGGTTTGTGTCGCCGCGAACAAGAGTTTTTTCTTAATGCTATCATCAATGACGTTGACCTGACGGATCACCTTGCCGACGCGATCAGTTCAATGCGAATCGTTGAAGCGGCCGACAAAAGTTTCCGAACTGGAAAAACTGTAGAGTTAAATTAAGCAGGCTATATAAGGGCGGATAGGCCTGCGGTGAGGTCCGCATAGCTGTCAGTTTTCAAGCGTTGGTGTTGTAAGGCTTTCAACCTCCGGGGTTCTCCAAAATTTGCCACTGCACTATATTATTTCACTTGCAATTCGGCCTTTCTTTTCTTTTGCTTGTGCAATGAAATACTCGATCACACTCTTATTTACGCTGGTCGCAATTTGGTTTCTGTGGTCGGCGCACGTTGAACCCTTCATGCTGCTTTTAGCGGCACTGTCGATTGGGTTGTCGCTGTGGATATCTCTGCGCATGCACATTGTTGACGAAGAAGGAGCACCCGTCCAAATGGGCATTCGTCCTTTTACACATTTTGCGCCTTGGTTGGGTAAAGAAATTATCGAGTCCAACATCGAAGTTGCCAAAATCATCCTCTCCAAAAAAATGCCGCTCAAACGCAACTTGATCAAAGTGGAAGCCGGCCCCAAGAGCCAATTGGGCAAAGTGATCTTGGCCAACTCCATCACGCTGACCCCGGGCACGGTATCCATCAAGATGGAAGGCGACGAAATTATGGTCCACGCACTTTCGTTTGAAGGTGCCGCAGAAGACTTATCTGGCGAAATGGACAGGCGGATTCAAGCTTTAGAAAAGTAATTTTCAGTTATCACCATCCTCTGCTCCCCAACACATTCATCTGCCGACACTCAAGAAGACTTTTAAATATGTACATCGTTGCTGCTGCTGCCATTTTGGTCACGATGACGCTGGCGTTGATTCGCGCCATGTTCGGACCGACGGTGTTTGATCGCGTGCTAGCGCTTAATATGTTTGGCACGAAAACGGTACTGCTAATTTGCGTAATCTGCGTGCTCAACACGCCTCACCGTCATGATTTCCTAGACCTCGCCTTACTCTATAGCTTGATGAACTTCATCGGCATGGTGGCGCTGCTGCGTTTCACACAATATGGAACGTTTGATGACATTGAGATTCATCAGCACAGTTCAGGAGGACAGCAATGACCGAACTGCTGGATGTTTTGACCTGGATCTTTTTGATCGCAGGCTCCTTTTTCTCAATCGTGGGTGGGATCGGCATCCTCCGCATGCCTGAATTTTATTCGCGCCTGCACGGCGGAGGCGTCACCGACACACTGGGTGCAGCGTTAATCATTTTTGCTTTAATGTTTCAGACCGGCCTAACGCTGGCGACAGTCAAGCTGGCGATGATTCTTTTTTTTCTCCTGGTCGTCAGCCCGAGTTCCTGCCATGCGTTGGCAAAATCTGCCATAAATCAGGGGCTCAAGCCCATCGTTGATGAGGCTGAGACTTCGTAAAAAAGTATTTTTATTGTGTTCGCGTTCAAAAAAATAACAAACAACCGCTGCTAAATGTTCGTTTCCCTCTTTATCTTAACTTTACTGGTGGTAACTGCCATCTCGATCGCGCGGATTCGTGATCTGTGGGCGGCTGTGATGTTCACTGGAATTTTCAGCTTCCTTGGCGCATGCTGGATGTTGATCCTTGACGCTCCGGATGTCGCGTTCACCGAAGCGGCGGTTGGAGCAGGCATTTCAACGTTTCTAATGCTGGGAACTTTGGCACTGGCAGGAAAAAAGGAGAAACCATCAAAAGGATCTCCCTTGGTTCCGCTGATTGTGGTTGGAATCACCGGCGCGGCACTTATTTATGGCACGCTGGATATGCCTGCTTTCGGCGACCCCAACAGCCCTGTCCAAACCCGAATCCAACCTAGTTTTGTGGAAAAGTCGCAGCCTGACATGCACGGGTTGCCCAATGTCGTGACGGCCCTGCTGGGAAGCTACCGCGGATATGACACACTTGGCGAAACGGCCGTCATCTTCACCGCAGGCATCGCCGTTATTCTGATCCTCAGGCGAACGAACTCCGAAGATTTCACTTCCAAAAATTCAAAAAAGGGAGCCGAGTAAATGGATTCGTTTCCCATCATTCGCGTTGTTTCAAAACTGATCATTCCCTACATATTGTTGTTTGGATTTTACGTTCAGTTTCACGGTGATTTTGGCCCTGGAGGCGGATTTCAAGCGGGAGTTATTTTAGCATCTGCGTTGATCTTGTACGGCTTGGTGTTTGGCTTGCCTGCGGTCAAAGAAGTCGCACCGCCGAAGCTGATCGAAAAACTGATCGCATTGGGTCTGCTGATCTACGCCGGTACGGGCGTCGTGACGATGTTGGCCGGACAAGCAAAAGTGACAACTCACGTCACCGCCAATAACACCGACCATGAGGAAGTGCACCATGAACAGGGTCGCGCGATGGCTAACTTTTTGGACTACGACGCCTTGGATCACCACTTCCTGCCGGGAATACTGCCTCACGGTCAGCATCTGGGGATTTTCCTGATTGAATTTGGAGTGGGTGTTACAGTGACCGCCGTGATGACAATGATTTTTTATTGCTTCGCCGGTCGGCAGCCCCAAACGATTCGCCAGCAAACAAACTCATCCGAACCTAACCCAAAGACCAATCATGACGCTGGATGAAGTTTTCGGTCTCTACAATTACTGGGTCGTCATCTGTTTGATGATGACCGGTTTTTACATTGTGATTGCCCGTAAAAACATGATCAAAACAGTCATCGGCCTGAACATCTTTCAGACGTCGGTGGTGCTTTTATATATCACGATGGGCAAAGTGACCGGCGGAACCGCACCGATCATTCCGCCAGAGATCGCCGCTGCACAGAATGACCATCATGGGCACGTAGACGAACATGTTCAACACATTGAACAAACTACCGAACAACTTCAGCACGCCCATGAAGCTGTAAGCGAAACGGTTCATGAGGTTGCGAGTGAAACTGCCGGCCATGGCGCGGAACTCAGCGCGGAACTGATCTACTCCAATCCACTGCCCAGCGTGCTGATGCTTACCGCGATTGTCGTTGGTATCGCGACGACAGCATTAGCGCTGGCATTGATCGTGCGCATCGGAGAAGACTACGGCACCGTTGAAGAAGACGAGATCCAATCGATCAATCGACAAGAACGGCGAAACAAAAGAGCATCATAAGTGATCGAATTTTTACAATATCATTTGCCGGTCTTGCTGATCGTGATACCGATGATCGCCGCACCTCTAGCGGTGTTGATAGGCAATCGGCGCGTTGTGCAGTTGCTTTCACTGGCCGTATGCTGGACGACGTTTGGGCTGGCACTTTGGATGGTCGCTATCGTCAATTCGTCAGGGCCCGTTTCGTATGAGTTGGGCGGCTGGGCACCTCCGTACGGAATCGAGTATCGCGTTGACCAGCTCAATTCGTTCATCATCATGTTTGTTTCTGGTCTGGGCGCGATCGTATTGACGTATTCGCCGCACAGCCTCAACGCCGAAATCCCTCAGTCACAACACTATTTGTTTTACCCCATGTACCTTCTGTGCATGACGGGGCTGATGGGAATCTGTGTCACCGGCGACCTGTTCAACGTGTTTGTCTTCTTAGAGATTTCGTCCCTGTCGACCTATGCCTTAATCAGCCTGGGGAAAACACGCAGGGCGCCATTAGCGGCATTTCAGTATTTGATCATGGGAACGATCGGAGCCACATTTTTGCTGATCGGAATTGGACTTCTTTACCAACTGACTGGCACGCTCAATATGGCCGACATCGCGCTGCAGTTAGAAAACCAACGGCAGATCAACGATGGGCAGTGGACCGGTTCAAGAACACTGCTGGTTGCGTTTGCCTTTCTGACGGTGGGACTTTGCATCAAGATGGCCGTCTTCCCGCTGCATACGTGGCTGCCAAACTCATACGCTTACGCTCCCTCGGTGGTGACCGCGTTTGTGGCCGCAACGGCGACGAAGGTTTCGGTGTACGCATTTATCCGAGTCGTCTTTGGCATCTTCACGCCTCGCTTTGCATTTGAGCTGTTGCCGCTGGACACAGCACTGTGGTCATTTTCGTTGATCGGGATCTTCATGGCTTCGATTGCCGCGATCTTCCAGCAGGACGTCAAACGACGGTTGGCTTATTCGAGCATCGCTCAAGTCGGTTATATGTTGCTGGGAATCAGCATGGCCAACATCGATGGGCTGAGCGCGGGCATCGTCCATATGTTCAACCATGCTTTGATCAAAGGCGGGCTGTTTATGGTCGTGGGCTGTTTTGTGCTACGATTGGGTTCGGTGCATTTGGACGATTGGAAAGGTGCAGGCCGAACAATGCCGTGGACATCTTTGGCATGGGTCTTAGGTGGGCTTGGCTTGATCGGAGTGCCGGTGACCTGTGGTTTCATCAGCAAATGGCTTCTGTTGACCGCCGCATTGGATAACGATCTCTATCCCGTCGCAATTTTGATGTTAATCAGTTCGCTGTTGGCCGTCATTTACGTATGGCAAGTCGTCGAAGTTCTCTACTTTGCACAGCCATCTGAAAAAGCCAAGAAGGCCACCGAAGCTCCTTTGCTGATGCTGGTAACAACTTATGTCGTCGTCGGGGCCAATATTGTCTTCGGTGTTTGGACAACCTATTCGGCGGGACTGGCGGCCAAAGCAGCGAAGGCGTTGCTCGAAGGAGGTTCGCTATGAACATTTTCAGCCCTGAAGCAATGATTCAGCTTTCCCTGGCGCTCCCAGCGTTGGCGATTCTATTGGTGTTGCTAACCGGCCGATTTCCAAACGTTCGAGAAGCCTGCACCTTGGTCGTGGCGACGATTCTGTTTTTGATCAACTGCGATTTAGCCTCATATGTTTTTGCCGGCGAACGTCCGTCATGGAACCTCGGCCAGATGATGATGCCGGGATTCGATATTGCGTTCACCGTCGAACCGCTAGGGATGTTGTTCGCTTTGGTCGCGTCAGGATTGTGGGTGCTGACGACTGTCTACGCCATCGGCTACATGCGCGGCCATCACGAAAAGAATCAGACGCGCTTCTTCGCCTGTTTTGCTGCCGCGATTTTCGCTGCGATGGCTGCCGCATTTTCTGCGAACTTGTTCACCCTGTTTGTGATGTACGAGGTCATGACGATTTCGACCTATCCTTTGGTAACGCATCATGGCGACGAAAAAGCCAAACGCGGAGGACGCGTTTATCTTGGGATCTTACTTTCGACATCGGTCGCATTTTTCATGTTCGCTATCGCTTGGACGTGGAAAATATCCGCAACGCTGACGTTTAGGCAAGGTGGGATTCTCTCAGAAGCATTCTCCAATGGTGAAGTCAGTGAGCTTCAACTGGCGATTCTGCTGGGACTTTTTGCGTTTGGAATCGGCAAAGCCGCATTGATGCCGTTTCACCGCTGGCTGCCTGCGGCGATGGTGGCTCCTACGCCCGTGAGTGCACTGCTGCACGCGGTAGCGGTCGTGAAGGTCGGCGTCTTCTCGCTGCTGAAAGTTGCGATTTATATCTTTGGGCTGGATCTCATCAACGACACCGGGGCAGGGGAGTGGCTGTGCTATGTCGCAGCGGCGACGATTTTGCTCGCCTCGTTGGTTGCCATGACAAAAGACAATCTCAAGGCGCGGTTGGCCTACTCTACCATCAGTCAGTTGGCGTACATTACCCTTGGCGCGGCGATCGCGACGCCCGAAAGTGCGCTCGGCGGCGGAATGCATATCGCCATGCACGCGGTCGGAAAGATCACATTGTTTTTCTGTGCCGGAGCCATTTATGTCGGGGCTCATAAAACCGACATTAGTCAGATGAAAGGGCTTGGCCGCGCGATGCCGTTCACGTTCGCCGCATTCTTGATAGCTGCGATCAGCATCATCGGTCTGCCACCCGGTGGAGGATCATGGAGTAAGTGGTTGTTGGCCTTGGGTGCCGCCGAAACAGGTCAGACATTTTTGATCGCAACGCTAATGATTAGTTCGCTATTGAACATTGCTTACCTGATCCCTATTCCCATCCGCGCGTTTATGGTCCCTGATGGCGAAGAACCACAATCATTCAACGAAGGACCGAAGATGTGCGTGGTGCCGTTGTGCATCACGGCTGTCGGCAGTGTTGCCTTGTTCTTTTATGCAAACTCGATCTACGACTGCCTACTGCCGATTGTGCAATGAAGGTCTTTGGCAACCAATTTTAAAATTTCGAATTTCTGATTCAAAATTTCGAATTCAAAATCCAAAATTTCTGATTCGCGAACAAATTCTCCTAGCAACACAGGCTCATGATAGAACCCAATCAAAACGAAAGACCGAGCTGGTTTGAACGGCCCAAGAACATCAATCTGATGATCTTTGGATTGGTTGCGGCTTGTGTTTTGTTGTTAGTGATCGAATTGGTTTTCGGACACAACTTCCACGACGAACATCATCCACCGGCATTTGAAACCGAAAAGATTTTTGGCTATCAAGCTTGGATAGGATTCGGAGCCTTTGTCGTAGTCGTGGCATTGGGAAGTCTGTTGCGATTGTTAATTCGCCAGAGAGAGGATTTCTATGATCGCTAGTATTGCGATGATCCCCGGCATGATCATGGTCGTTGGCAGCCTGCTGCTACCTCTGCTGGGCAAGAAAGCCGCTTGGGGTGCTCTAGCACTTTCTGTGATCAGCTTGGTTATGTTCCTGCTGATGCCGTTTGGCACTTCGGGAAACGTTGAAGTGTTAGGCAACGCACTGACAATGGTCAGGATCGACAAACTGAGCTTCATCTTCGCCCTAGTGTTCCACCTGGCCGCGGTCATGTCGTCGATCTACGCACTGCATGTCGAAGACGTAAAACAACACGTCGGCGCGGTGATGTATGCTGGCGGCGCGATCGCGGCTGCCTGTGCTGGAGATCTTTTGACCCTGTTCGTGTTTTGGGAATTGACGGCCATCTCCAGCGTCGTGCTGGTTTGGGCCAGCAACACGAAGCGATCATACAAAGCTGGTATGCGTTATTTGATTATCCAAGTCACCTCCGGTGTGCTACTGCTCTCAGGAGCGCTGTTGCGACTGGCGGAAGCCGGATCTCTTTGCTTCGGAGACATGGGCGAGTTCGGTGTGATTGGGTTGCGTGTTCCCGGCGGCGCGATTTCTACTTCGGGGCTGCTGATTTTGATCGCGTTTGGAATCAAGTGTGCGTTCCCGCTGCTGCATAACTGGCTACAAGATTCTTATCCCAAAGCCACCGTCACGGGCACTGTTTTCTTGAGCGCTTTCACAACCAAGTTGGCCGTCTATTCGCTGGCTCGCGGTTTTGCCGGTACAGAGGAATTGATCACTGTTGGCTGCGTGATGACGCTGTTCCCGATTGTTTTTGCCGTGATTGAAAATGATCTTCGCCGCGTGTTGGCGTACAGTCTGAACAACCAACTAGGTTTCATGGTCGTTGGGATTGGCATCGGAACCGAACTGGCGATTAACGGGATGGCAGCTCATGCGTTTTGCCATATCATTTATAAATCGTTGCTGTTTATGTCGATGGGCGCGGTGCTTTATCGCGTTGGCACCACCAAAGCCACCGAACTGGGCGGATTGCATAAGTCGATGCCTTGGACGACGATTTTTTGCTTGATTGGCGCCGGTTCGATTGCCGGATTCCCACTCCTAAGCGGCTTTGTTAGCAAATCTATGATCATCACAGCTGCCGCCCATGAACATCAATTTATTGCTTGGTTTGTTTTGCTGATCGCCTCGGCGGGTGTGATGGAGCATTCGGGCATTAAGATTCCATTCTTTGCTTTCTTCTCCCACGACAGTGGAAAACGTCCTAAGGAAGCGCCCTGGAACATGCTGTTGGCGATGGGAATCGCGTCGCTTCTGTGTATCACGTTAGGCATTGGCTACAAATTGCTTTACAACTTATTGCCATATGAATCGCACTACTCGCCTTTCACCACCGGGCATGTTGTGACCCAGCTACAGTTGTTGCTGTTCGCCGCCCTAGCGTTTGTGGCGCTGATGAAAACCAAGCTGTACCCTGCCGAAGTTGATTCGACCAATTTGGACACCGACTGGATCTATCGCAAAGCGGTTCCATGGCTGTTAGGTGGGGCAGGCACCGCGATCGCGTTTGTCGACACTGGAATCCGGAAAGGATTTATTGGGTTGATCAAAGGAATGATTGAGACGTTGAGAAAGCGTTTCAATGACCAAGGCTTGATGGGTCGCGCCTGGAGTACCAGTACAATGGCAGTGTGGGCCACGTTGATTCTTGGGTTATGCTTGATGCTGTACTACTTGTAGTCGATTCGAAAATCAAAACAGAACAAAGCGTGCGATCGAAATTAAAACGATTGCAATCAGCAGCCTTCGAACCCAAATGTTGGCAGCTGGGACGCGCGTCGCGTAGTTTGCCCCCAGCCAAGCACCCATTGCTTGTCCAATTGCCATCAATGCTCCCAAACCCCAATTAACTTGATTGTTGATCACAAACAATGGTAGGGCGCTCAACGCCATTAGCAGAACGATTACCAGCTTGATCATGTTGGCGTGATTGAGCGTATACCCTGATACCAACACCAACGCCGACAGCAGCAAAACACCAACGCCGGCTTGGATGAATCCCCCGTAGATTCCGATTGCAAAGAACAAGCTCAACGTTCCCAAACTGGGTCGCCCTGGCGTAACCTCCGACTGCTCTCTGAGCCACCGTTTGGGGTTGGAGACCAGAACGAACAGCATCACGACCATCACGATGCCGATCGCTACTTCCATCGCCGACTTTTCCAGAATCGTCGCGATCCAAGCTCCCAGCAATGCCCCTGCCACTGAGGGCGCTACCAGCCAAGCGCTACCGATAGACTCAATTGATCCAGATCGGCGGAAGACAAAAATACCAACCACGTTCTGAAATAGCACACCAACACGATTGGTTCCGTTGGCAACATCGGCGGGCAAGCCCAAGAAAACCAACATCGGCAAGGTTACCAGCGATCCGCTACCGGCCAGCGTATTTATCACGCCAGCGAGAGCACCCGCCAAGATTGCTAACAAATATACATACCACTGCATGTGGAAGAGTCTACCTCAACAATCGCTCAAATGACTGCAAGCAAATATCATTTTTTCGGCTCTAACTCTGCATCACCAATTTACTTAAACACGCACGAAAAAAACCTGTGCGAAAACGACCTCATTCGGGTATGGAACCTGAGTGAGACCCGACTATACTTCCGAAGTCGACTCACCACTTTTTTGTGAACCTCTTTCGCCAAAACTTACTTTCCAAGGGCCTGTTGCCCTTCTTTTACATCTCATTTACGGCAAAACTATGCAAACTACGTGGAGCAAATCTTTTTCTATTCTGTCTATTCTACTTTTCTGTTCCTGCTCAAATCATGACACAATTGAAGTTCCTGAAATGGCCTCAGCTATTAAGCAGACATCACAGCCGCTAGGCGATGATACTCAACCTGCGAAAGCTTTGTTGCAGCAGCAAGATCTTGATACTCAACCTGCGAAAGTTTTGTTGCAGCATCAAGATTTGTTTGGAACTGAGCAAACGGAGTCTAAGGGCTCAGAGTTCGCAGGGGATCCTCTTCTGGGAACACAGGACGGTCTCGGTGACCTCAATACGGGAAACATTTTGCCAAAAAAGCAGTTAGACTTTTCTCAAGAAATAAATTTAGACGCTGAATGAAGCAACCTCCAAACCGAAAGACGCTATGTACGTTATTGCCGTTGAGTTCGTAATTAACAATGAGTTTGTCAGCCAGTTTCGCGATCGGATCCAGCAACAGGCAGAAGATTCGTTGACTAATGAATCTGAATGTCACCAGTTTGATGTTTGTTTCGATCTCAAAGACAAAACGAAGTGCTTTCTGTACGAAAAGTACACCAATGAGGCGGCTTTTGAAGTGCACCGTTCGACCGACTACTTCAGCAGTTTCGCTGCTGAGGTAGAACCTTGGGTCGCCTCGAAAGAGCTGAAGGTCTGGATCTGCGACTAATTATCTACTCTTTAGGTCCTCGCACTGCTGCTGTGTGAGCACTTTGATCGGTAGATTGCGCAGCATCAGATAAAGCTTGGCCGTCTCTTCAAGTTTCTCTGTCGCGTAAACGGCTGCGTCGAGGCGTTTACCGGCGACCACCGGTCCGTGATTGGCCAACAACAGGCTGTGGGATTCCTTGGCCATGGCTTCAACAGCTGCAGCCAATTCAATGTCTCCAGGAGCGAAGTAGGGCACCAATGGCAATCGCCCTACACGCATCACGTAGTATGCCACGCCGCTGGCAAATAACGACCAATTCCGGATCCTCCGGTGACCACTTGATGATCGACAATCGCTTCAGCAACCGTCTCCAAATCTGAGTCCTGAATTATGTCCGTCACCAGCAACCGATGACCGGCTGACACTTCTCGATCAACAGCCACGCGTCGTTGATTCTACGCCCGCTGCAACGTCGGAGGCCGCAACCAAGCCCACCGAGAGGTCGGTTTGCCAACCTAAAAATCTGACGATGTTCGAATCGATCATCGGGTTGAGCGGATGATGCTGCATGCTAGATTCGCTGAGCAATTCACCGTTGACGAACAAGTGCCCCTGATAAACCGTTCGGCCTGCAGCGGGAAAAGAAGGACAGACAATTGCTTTCTGGGCACCCAAGTGATCCAAAATGGCAGCGGCCACCGGACCGATATTGCCTTCGATGGTCGAATCAAGGGTAGAACAATATTTGAAGTAAAACCGCTCAGAGCCACTCAATCGCAACGCGTCCACCGCCGCCAACGATTGATCCACTGCCTCTGTTGCAGGTAGCGATCGTGTCTTAAGCGCCACCACAACGGCATCGCTGTCCAAATTCTCTAACCGCCGCTGCACCAGGACGGACATGAACTGCACAACGCGCATTCCGCCTTTGACAAGATTGATCGCCAAATCCGTCGCGCCTGTAACATCGTCGGCGACGCAGCCAAGAAACGGTCTTTGATCGTCGTTGATGTTTCGATTTCTCATTCATTCTTCGATTGCAATCGCCCGGACAGGACTGCCGTCACCGCCAGTAATTTTCATTGGCAGCGCGACAAATTGCACGACCGATTCACTGATCTGATTAAGGTTCGTTAAACCTTCAACGATAAGCACACCGCCCCTAAACAAAGTCTGGTGCACATCGGTCAGTTCGGCAACGTTATTCACGTCCGCCACCGAAGGAGGTTCAACACCGATCATAGCGACCTTTCGGTCGACCAACCATCGCGCCAGTTCGATTGAAATACGGGGTAGGGCATCGCGATAAGCTTCGGTTCCATATCGGGTGTGCCAGTCCGTTCGCAACAACAAACGAGAACCGGCAGTGATCTGCGAGTGATACGATACGAGATGTTCGACCGTGATCAATTCGCCATCGCTTACCGGCCCGTTTTGAGTTAGGTCGATCACCAATGCGGAACCAACGCAGACGCGCAGGTCTTGCTGGTCAATTGTCGCGGCGTTATCGACAAAATGAACAGGCGCGTCCATATGCGTACCGCAATGGGAATACAATTCCAGCGTCGTCGCGTTCCACCCTTCGTGGGCAATCGTCTTCGCCTGACGCACATCGACGCCGCGCATTTTGTTGTCGATCGTCAGGCTTAAATCAATAATTTTCATGGCGTCATATTAACCGATGGATCTATCAACGTCATCTTTGCCGCACCGATTATAGTCTTTCACTCCGAGGCTGTGATTTTTTCAAAGTCGAATTTCACGGAGAGACTGTGAATTTTTAGTAGTGTCCATCAGCCGCCACGCGATAGCGTCCGGTCTCAAGCGCGTAAGACCGGACGCTTTTCCATTGGCGGCTGATAGGTTCTGCGAACCTTCGCCAACGGCGACTATCCGAACATCGTGTCGATATTTCGAATGAAATCTAGAGCATCGTCCACATCAGTGACTTCGATCCCACACTTTCGTCCGCCCCGATCACACTCTCCCAGCAACACCAGATCATCATAGTCTTCATAAGCCATCAAACGATTACGAGCTCGCGCACCGATCGTTCGATCGTGAAGTTGATGAGCCAGCATGTGGTGCTTTATCAGCCACAAAGTACGCTCAGTAACGAACTCTTGCACCGCGTCGACCCCCCGCGTCCACATGATCGTGCGGATCTATCGCCTTCCCGACGTCATGCAGAAGTGCGGCCAATAAAAATTCTTCATCATAGGGCGACTGATCGCGTACTAAATCAAAAACCTGGAGATTGTGATAGAGCGCGTCACCCTCAGGATGCCATTTCGGATTTTGTTTAACGTTCTCCAATGGCAACAGCAGCACTTGAAACACCTGAAAGCGATCTAAAATTTTCTCGGCCTGGTCGAGCATTAGCTCAAGATCAATCTCCGGATACTCAATTTTCATCAGCGATTCGAGTTGTTTTGCGGATGCTTTCTCAATCGCTTTGCCGGTGATTGAACTTCGAAAGTTGAAAGATGTCTTGGACAGCGGGTAAACCGTCAGTTCGATTTCAAATCGATCTTGAATGTGGATGTGACGATATAGCTGTCGCTCGTTATTCTTCACCACGCGTTTTTACTCAGTAACGTAGCGGAACCCGTGATAGTCCAAGTCATTTGTGATCTGTTGGATGTTGTCAGCAAAGACATGAATGTCGATATCCGAACCGGTCCGGATGCGGCCGGTGAGCACGCTGCCGATCAGATAGGTCTTGAAGCGCTGAAGAATTCTCATCACGCGTATCGCCTCGACCCGCATGTCCCCAGTCTGAACTCTGCGGCTCCGCGTCTCTGCGCGGACTTATGAGTATTTCCGCCCGCAGAGCCACAAGAGTTTTTTCTGTACAGAGAATACATTTTTTCAAGAGAATGCTCCGTTACTATCTCACACCGATTCCCAACGCCCACTTTCGGCTGATTGATACATGGCCTCTTGAACGGCAAGATTACTGAGATAGGCTCTTGCCCCGGTTTCAAATTTCCCGTCGCCCGAAAGCATCACGTCCGCGAAATGCTGCTGAGCCTCGAAGACGCAGTCGCCTGCGAAACCATATCGCGATGGCGAGTACTCGTGTTCGGTTTCCGTTTCGCCCAAACGCTGGATCGTAATCCGTCCGTCCGTCCGTCCAAATAGCGAAAGCAATCTACCGCATGGATACCTGTTTCATACACGAACATTCGAGGCATCGTATGGAAGTAGGCTTGCCGATTTAAGTATGCGTCGTCTCCCCATCCATCTCCGGCCCGATGCCGCAGCGTAATCGTATGTAGCGTTGATCCGATCACGCCCGCATCCAACAGTTTTTTTATCTCGCGACACCAAGGTTGAAAACGAAAGTTCTCATGCACCACCAGCGGAACTTCAGCGGACTCGCAGATTTCAACCAGCTCGACCGCTCCGGCATGACCAGGGGCAAGTGGCTTTTGGCAGATGATCGTTAAGTTCGGGTGTTGAGCCCTACGAATAAGGATCGTTTCGATAATCGTCTTATGCGTCGATGGTCCAGTTACAACGTCGATGAAATCCAGCTGAATTCCTGCCTTGGTAATCGCACTTAGCATCGCATCAAGTGCCGCATACGCCTTTGCGACGCCGTGTTGGTCGGCCAACTTTCCACCGGGCACCTGAAATAGCGCATACCCAATGAAAATGCGCCCATCATCCAGCCCATCTGCGTTGGCGTGAGACCCAAATCCTGAGCAATCATGTCCTCAGCAGCGGCGATGCAAGCGCGATCGATCCACATCAACATTGAAATAAGAAACGCACCCAATATCAGCAAATAACGAATCGGCACAACGAAGCCTCGATAAAAATTCCGTTAAAACAGTTACAGTCGCTACAGCCTAACCCGCCCAAGATGCAATTGGAATCAAACGCGTCCGACCATGCTTAGTGAATCACTCGCTTCTGAAAAATCCTGCGCTCAAGAATACCTAATGAAAACAAGGCCGAAGACCAGCAATGTTAAACTTTAACGTTTATTTGGCTTCTTACACCTGTTCGGTTTCGCACGCATGTTCGGATTTTATCTAGTCCGATTTTGAGAGTCGACCGGATTGATCATGTTTTACTGACACGGACTAATTGTAGTGACGATGAGACAAGTACGTGTTGCAGCGATTTAATCTGAATTAATACTGGTACTGATTGTCAGGCCCATTTGCAACGACTCAGCGACGTCGATAAAACGCCGTTGTACTAAGGCCTGAATAGAACAAGGTAGACAAAAGATGAAATGGATTACACCCGCATTAGTGTTGGCATTGGTGCCTGCCGGAATCGTCACCGGTCAATCAACCAGTTTCAGCCTAGATAATCTCGCTCCCGGCCCGATCGCTGAACTGCTACCAGATAACGGATCGCGCTCTTCCTATCGGCCTGGCGCGGTCCTTTCCAAAAATGCTATAAAGGCTCCCACCCCAAATCCCCTGCCAGGCGATCCCAATCCTTTGCCGTCGGCTACCAGCTACCGTAGCGGCAACGCGCCGCGCACGTCGCTGATTAACGAACCAGTTCCCTATAACGAAGTACCTCAGATTCAGCAGGACATGTACTCGTTGGAGGACACATTTACGCTTCCTCGGACGCCGGCAGTTTCGCACCGGTACATTCAACAACAGCCGACACAATCTTCCGCTGCTGCGAATGAGTCGTATGCGAGTCCGACAGCGGGTCCACTAATGAGTCAGCCTATCCAACCAGACCTTGCGGCCGCTCCGGTTCTCGCTGGAATTTGTGCTTGCGGCTCAAACGAACTCGCGCCAGAAAATTGTCAGTGCGAATCATGCCAAGGCCAGCTCTTTCAGACAGATGTCGCAGGTGATTGTTCATCTTGTGAGCAAGTCGTCCAAGAGGACTTTGACGAATGTAATGTGTGCGAAACAGTAGTGGACGATTGTGGCTACGGTACTTGCGTCGACACGGATTGCGAAATTGTCGGTGGTCCTGATTCCTACTTTCAAACCGAACAAGACCGCTTCGCTGGCGACGACTTTGGTCATCGCGACATCAAACGCGGCCCCATCGCTCGGCACTTCGATAAGCACCACAGAAGAAAGCGCCGACGTCAAGATGAACGATACGACGACTTCGAGCGAGACCATTATAAATCCGACGTCGCGAACTGCGAACCAGCTCCTGACGACGATCAGTTCTGTGATGTCGACCAATTCAACCAAGACGGTAACGTCTATCAACCAGCGGTTGCCAACAATCTCGGCATTTCAAATGCAACCGGCAATTCCAACGATACTCGTACAAACACTTTATTGAATGTTTCTGGAGTGTTCCTTAGTCGAAACACTCCTGGTGTACCGCTGAGCACGGAATTTCTTCCTTTTGGTGCAGCATCAACAAGGTTCCTGCGTTCTGATGATGCCGACTTTGGTAACATCGCTGGGATCGACGCCAGCTTGGTGCGGCGACGTGCTTCGGGCAAAGGTTTCGAACTACGCTACTTGTCTCTCAATCCGGGCACAGAGACCGTTCAATTTTTCGGCAATCCAGTGACCCTGGTTGGTGATTTTGGGCAGATCGGACAGACCGGTGGCCTTACCCATGAGCAAGCCTATAACCTCGCTGATGTTCATGAAGTTCGTCGTGACATGTCGATTCAGAACGCAGAGTTTAATCTGTTGCGAATGGGCCGTCAGGCACGCACCAGAGGCGGCAAAGAAGCGATTTTTGAGTACCTTTTAGGTTTTCGATACTTCAAGTTTGACGAGTCTTTGAACTACTCGGCTTTTGGAATTAGGCCCAACATGTTCGCCGGTGGAGATATCTCTCGCGCTGATTATACGGCGGAAGTGGAGAACGAACTTTACGGAGCTCAATTTGGCGGTCGCTCAGAACTTAGTCTGACGAAACGTATGGGTTTGCTGGTCGGGCTCAAAGCGGGCATTTTCCAAAACAGGTTTAGCAGTTCTCAACGAGCCAGCGTCACCGCGCTCAATGGCCAACAGCGGGTCGCTCAGGTGTTAAACAGTCCGAACCAAAATACGCCGTTTAACCTCTCAGGCGACGACGAAGACTACACTATGTTGGGTGAAATTGATCTTGGACTGACCTACCGCATTACAAACAGTGTTAGACTACGAGGCGGCTACAAAGGGATTTTTGTTGACGACATCGCCTTTGCGGAGAACCAAGGCAATTCCAACTTCAACGACATCATAGCCAACAGTACTCCCAGTGCCAACGAAGACTTAATCCTTCACGGCGGATACTTCGGTCTTGATCTCGCGTTCTAAGAACCAGAATTCAAGAGACAGCGATACAGACTCCGAAGGTGCGTTCCCACCTTCAAAGCCCAGCCTCGCCGACAGAAATGTCGGCGAGGTTTTTTTTGTTGGGCACCTTCTAAGAAGTTGGCCAAGCACCCGACTTCCCGCATCCGACTTCTCTTATGGCATGCACCTGTTCCTTCTTCCAGCCAAAGAACTATCAACTAAGGCCCGGCACAGCTAAACTAAAGAAGCTGATCGAAAAGAAGCCAGCTCTTGTCCCACTTTCGAAATCGCACCCGACAACACTACGGCGAATGTAAGTTCCCTCACCCGCATTTTTAACGACCATGAATCTGAAACAGTTTACCAGCGGCGCAAACCGAAGGAAGCTATCGTCAAGTCACTTGCTTTATGTCTTGATACAAACTTGACTCACCAGCGAGTAAGATTTTTCGATATTGGCTGATCCCTTCGCACGTCGGGTTTTTATTTTTAGGATCCGCCTAAGAAGGGTTCACTTCCAATAAGTCGATTTCAAATATCAAAATCGAGTTAGTAGGAATTCCATCTCGGGCGTTAAGTCCGTAGGCCAAATCCGAGGGAATCAACAACTGCCCCGAACTTCCTTCTGAAAAGAACTGAAAGCCTTCGGTCCAACCGGCGATCACCTGTTGAAGACCGAACGTAATATCATCGTTTGCGTCGAACTGGAAGCCGTTCAACAACGTCCCGACGTAGTTTACACGCACACTGTCTGTCGCAGTTGGAAACACGTTGTTGCCAGGTGTTTCAACAATGTAATGCAATCCAGAACTGGTAGTCTGAACCGTCAAGTTGTTGTCGGCCTCGTACTGAGCCAACAACGCTTGATCGCGAACTGCCCGATCGAAAGTGCCTTGTCTAATAACACGTGTATCGGAAATCCCCGTATCAGAATTGACTGTGATGACAGCAACTCGATCACCTTCGGTTCGTTCGCTGATTGTGTCAACGGTGTTTCGATAGACGACGTTGCGAAGTGCACGTTGATAGACATCCGCTGAAGCATCTCCATCCAGCGTCAGTGTTCCTGTCGAAGCCTCGAACGATCCAGTTACTCCGGGAACGCCGTTAATTGGAATAAAACTCAACACGTCCTCACTCACTTGATATCCAGACGATAGCTGAACCGTGGCGCCAGTTACGACGGTATCATCTCCACCGACTACCAAAATGGATGGGTCTACCGTCGCCTGACTTTCGCCGTTGCCAAGTTCTTGCGCGAGCGCTGAAGCTGTCACGCGCGCCGTCTCCGATGTCACAACGTCGATGCGGAGCTCTGTTTGATCGGTTCCAACTGCTGCCGAACTACTTGTCACATCGGTCACTTCGATTGACAAAGTCCGTTGGCCAATGTTCGCAGCGTCGCTGACTCCAAAAGTAACGCTTCGAAGCACCGCTTCATAATCGGCAACACTAGCGTCACCTACAAAAACCAATACGCCGGTCGTTGCGTCGAAGTTACCCGTGATACCTGCTTGTTCGGTGAACGCTAAGACATCTCCGTCGATCCGACCATCGTCGATCGTGACGATCGCTTGGCCAAGTTGCTGGCTGTCAGAGTCCGTGACTAATGCCTGCACCGCCGAGGAAATAATTGAAACCGGAAGGGCGTTTCCGTTTCCATCAACGTTCGCAACATTCATCACCACAGGCGTTGACAGCGAAGCCAAAACTGGAGCTTCGTTGGTCGCTTGAAGAAGGTTGATCGTTCGTGATCCCGTCAAATCGCCTTCGTTGGTCGTCACGGTAAAATCGACCGTCCGTGTAGATGGCAGAATGTTTTCATCTGTGTTTTCAAACGTAACCGATCGAAGGGCCGCTTGGTACTCGGCAACGGTGCCTTCTCCAGTCAGCGTCAACGTTGCGGTATCTTCATCATCACCAATGTCTAGGCTGCCGGTGATTGAACCGATGTTATTGAATACCAACTGATCGGCGGCATCATCAAAATTGGAAAGTATGATTGTCGCTCCGGTAACTTCGGTTTCCGAATTGCCCGTTAATAACAGGCCATCATCAATCGCCGTTGCAGAGTCTCCCTCGTTGAAGGAAAGCGCTGTTTCTGAAATGGTCAACGTCGCGTCCACCACGTTCACAGTGCGACTACCGGTAACAGCCGGTTGGTCGGCATCAGCAAAATTGACCGTCAGATTCAAAGTACGATCAGAAGTTGAAGTATCCGTGTTAGTTATCACATACGTCACCGAACGAAGGGCCGCTTGATAATCGGCAAGGCTGGCATCTCCGGTCAAGGTCAACGTGCCTTCGTCAAACACTCCCGTGATATCATCGGTGTCTGAGAACGCCAGCGTTTCTTCATCCGTTTGAAATCCGTCGATGACAACTGTCGCGACAGAAATGACTTCGTCATCGTCACCTGTCAGCGTCAAGGCATCATCAATGGATTGAGCGTCACCGTCGCGGGCTTGAACCAGCGCTGTATCGCTAACCGTCAATACGGGCGTCATCGAGTCGACATCAGCCGTCCCTCCAAATCGAGTCACGTCGATACCGTTGGCCGAGAGAGCGGCATAAAATGCATCCAGTTGGGTAGTGAGATCTGTAATCTCTGTGCTCTCAAAATTTTCAATTTTTGATCTTCGTAAGCTTGCGTCGCCTTCGGCAATCGCATCGTTGCCTAATCCGCCGTCAACTTGAGCCCGTTTGCTGGCGGTTACGTTTGCGTCTAAGGCAATCAAGTCGTCACCACCTTCGCCCCTGACCGTTAGATCTTTCCGGAATCGTGCCGCCGCGTCGTTAGTGGCCGGTAGAATGGAGAGGCTGTCGTCGCCGTTGCCCAATTCGATATCGGCTCGATAGCCGTAAGTCTCGCCCGCGAGCAGCACTTGGTCATCGCCGTCGCCAAGCTGCAGCGTCATATCTTCCTTAATCCCAAGGTTGTCAGCGACTAAATTATCGTTGCCGTTGCCGGTATCTATCAATCCGTCATCATTAGCCGCCATCGCTCCGATTGCCACCGTGTCGTCGCCGTTACCACCTCGAATTACGATCGAGCGGCGACTGAAAACGTTGTCGAACTGCAGCACGTCGTTTCCGTCATTGCCAGAGACTTCGATGCCGCGCACATTGCTGTGTTGGGTCTCTATAAAATCGTCGCCGCTGCCGGCCCGAACAGTCAACGCGCCCTGAAGCACCAATCCGCGGATGTCCGCTTCGTCATCTCCGTCGCCCAATTGAACTTGAACGGTTCGCAGATTCGCACCAGCGGAAAATTCGGCGGTGCCACCATTGATCGTCGTACCCTCCAAACCACGCACGATCGCTGAACCGTCGGGGCTTCCGACGATCTGAATCTGGTTAGCGTCCACATCTCCAAGAATACTCAGCGCAGAACCATCGACAGATACCGTCACATCACCTGCCAGAAGTTTGCGAGGTTCGAGAACTTGATAGGTCGGTGACGTGTTCGATTTTCGGGAATTTTTCATGGAGTCAATTCAATAATATTGCGGACCAGCCGCTGGCTTGGAAAACACTAACTGCAGTGTCAGTATATTACGTCAGAAACGCGAAGTTGGTCGTGATGGAAAAGACTTTCCATATTAGTCACGATAACGACCCAAGTCAAAAGAATGCCACGCCTTTGAAACGGCAAAATCCGACAAATCATGCATACCGAACGTTTGAAATCGCACACAGTCGCGTGAACGGTCTTTTCAGCGATTTCCTGAACCAACGAAGGCTCTTGGGTGGGTCGCGAATCGTTTCGACGAGTACATGGTCTTTGACCGCGGATTCGGTCACAACTTCCATCACCAGCATCCGAATCGGAATCGGATGTTCGCGTAGAATTCATCGTTGCGCGACGTGAAAGCCGAAATAAATATCTCGTAACTACGCCTCTGCTTCAAACTCCACATCGCGATAGATCTCAGTCAGCGATAGTTTCATCTCTGGATCGCTTAGCTCGATAATTGCATTTGGATCGTCGAAGACCCGTCGTTCAAATCCGGTTTCTGTGCGATAGAAAACGAAGGCTTGAGCTTTGGCCTGCTCCAGCATAATGTACGTGTTAAGCGAAGCAATCGAGCAGTAGTATTCTCGTTTCTCTTCTTCGTCGGTTCGGCGCGTGCTGTCGGACAATACTTCCACTATCACGACAGGCGAGTCCTGAAACGAATCTGATTGCGGGTTGGGTTTGCAGACTACTTGAGCATCCGGGTAATAGAAACGAAAACCACTTGCCGTCCTGACCCGCACTTTTGTATCCGAGTTAAACTCACGGCACGGCGAGTCTTCCAGTTGGTTTCCAACCGAACGCAGCAAATTCGTTGCTATGATATTATGAGCGTTACTTGCTCCAGCCATCGCGTGCACAACACCAGCGACAAATTCGTGCTTAATTTCGGACGCAAGTTCGCCATCCAGATACTCTTCGACGGAAATCAAATTTGGTTGTCGTGCGGTGCTCATTTGATTTATTATAGCCCAATCTCGGATTTCGAGAATGGAGATTGTTGCTGAGCACTATCGCACGGGAAACATACGGTATCCGACCGACTCCAAGCACAATGATTTGATTGAGGAATAGTTGCATGTGGCGAACAGCATGCGGGGACTAAGAGGGGAAAACAACCTCGAACTGACTGACCAGCTATTCTGCTAAACCAAAGCCGCCGCCGGTAGGAGACTTGATCTCAATCGCATCACCCGGCTCTACCGATCGCTGAGCGTTGGCGCCGATGTTTTCTTCTTGACCGTCAGTGCGTACGATGATGTTGACGCCAATTTCCCCCTGTTCGCCGCCGAGTATTCCAAACGGAGCTACGACTCGATGACCCGAGAGAATCGAACACTCCATCGTTTCCAAGAAACGAATTCGCCGCTTGATTCCGTCACCGGCATTCCACTGGCCGCGACCTCCCGAACCACGACGAATTGAGAATTCATCTAGCACCACTGGATAACGCTGTTCCAAAATTTCGGGATCCGTCATGCGGGTGTTGGTCATGTGCGTATGAACGGCCGCTACGCCATCAAAACCAGGCCCCGCCGAACTCCCTGAACAAATGGTTTCGTAGTACTGGTATCTTTCGTTGCCAAAAGTGAGATTATTCATGGTTCCTTGCGAAGAACCTAACGCCTCTAGTGCGGCGAAAATTGCATTGGTCACCGCTTGGCTGGTCTCAACATTCCCGGCGACAACCGCAGCTGGGTAAATCGGATTCAACATCGATCCCAGCGGAACGATCAGCGTCACGGGTTTCATGCATCCGGCGTTGAGCGGAATTTCATCGGCCACCAAACATCGCAACACGTACAACACCGCCGCCCGAGTGATCGCGGCGGGTGCATTACGGTTGTTGGGCAACTGGTCGCTGGTTCCTGTGAAGTCAATCGTGACCGATCGCTGTTGTTGGTCGGGCTTTATCGCGACGCAGATTACTTCGCCTTCATCCAGCCGATATTCAAAGCTGCCTTCGTTGATGGTAGCGATCAAACGCCGCACGGATGCTTCCGCAGCATCTTGGATGTGGCCCATGTACGCCTTCACCGTTTCACGACCGTAGCGGACCACGAGATTTTTGAGTTCATTGACGCCCGCTTCGTTGGCGGCCGCTTGAGCCATCAGGTCGGCGATGTTTTGCTGAACATTTCGAACAGGGTAGGGCGGGGCGAGTAGCAGTTTCGTAATCCGCTCATTTGAAAACGTGCCGCCTTCGATCAACTTTTCACAGTCTAACGTTACGCCTTCCTCCACAATCGTGCGTGCCAAGGGCGACATTGAACCCGGAGCAATCCCGCCAACGTCTTCATGATGAGCCCGACTGGCGACGAAGAAGGCAACGGAATCATCACTTCCAAACACGGGCGTCACGACCGTGATATCGGGTAAATGAGACCCGCCGTTGTAGGGATTGTTTTGTACGAAGACATCGCCGCGGTTGATGGTTTGGTCGTCGTTGATGACGACTTTCACTGCCGAATCCATCGAACCCAAATGAACCGGCACGTGCGGAGCGTTGGCAATCAGATTGCCCTCATGGTCAAAAATCGCACACGAAAAATCCAATCGCTCTTTCACGTTGACTGACTGAGACGTGTTTTGAAGCACGACTCCCATTTGCTGAGCAATTGACATGAACAAGTGATTGAAGATCTCGCGCTGGATCGGATCACAAGTCGTGGCGAGTTCATTTTTTGAAGCAACAGCGCCGCACGATTCGAGGATCATATGGCCCCAACTATTGATCGACGCCGACCAATTAGGCTCCACAACGACCGTGTCGTTATCACCCACGATGATGGCGGGACCGAGGATCTGGTGACCAAATTTTAGCTTCTGATACTTAAAGACCGGAGTTTGATACCAACGGTTGCCGGAAAACATACGCTCGGTGGCGACAGAAACTGCAGGTTTTGAGGCCGGTTTTAATTGAGCCACTTCTTCCAGACGCTGCGACTTTCCTACCGATTCAACAACAATATTATCGATCCAAATCGCTTTCTCCTCGGCCAGAAAACCGAACTTCTGCCGATGCTTCTCATGGAAGTCAGTTTTCATTTGGCCGATAGGACCGACAGCGACGTCGATCAGCGTATTGGTGTCTTGATAGCGCAAGTGAACTTTAGCGCCGTGTGTGATGTCACCGGCAGGAATGCCCTGGCCGGCTAAATTTGCCAAATTTTCGTCGGACAATAGCTGGACGTAGCGGTCGATGTCGGCGCGGACTAGTGTCGAAAGATTTTTGTCGATTAATGTCTGCTGTTCGGTTTTCTGATTCGCCAAACCCATTCCATAGGCGGACAATACGCCGGCCAATGGGTGTAAGAAGATCTTCTTCATCCCCAATCGCGTCGCTACCGAACACGCATGTTGTCCGCCCGCACCACCGAAACAGTTCAGAACATAGTCCTGCGGATCCATACCGCGTTCAATTGAGATTTTCTTGATCGCTTGCGCCATGTGTTCGACGGCGATCTCCAAAAATCCTTCTGCCACTTGTTCGGCGGATCGCCCATCGTCTAATTCAGCGGCGATCGAGGCAAAAGCGGCCCGCGGCGATTGAACATCCAAGGTTTCATTCTGTGCGATTCCGAAAATAGCGGGAAAGAAGTCGGGTTGGATTCTACCCAGCGCTACATTGATATCAGTAACCGAAAGTGTCCCGCCGTTTCGGTAGCACAGCGGACCAGGATCGGCACCAGAGGATTCCGGCCCAACACAAAACCTGCCTTTGTCAAATTTTAAGATCGAACCACCGCCAGCAGCGACGGTGTGAATATCCAGCATGGGCACGCGCATTCGCGCTCCGGCAATCCGGGCCTCGTAGACCTTTTCATAGTCGCCGGCATAGTGAAAGACATCGGTTGACGTGCCGCCCATGTCAAACCCAATGACGCGAGTGAATCCTGCCAGTCGCGCTGTCGCCACCGCGCCAACGACACCACCGGCTGGGCCAGATAAAATTGCGTTGCGTCCACCGAACGCGCCGGCTTCTACCAATCCTCCTGAGGACTGCATGAACAGTAAAGATGTTTGTTCCATCAATTTCGCTGTGATGGTGTCGACATATCGTTTGAGAACGGGAGTCAGATATGCGTCCACGACAGTCGTTTCTCCGCGCGACACGATTTTGGAAAGCCGGCTAACGTCGTGGCTGGAAGAGATTTGATCAAAGCCAATTTCCGCCGCGATCTGTGCTACGGCCAATTCGTGTTCGGGAAAACGATGGCCGTGCATCAAAACAATCGCGACGCTTCGAATCCCCCTGTCAAAAGCCGTTTTTAGTTTCGAAGCCGCCTCTTGATGATTCAGCGATCGCTCAACGTGGCCAGAAGCCAACACTCGTTCGTTTATCTCGATGACCGAATCGTACAACACCTTCGGTTTTTCAATCTTCAAAGCGAAAGTCTTGGGGCGATCTTGATAGCCAATTTCGATGACATCCGCCAAACCCTTGGTGACAACCAGCAGCGTTGGTTCGCCTTTTCTTTCCAGAAGCGCATTGGTTGCTACGGTGGTCCCCATTTTCACCGATGCGATCACGCCCAATGGAATCGGTTCTCTTTTTCCAAGCTGAAGAAAATCACGAATGCCTTGGATCGCTGCGTCTTGATAGACGCGCTGATTCTGTGACAGCAGTTTTTTGGTCGAGATTGTGCCCCCTGGAGATTGCGCGATGATATCGGTAAATGTACCACCGCGGTCGATCCAAAAATTCCATTGTGATTGCATTTTGCTCAGTTATGACTAATCATTGGACATGTGATAGCATTTAGCTTACTCATCGGTAGCTGGACTTGCCAGAGTTCAGGCTTTGTTGACAGGACCGAATTCTGGCGAATCCGGCCACCCGAAAACTGAGTTGGGGCAGATTACTAGTTTTACAGTTTCGTGGTGGTAGTCTTGGCCGACGCGACTTTCTCCGCCAAGTTCTTGCTTTGGGAAACGGCACTGCAGTATCGTATTCTCTGCTAGGACGAGCCAACGGAATCGTGGCTACCGCCGAAACGGCTAACTGGATCTGGGAAAGAGATCCTTTACGGCGTTGCGGTAACACCCATACCTATTCATAGATTGGTACAAACGTGTTGAAAGCCGCTTCGGCGAAATCGCCGGGGTCATTGAAACGTCGATTCTGATTTAGGCCGCAAATCGCCTTCATTTGGTCTTCGGACAGATCAAAATCCGACACTGACAAATTCTCCACCAATCGATGCTGCTGAGAGGACTTAACCACCACCGAAGTCCCGCGCTGGATGCCCCATCGCAATAGCACTTGTGCCGATGAACGTTCGTGTTCTTGCGCGTGGTAGGTGTTCCACAATTTCGAAGTCACCCAAAGATCTTCGCGACTACAAACGCCTTCGGCGATCGCTCGAGCTATCCCATCGCCAACTTGAGCTTCGTTGCCATAATCACATGCGCAATCAAGATTTCGATAGCCAGCCTTAATCGACTGAAACACGACTTCTGATGTTTGCTTTAAAGGAATCTTCCAAGTTCCCAGCCCTACCGACGGAATAGGAAGTGATGTGATGCTATTCATAATCGAATTTCTGGTTTTTCTATTTTGTTCGCCGAATGACTTCGATTTTGTTCGCCGAACAACTTCTATTTTGTTCGCCGAGTGACTTCGATTGTCCCGGCCTTGTTATTTTTCTCGATTGTTGTTTGAGACTCAGTCGGCTTAACAGTATTTGATTCAATATTTTGCTGATCGTCGGTGTTCACGGATTCAACTTCTTGGATCCCATTTTCACCTTCGGATAATTTTGATTTCGATCCCAGGTTATAGGCGTAAGAATGGCTAAAGGACGCACCTAAGAACAAACACAGCCCGATGATGTATGCCCAAATCAGCAACACCACCACCGAACCGGCAGCGCCATAAACCTCACTGGTGGACGAGAATTTCAAATAGGCCGCAACCAAGTATCGACTCCCGGCGACCAAGAACGAGGTCAAGATCCCCGCCAGCCAAACGTCACGCCATTTCACCGGAGCGGCTGGGAAAAACCAGAACATGACAGCGAAAATTACTGGCATCAACAAATACACCAAACCACGGTCAGCCAAATTCAACCACTGCACCAAACCGGGATAGCTGTCCGACCACATGCTTTCAAGATACGCTACGGTTGAACTAAGTGCCAACGTACCCAGCAGTAGCACACCAACGAAAACGACGACTCCGATTCCTACCAGCCGCTTTTGCACCATGAACCACCATCCTGAACGCTCTTCCGAAGGCACGTCCCAGATATCGTTGAACGTATCATACAACTGAGAGAATACGCCCGAGGCTCCAAAGAGACTGATCAACAAACTGATCGTACCGGCGACCAATCCAGAGGATGGCTGAGTCGCGTTCTTCAACAGGCCCGCAAAGACTTTTCCGGTCCGTTCATCAGTCAGTTGCTGAACCTGCTGAACGATTTCTTGTTGAACTTGCGGGCCATCGTAATAGTACCCTGCAATCGCGACGGCAATCATTAACATCGGAGCCAAGGACAGGATCGTGTAGAACGTCATGGCGGCCGACATTCGGGACGCATTAGATCGGTCCCAAGTCTGCAAAGCATCGATAACGAGTTTCCAAAGCTTGGCAAGCAAAGCATCACTTGGGGGACGACAGAAGGAAGAGAAAGCAACTACTTTTTGATCAATCGATAATTATCCACGATCAGTTTTGTGTCGCCACCGATACCAAAGTGATCTGGTGCGCCTTCAGCTACGACGACCAAAGAAACTCCGCGCGTATTAAATTTCTGGATCTGCTCAATGGAACCACTTCCGACTTGCATTTTCGCTAGTTCTACTTCAATCGTTTGGAATTCGTTTGTTAGCCTAATTTCGTCAACCGATTCTGAACCCGCATATTTCAGGATGCACAACATATCATCTTCGGTGTCGTCATCCGATTTAGGGCCCTGCCCATCGCCGGTAACAAAACACAACTCGATACGACTGTTGCTCATCGGTCTTCCATTCTCAATTTTCGCATCGAAGACGACTTTAAAGTTCGCTACATCGAACTTCGAAAAATCGCTGTTAACGATATCGCCGTTGACTCCCGCTCCCAACCCAATGTAAGCGAAATCCAAGTACTTCCGCTTTGGAATCTTCACTCTGCTGGTGTCGATTGCAGCTTCAAAAGCACCGCCTTCATTGCCTCCCTCGGTGATCGTTTTTGCTTTCTTAGACAGTTTCTCATGAAAAGAAACCACATCATCTGGTCCTTTTACTTTGTAGCCGCCGTAGCGATAAGCGAAATCGTAGGTTGGTTGCTTATCGTCGTAGTTTATATCGATGACCGCTATTGCTTCTTGAGCCTGCACAGCTGAATCAAACAGCATATTGAGAGAAAACGTACTCAACGCCAAAAAAAACAATCCAGATTGTTTCGCCACACTACTCATAGGTACTTTATCAACCTTCAAGTAATAAAGAATCAAACTACGCCAAACTGATAAGATCAGATTTGGCTTCGGAGACCGCCGTACCCATCAAGGTTAGTCCACACACCTCGTAAATTCCAATCGGTAATGTTTCCCCGATCAGCCGCGGACTGCCATCGAAGACTACGATCCGGTCGCAATGAGTTCGACCGGTCAACTGCAAAGGTTTGCCAGAGAACTGTTGGAATTGCAGTTGGGCGTTTTCTTTGGCCGCTTCTTGGGCTGTGGTATCCAACTGCACTAAATCTGACTTTGCTCCTGCCGCTGGATCGCCAACGACGACGCGGTTGAGATCTTCTTCCTTGCCGCCTCCGGGGCCTTGGTGGCCTTTGATTTCGTTCACCGCGGCATCGTGTCGTTTACTTGGACCTTCCACCAAAACTTCGACGGTGCGTCCGAGAAACTTTTGGTTGTCCTCTTCGCTGATCCGATTCTGAATCTGCAGCAATTCATTGTTGCGGCGACGCTTCACATCAAAGGGAACGTCATCCGGCAACTGATTGCAGGCCTTGGTGCCGGGTCTTTCGCTATATTTGAAAATGAAACTGTTCTTGAATCGGCATTGCTCGACCAAATCAACCGTCTCTTGAAATTCAGCATCCGTTTCGCCACAGAAGCCAACGATGAAGTCGCTCGACACAGCCGCCGCATCGCCAAGGGTCTCGTTGATCCGAGCCATCATGTCGCGATATTCGCCAACGGTGTAGCCTCGTTTCATACGTTTTAGCACGGCGTCACTTCCGCTTTGTAGCGGCACGTGCAGATAAGGCGAGCACTTTTTCAGATCCCGAATCGTCGTCAACAAGTCATAACCCATGTCCTTAGGATAACTGGTGACGAACTTGATCCGTTGGATACCGTTGATGTCGTGCAGCTTATGCAGCAGATCGGCCAGCCGCGTTTGTTTTTTATCTTCGTCAATATGCCGGTAACTATTTACCGTTTGGCCTAACAGCGTGATTTCCTTGGCTCCTTGATCGGCCAAGATAACCGCTTCGTCATAAATCTGTTGTGGGTGTCGGCCCTGTTCGGGACCGCGCGTCATGGGCACGATGCAGTAAGTGCAAAACTTATCGCATCCAATCTGAATCCGAAGGAACGCTTGAAACGGCGTCGGTCGCATCGTCGGATCACGCAGCGGGTCGAACGTTTCGTGACTGCGTTTGATATCGGTCAGTTTTCCATCGGTGCGGCCAAGACTGACGGCCGTATGTTTGCCGCCCTCGGACCGGACCTTGTCGATCAGACCGGGGATTTGCTGCAGCTGTCCCGGGCCAACGACCAAGTCGACGTAGGGGGCGCGTTTGAAGATCAGTTTTTGATCCTTCTGAGCCATACAGCCCATCACGCCGATGATTTTTTCTGGGTTGTCCTTCTTTGCTTGGCGAAGTCTCCCCAGCGCACTGTAGGTCTTGTTTTCGGCCTGTTCGCGGACGCTGCATGTATTGAACAGGATCGTATCGGCGTCGGTGACATTGTTGGCCAGTTCATAGCCTTGGCGGCGGAGATCGGCGACGACCATTTCGCTGTCCAGCATATTCATCTGACAACCGACGGTTTCGATGTACAGTTTGTGGGTGGCCGCTGGGTTTGCCGCCGCTGGGTTGGCCGTTGTGGTTGACATAGAGAAAAACGGGGAAATTGGGGCGAAATTAGGGTCAATTAAGGTGGCAGTTTAACACAGCCCGATTTGTTCTGCCGATAGGGAAAACGCTACAGTTGACATGGATTGGACGATCAACTCCATGAATTTGGCCGAAAGTGCTGCTATCGGGTAAAAATAGCTTTTTTGGGTTCACGGTATGACCCGAATTAGCTAAAATTCCCAATCCGAAATTACAGCAGTTTTAAAAACCGGTTTATAAAGATGTACGCAATTATCTCAGACGGCGGTCGCCAATACAAAGTAGAAGAAGGTCAATTCCTAGAGATTGACTACCGCGAAATCGAACCCGGTTCCGAAATCAAGTTTGATAAAGTGTTGGCCGTTTCAGGTGACGCCGGATTCAAGCTCGGTGCTCCTCTGGTCGATGGCGCTTCGGTGACCGCGAAAGTCGTCGGCGAAACCAAAGGCGATAAAATTTACATCCAAAAGTTCCGACGCCGCAAGAACAGCAAGCGTCGCACGGGCCATCGCCAAAAGTACGTCAAAGTACAAATCGCTTCGATCGCCTAAACTGGCGTAGCCGATAACCATATTAGAAAAAGCCACCTGAGAAATTCTCAAGTGGCTTTTTTTTCTTGCAATAGTAAAGTTGGTATCCCGGCCTACTCTAGCGGGCAATTGAGACGTTGACCTCAACCAGTAGTCGGAAAAACGGCTGGCCAAAAAAAAGATAATGACAGACGGTAGCAAATTATTGAGACGACAATCGTGCAGGCGACATGCAGCACCACGCAAAGTAATCCCCACCACTTTCTCGTGCACATCAAATAGATTGGCAAAACTACCATCCAAAAACTAACAATCAGTGGCTGGATAATATGTGGTACGTGAAATCGTCTTTTTGAGTCGTTAAGTAACCAGTAAGTAGCTGGGAACGCCATGGCAAATTGAGAGAGAAAGTCTGCACTTGATTTGGGATCAAACATAAACGGTTGGCACACAGCTACTAACACAACCGCTAAGTAGTAAGCGACGCACCAAAGAATTGAGAATTTGTTGTTCTTCAATTTGCCGGTTCCTGAAAACGTATAACGAAGGGATCGGCCGCAAAGCTACTGCCGGCACTTGATGCTAAGCGATCGTTTCAAGCACCTTCACCAAATACTTCCAGTACAAACCGACGCTGGGGATGTGGCACTTTTCATCCGGGGAGTGCGGGTGTTTGATCGTAGGACCGAACGAAATCATGTCCATGCCGGGATAGTGACTGCCGATGATGCCGCATTCCAATCCCGCGTGAATGGCGCTGACCTTGGGCTGCTTTCCAAACAATTCTTCGTAAACCGTTTTCATCTGATCGAGTATCTTTGAATCTGCATTCGGCTTCCAACCGGGATATTCGCCGGCATGAAGGACCTTTGCGCCTCCCAACCGAAACAGACTTTCGATCTTTCGCGAAAGTTCTTCCCGCGCCGATTCAACGCTGCTGCGAGTGAGAAACTGAACGGATGCCTTGCCACCGGCAATCTCCACCTTGGAAAGGTTGGTCGAGGTCTCCACTAAACCCTCAATGTCTTCGCTCATTCGATCGACGCCGTTGGGAGAAGCGGCGACCAACGCGATCATCGTCTGCTGGGCCTGTTGAGCCATCACATCAGAAATTGGTTCAGTGGTCGCGATTTCGATTGTTAAATCCGGTTCAGTGGTTTTGCGTTCGGTTTTGATAATCGCTGCCACGTCCTCAATCGCCTGTTTAACGGCTTCTACGTTGCCTTTTTCGATTAAGACTTCCGCAAAGGATTCTCGTGGAATCGCATTCCTTAAATTACCGCCGGTCAAGCTACCGATTCGCGCCCCAGTCAGCGATGCCAGAACACGATTCATAATTTTGTTCGCGTTGCCTCGACCCAAGTGAATGTCGACGCCCGAATGACCACCGCGCAGTCCCGTGACAGAAATTTGATAGGGTTCGCCGGTTGCCTTCTCTTGAGCGTATTCCCAACTGGCGGTCGTGTCACAACCTCCGGCACAACCGATGCACAGTTCACCTTCTTCTTCGGTGTCAGTGTTGAGTAGAATTTTGCCGTTGAGCAGACCTTCTTGGAGGTTGATCGCGCCGGTCATGCCAGTCTCTTCGTCAATCGTAAAGAGCGCTTCAAAGGGACCATGCTGAATCGAATCCGACTGCAACACCGCCATCATCGACGCTACGCCGATGCCATTATCGGCACCAAGGGTTGTGCCTTTGGCTTTCACCCAATCGCCGTCAATGTAGGACTGGATGCCTTGGGTATCAAAATCAAAATCGGTGTCAGCGTTCTTTTGGTGCACCATATCCAAATGGCCCTGCATCACGACCGGTGTCACGTTCTCTTTTCCAGCAGTTGCCGGTTTGCGAATGATGATGTTTCCGACTGAGTCGCTGATGACCTCAAGTCCGAGATCTTCGCCAAACTTTTTAGTGAAGGCGATGATGCGTTCTTCTTTTTTCGAAGGGCGCGGGACTGCGTTAAGATTCTCGAAACAGGTCCACACGGATTTTGGTTCGAGATTGGCGACGTCTTGATTCATGGTCAATGTTGGGTTGATGTTGGGTTGATGTTTTTGGAATTCACCCAACTTCGCACATGAATATGAGCGGCAGGGCGCTAGCCGCCGGTACGCTACTATGGACAGAACCGACGGCTAGCGCCCTGTCGCTCACGGATCATACTCTGACTCCAGTCAGCCAATCAAATATCCAGTTCGCCGACATCCAAGGCATGTTGTTCGATGAACTCGCGGCGTGGTTCGACTTTGTCGCCCATTAGAATACGGAACATATCATCCGCTTCGCTGACATTGTCCATCGTGACTTGAATCAGCGTGCGGTTATCTGGATCCAGCGTCGTCTCCCGAAGCTCTTCCGCGTTCATCTCGCCAAGACCTTTGTAGCGTGTGACTTGGATGCCTTTTTCACCGGCCGCCCGGACCGCTCCGATCAGCCCACGCAAATCTTCCAGCCCCGCCTCAGTTTCACCACGCCGCAGAATGTAGCGCGGTTCTTCCACTCCCGTGCGATCCTCTGGCAACAAGGCTTCAATATCAAAACCGAATTCCGTAATACCTTTCAACGCCGAATTGATCGTACGTACCTCGTGGAATTCTTTGATCTGCAGGCTGGTTTCATCCTTACCCGCATCTTCGTCAGCTGAATCGTTGTCATCTGCATCAGTATCAACCGAAAGTTCTACCCCCGATTCTGATTCTTGCTTTTTGATGAATTCATCCAGTTCCTTGCGATTGGTGAACCAATACTCTTTGGTATCCAAAAATGCGTGGTAGACCGGCAATCGACCCGTTTCCAAATTGATACGATTCGCGTGAGTCCGGAGATTGATTCCGCGTCGTTCTAACGCCATCACAGCATCTTCCAACGTCGATAACGTGATACACAATTTTCGCATATCCTCGCCCTCGATTTTGAACCCTTCGCCTTCAAACGAAGTATCCGACAGACCACGATCCATCAACTGACGACGCATTTCTTCTTCGGATTGAACGTAGTAAGTCTTGCTCTTGTTTTTCACGCGGAACAACGGCGGCTGTGCGACGTAAACATGACCGGCTTCGATTAATTGATACATCTGTCTGTAAAAGAAGCACAGCAGCAATGTTCGAATATGCGAACCATCGACGTCAGCATCGGTCATGATGATGACTTTTTCGTAACGTCGTTTACTCAAGTCCTGGTCTTCGCCGATGCCTACCCGCAGAGCACTGATCATGCTCTGAACCTCTTCATTGGCCAACACTTTGTCTTCGCGTGCCTTATAAGCGTTGATGATTTTACCTCGCAGCGGCAAAATCGCTTGAAACTCCTTGAGACGTCCACCTTCGGCGCTGCCACCGGCGGAATCACCTTCGACCAAGTAGATTTCGCATTTTTCGACGTCGTCGCTGAGACAATCACGAAGCTTCCCTGGCAGTCCGCCGCCACCAAGGACCGACTTACGGCGGATCTTTTCCCGCGCCGCGCGTGCCGCTTCTCGTGCTTCGGCCGCTTGGATACCCTTTTTGACAATAACCTTGCCTTCTTTAGGATTCTCTTCCATAAAGACGCGAAAGAACTCGCCAAAGGACGAACTGATAATGCCTTCGACCTCGTTGTTTCCCAGCTTCGTTTTCGTCTGGCCTTCAAATTGTGGGTTGGGAACTTTCAGAGAAATGATCGCCGTCAAGCCTTCACGAAAGTCTTCGCCGGTGATCGTTAAGTTATTGGGCAGCAGTTTATTGTTCTTCGCATAGTTGTTGATTGTACGCGTCAGTGCCGATCGGAAACCAGAAACGTGAGTACCGCCTTCGTGGGTGCTGATGTTGTTGGCGTACGAGTGGACGTTGTCTTTGATATCCGTCGTGTACTGTAACGCGATCTCGTAACCAACACCCTGCGATTCTCCGTTGCAATAAATCACGTCCGCGTGGATCTGATCGCTGGCCCGATTGAGAAATTCTACATATTCGATGATACCACGTTCGTAGTAAAACTCATCGGAATCGTTGGTCCGTTGATCTTTGAAGACCAACCGCACACCGCTGTTGAGAAACGCCAGCTCTTGCAAACGTTTGTGAAGAATACCGTATTCGAACTTTACGACAGGAAAAATCTGGCCGTCCGGCTTGAACGTGGTTTTGGTGCCAACCTTGTCCGTTTTTCCGGCGGTAGAAACCAAGCCCGTCGGTACACCACGCTCGTAGCCTTGTTGATGAATCTTTCCATCGCGGTAGACTTCGACTTCGCACCACTCTGAGAGAAAGTTGACGACCGTTACACCGACGCCGTGCAAACCGCCGGAGACTTTATAGGGATTTTCGTCCTCTTCGTCATCAGGATTCGAATCGTCGAACTTACCGCCAAATTTGAGCATCGTCATCACGCCTTCAAGCGTCGTGACTTCGCGATCTTCTTCTTCGGACAATTGGTCGTGACGTTCTACCGGAATTCCACGACCGTCATCGGCGCAGGTGATCGAACCATCGGTATTAATCGTGACAGTGACTTTGCTAGCGAAACCTGCCATCGCTTCATCGATCGAGTTATCAACCACTTCGTAGACTAGGTGGTGTAGACCACGCGCGGTCGTGTCACCGATGTACATCCCCGGGCGCTTTCGCACGTGTTCCATGTCGGACAGTCGCTTGAGCTGGCCAGAACCATATTCTTTGCTGTTTTCTTTGCTCATCGAGGTTCAATGCTTCCTAGGGAAAATTTTATATCTTTGATTTTGTTCTGCGGAACTCGTTTGCTAAGTTCCGCGATCAGTTTCTTTTTTTGGAAACCCAAATGTTGATTCACCGCTGCGCTGCTGACAAAAACTTCCAACACGCCCCGACTGACGTTGCCGACTCTTGTTTTCGTTTGCCACTTTTCGCCGACTGTGGCGTTCCAGACATCATCAAGTTCATCGTTTGTTTTCGTTTGTCCGTAACCCTTGCGGGCCATCAGTTGGCTTAAAATGTTTGCCGGTCGTTTGGGTCGTCGTTTAAAGCGTCGACGTTGATTGGTTAGATCGGTGGCTTGGTCGAAATCAAGATCGTCGAAATTTTCGTCCATGGAATAGTTCCTCTGGCCTTGGTTCTTCGTCGCCTTTAGCTCTGCGGAAGTGGAGTTCTCATCCGAAGCGAAAGACACCAATATTTCCTATCGACGATCCTTAGACAATGGCATGATGACGTATCCGTATTCATCTTCGGTCGAACAATACGCGGCCTGTTCGCCATCTTTAATATCGAATGTGAACGTCTTATCGGGTTGCAGCACCTTTAGAAAATCAGCCACATAACGATGGTCCAACGTAATCGTCATCGACTCGCCTTCGTAAGGCACCGGCATCTCAATCCTTGACTCTCCAACCTCTGCAGTCGTGTTGCTCAACACCAGCGAACCATCGCCGAATGTAAAATCGACTCCTCGGCTCTCGTCACTGGACACAATCGCCGCTTGCCTAAGCGACTGATACATGGGCCCTACAGCGATTTCAATCTTATGACCGTCGTCGCGTTTAGGAATCACATCCTGCCATTTGGGGTAACGACCTTCGACCAGGCGTGTGAAGAAAATACCTTCTGGAGATCGCACCAGAAGTTCGTTGGTCTGCGGCGAGATCTGCACCTTAGCATCGGAGTCCGGCAAGATGCGGTCAATTAGCTGCATCGAACGAGACGGCACGATAGTGGAAGTACCGGTGTCCACCGGAGTTCCCACGGATTCGATTTTGCCTCGTTGAACCGCCAACCTTCGACCATCTGTACCGATCGCGACCAGTTGTTCTGCGTCCATTTCCAACTTCACGCCGCCCAATGCGTAGCGACTACTTTCGGCGTCGGTGGCGAACAGCGTCCGTTTGATCAGTTCACGCAGCACATTGGCCGGAAGTTCGTAGAAATCCTTCGCTTCGAAATCAGCAACATCAGGAAATTCATCTGGGTTGTGAGCCTGCAGTTCGAACTTGCTACTTTTGCCCTTGATGATCGTTTTGTCTGGCGTGGCATTGATGTTCAGCGTCTCATCATTGGACTCTCGCAAGATCATGCTCAACCGAGTCACAGGGATTACCGCTGAACCAGCGGTCTCGATCTTAACGTCCGGTACGACGACTCGGATGCCGACTTCCATATCGGTGGCCGTTAGCACACACGCCGAATCGGAGCATTCAATTTTGACGTTCTGCAATATTGCTTTGGGGCTGCGAGAAGGAGCCACCGTTGCCGCCAATTGGAATGCTTTGAAAAACGGTTCTCTCTGAATTGTAATTTTCACGTGTTGCCTTCGATTTATCTTTTAGTTGGCTTGGTTGTGATTTCGTTGTTTGATTTAGGTTGGTTGCTCAAGAGAGCGTGAAATCAAATAGCTTATATAAGTTCTTTTTCAGTATTCTTATTTATGTGATGGCCAAAAGTGTTAATAGCCTTGATGGCCTCACGCTTAACTCATGAGGCAGTATGGACTTATGAGCTTCGCTGGTCAGTGGATAACCTGTTGGTTTATTGTGTTGTCGTTTGTTGGTTCGGTGTTGTTAAAAATGTTTGTAAATGCGGAAATCAATTTGAGTGTTGGAGAACGAAACAGCCGAGTACAGCTCCGACAGACTTCCGACAAGTTTTCCAGTGCCGTATTCTGATGGACAAGCCAACGAAAAAGACTTCCATCACGTTTGGTAAATCTGTGCGGCGAACTGATCGGTCAGTTGCTGTTTGAGGGCATCGATCGCAGCGGTCGTAGCGTTAGACCCACCTTCTTCGTAGATAGCCCTGATTTTCTGGTGAGCATGTAGCACCGTCGAGTGGTCTCGATTTCCAAACGCGTTGCCGATTTTGACAAAACTAGTTCCCAACAAAGACCGCGTTAGAAAAATCCCGATTCCACGAGCCAGCACAACGGTTTGCTTGCGAGAGGCACTCTTTAAATCGCTTAGCTTCAATGAAAACTTCTTAGCGACTCGTTTTTGAATTAGCTTGATCATCTTTTCTTGGTCCTCAATGCCTGGCTGAAGCAACGACATCAACGAAGATCCGTCAATCGTCGAGGGAGCACCTTCCACTTTGAACTTCAGCCGAATTTGAACGAACAAATGCTTCAGTTTTGGTACGGTTACTTCGAAACGCGTGGTCAACATCTCGATCGCATCGCTGGTTAGATGGACGTCGTGGATGACAGACAACTCTTTAACGATCACTAACCGCGCGTCTTTACCGGGCGGATTCAACGGAAGACTCAGCCCACACGAAAGACGCGATGACAATCGGGAACTAATCCCATCAAGCGCCAAAGGTAGTGTTGGACTGGTGACAAAAAGTGGTTTGCCAGATTTACAGCAAGATTCCACCAAGGACGTCAATTCGTTTTGTGCAGGTGCTTTCCCGACCAATTGATGAAGGTTGTCCAGCACAATTGCAGGCGCCGAAAGGAATTTGCTGCGAAATTCATCGACACTGTTAGTTTCGATAGCAGCGTAAAACCGACGCGCGAAATCAGAGCCCGAAACAAAGATCGGTTGCTCAGTGCGGTCGTTGATGACCTCTACGTCCATGACTTCTCTTGAATCAAGCAATTTCGAAACAAGCGCCATCGCTAAGGACGTCTTACCGGTTCCGCTGGGTCCGTAAAGCACGATTGGCATCAGACCCGTTGATTGCCCAGCCGTTTCTCCTGAAATCGAATCGAGAAAATCATCGGTTGCCAAGTACCTCAATAGAGCGTTGGCTTCATCACAAACAAACCGAGACAGACCGGTCGCCTGATCGGTGCCGCGATCGATGACATCGACGAAATCGGTTCGCCATTGATGGTCTAACGAAACGGAAAATACGCTGTTCGAATTGTCGGTGAATGCGGTTGGCATTGACGGTGTTACTGGGTGGGTTTTAGATCGCGTATTTACGAGATTAACAGCCCAAAATTTTAACAGAATCCGCCAATTTTTAGTAGCGACGATGGTGCTTTATTCAGCAATTAAATATGACGCAAACTAATTCGTTTTGTCGCAAATTTAGGGCTGAATCGGTTTGCCTAAGACGAAGCACTGGATGTGGACAACTTGTTTAATATCTGTTTGCAGATTGTCAGGCAAGTGTCAATTTCCTGTTCGGTATTGAACGCCCCTAAGCTGAACCGAATCGAGCCTTCGACAACATCATTGTTGGCTCCCATCGCGATGATTACATGGGAAGGATCGCTGGAACCGCTGGCACATGCAGAACCTGTAGAAATCGCCAAACCAGCAAAGTCAGCCGCCAGCAGAAATGCTTGGCGATTGACCCTAGGAAAAGAAACGTTCAACGTATGAGCCATTCGATGGGCCTGTCCACCGTTGATGGTTGCCGCGGGCTCGATCGCCAGCAGTCCTGTTTGCAATCGATTGCGCAAGGTCAGGATCCGCGCTTCTCTGTCGGGGTCGAGTTGAAACTCGGTTAGCGCTTGATGCATACCGGCTGTCAGCGCGACGTCTTCGGTACCAGGTCGCGTCGCCATCTGTTGGAATCCGCCGAAGAGCATCGGGGAGAGTTCGACGCCATGCCGTACCATTAGCCCGCCGACGCCGCGCGGTCCGTGAAATTTATGAGCCGTCATCGACATCGAATCGACGCCTAAATCCGAAAAATTGACTTCGGTTTTGCCAACCGATTGAACAGCATCGCAGTGAAAGTAGACGCCGATTTGGCGGCAAGCCGCAGCGGCCTGCTTGATCGGCTGGATTACGCCGGTCTCATTGTTGGCCGCCATGATCGACACTACGGCGATTGGGTCTTGATCGTGAGTGGCAAGCATCTGTTGGAGTTGGTCGAGGTCGATGGTGCCATTTTGGCCAACGGAGAGTATTTGGATCCGATAGCCGGCCGTACCCAGGAAATGGGCAAAGGTGAGCACGCTGGGGTGTTCGACGGCGCTGACGATGATCCGCGGCCGGTCATTGAATTGCTCCAAATTGTCGGCGCGTAGTTCGTTCGCCTTGGTAGCCGCTAAACCGGCGAGCGCCAGATTATTGCTTTCGGTGCCGCCGCTGGTAATGATCAGGCGGTCGGTTTGCATTCCAGCAGAGACGCCACCAAGCATATCGATCATTTCCGATCGGAGCTGTTCCAGCTTACCTCTGGCGGATTGGCCAAGACGATGCTGGCTGGCCGGATTAACGTAGCGCTCTTGGTAACACTGAGCGATAGTCGCCGCCACGGTGGGGCTGATCTCGGTAGTCGAGTTGTTGTCGAGGTAGATTGTGTTCATGGTATTTGCATAACGTGGGATAGGCTTGCTGCCTGTCAACTCTAGCACGACAGGCAGCAAGCCTATCCCACTACTCCAACTCTGGCGGTACCGCTTCGGCAGTCACTTCAGCCGATTCGTTGCCGAAGTCTCCGCTTTCGTACTTTTCGGCCGATTTGAGCCATTGGGTTTCTACTTTTGAGTCACCATTGGCATTGGCAACTTTGGCGGCCAACCGATAGGCATCGGCGAATTTCGTTTTCATGTCCGATTTGAATTCTTCGATAGTACGATCGCCAGGATCGGCGTAATAGTCTGGAATGGCGTCCAGCATGATCTCGGGCAGATAAAGATAAAGTCCTTCACGCGCCATCGTAGCGACTTCGGGCCACAGTAGAGCTGCTTTTTCCGGGTAGGAAATCGTCCATTGCTCCGCGTTGTAGTCGAGAAAACGCGTCAGAAATCGAGCGTCGAAATCTTGAGACAGTTGGTTGCCAAGTAGCATGTCCTCGGAGTACAGATCCCACTGCTTGGGGTTTGAGTTGACGACGGTGATATAGCCGTCAGCAACGATCGAATCACAGCCAAGTTCGACGGTGTTATTGGATCGTTTGCTGCGGAGTGTGCCCGAGAGCGGACTGCGGCGATAGGAAAATCGACGCGCGGTGAAATCGTCCGGTGAAAATTCATTGCCTGAAACTGTGCAACCGTAAAATTCGGCGATCAACAGCGGCAGCACTACCAGGAACAAAATTAGCAGATATACCCAGAGATTTTTCATAGATCGTAAAATTGTGGGAAAAACCGTTTGCCAACTAAATATACCCCGGTTTTCGTCCGATGTATCGCAAGCAACCGCTTAAATGGCTGCAAAATTCGTTACATTCATTGTTGCTTCGCCCCATTCTCCATCGTGTCGGTAGGCTTTTAAATGATCCAAAACAGCGCGTCTGAAGACCCCGATGCGATGCTGCAGCGCGTCGAAGCGATTCTCTTTCTCGCACGCAAGCCACTCAACAGTCGCAAAATTGCTCAGCTTGCACACTTAGAGGATGGCACGCAAGCACGTACGATGATCGGCCATCTTAACCGGCGATACGATGAGGTCGGTCGAGCATTTCATGTTAAAAAGATTTCGGGTGGCTTCCAGATGCTGACTAGGCCTCAATTTTTTGACTGGATCAACCGATTAGAACACTCACCCAAGCGGATTCGACTGTCCAGTCCGGCTCGAGAAACGCTGACGGTGATCGCCTATCGTCAGCCAATCATCAAGGCTGACATCGAGTCAATTCGGGGGGTGAGTTGTGGCGAAATGTTGCGGCAGTTATTGGAAAAGGGGCTGGTCAAAATTTCGGGCCGTAGTGAAGATCTTGGCCGCCCTTTCCTGTACGCAACCACGCGAAATTTTTTGACAGAATTTGGGTTCAACAGTCTCCAAGAGCTGCCAAAATTTGATACTCTAGCGGACGCCGGGATACCCGATTGGAGTGCGGCTGAGATAGGAGAATCTGACGCCGAGGAAGATGAAGATGATGAAGATGACAAGTAAGATCCGTCCTACTGATTCAAACCAACGATGCCAAACCAAGACCGCGACGCGAAGGAGACTTTTTAAGTGAACCAGTTACTAGAAAAATCTGATGACGCCCAACTTGAGAGTGACGACGTGAACACGACCTCTTTTTTAGCTCCTTCGTTTCTTTTGCAAGCTGACCATTTCTGTTCAGTTACGCCGGAATCTGCACGCTACGATTTCCTCGCGCCCAACATCATGGCTGAAATCGACGAAGATGAAGAAATAGAAGATGAAGATATCGACGACGATGAAGAAGAGTACGGCGACGAAGAGGGAGATGAATACGACGACGATGACTCAGAAAGCGAAGAAGAGTACGACGACGAGGGGCACGAAGAAGACGAAGAAGATGAAGAAGATGAAAACGAAAACGAAGATGAGTATGAGTACGTCGATGAAGACGACGATGGTGAAGACTATGAGTACGAAGAAGAAAACGGCGACGAAAAGTCAGACGATGACGATGATGAAGACGATGACGATCTAGAAGACGATGACGATCTAGAAGACGACGAGTGGGAAGAAGTCGACGATGACGATGATGAACTCGACGACGACGATGACTGGGACGACGATGATGACGATTGGGATTGATCGATCGCCAGTCTAAAATTGGTCCAAGGGCAAAAACTGGCTGTACCGGCGTCCCAAGTAGGCTCTGTGATCCTCCATGCTCTCTGAGGTTCAATCATTCTCGCTTTTCTCAAAAGATTCGATGATCTCGAACAACTCTTCGGGCGGTGTTGAAGCGATATGAGTGGCCGATCCACTGCATCAGCAAACGAGATCTGCACATTGCGAAGCGATTTTGTGAACATGAGAAATCATTTTGTCTCTTGAATAAGCTTCGTACGCTCACGGTGTAGTTAAAAGCCGCCAAAACTCAGCGTTTAATCGCCCAGTTGAAAGAGGCGTTTCATGGCGTCCAGCAATCCGCCGGCTTCGCTGTTTTGATCGGCGTTGATCGACTTCAGCGGCGGGTGAAGCAATTTGTTGACCAACCGATGAAATGACTGTTCGATCTCTGATTCTTGTTCGGGCGTGAGGCGATCTAACCGCCCCAGCAACCGTTCGAGTTCGCTGTTTTTGACATTGTTGGCCTGCTTTTTCAATAGCGCGATCGTTGATCCGCTGTTGCGGCGATGAACATCCTGAAAGAAGTTGGCCGTTTCCTGTTCGACGATTCTCTGAGCCTTGGGCCATTGGCTTTGCCGCGATTGACGGTTCTTTTCACACTCTTTCTGCAGATCGTCCAGCGTATACAGATAGACGCTTTCGTAGTCACCGATCTTAGAATCGAAGTCACGTGGAATAGCCAAATCTAATATCAACAGCGTTTTTTCCTGACGCTTTTGGGCTACCAATTTGAATTGCTCATGGGTCACCACAGGTTCGGTCGCGCCCGTGGTGCTGACGATCAAATCAGCATCGATCAGCTGTTTGTCAAGGTCGTTCCAATCCGCGATCTGACCGTTGAACTTTTCTGCCAATCCCTCCGCGCGTCTGCGCGTGCGGTTGGTGACAACGATGTCCTTGCCACCAGTCGCGGCAATGTAAGTTAGCGTCTCCTCGGCCATTTTTCCGGCGCCTAAGATCAAGATCCGTTTGTCTTGGAGCCGTTCGAAAATCTGTTTGGTCAGCACGTTAACCGCGACGCTGGGGACGCTAACGCGTGTCGTATGAATATCGGTTTCGCTGGCGACACGTTTGGCGACCTTCATCGCCGTTTGAAAGACAAGATGTGTCAGCGGTATCTGTTGGCCCGTGTCGACTGCTATTTGATAGGCCTGTTTCACTTGGGAGAGGATTTGAGCCTCGCCGACGACCATGCTGTCCAGTGATGCGGCGACGCTGAATAGATGCGCGATCGCGGCGCGGTCTTGATGGGCGAATAGATTGTTGGAAATGTCGCCCGTCTTCAGTCCGCGGTTGTCAGCTAAGAACTCAATCATCTGCTGCGAACTGGGCACACCATCTGCACTTTTGCCGGCGGCGTAAAACTCAGTTCGATTACATGTCGCCAGCAGAACCGCTTCGGACTTAGGAAACGATTGGTGGTATTTGTCAAGGAACGATCGGACTTGATCTTCGGTGAAAGCTAGTTTTTCGCGTACGGAAACGCTGGAATGATGGTGGCTGCAACCGATGACTTGGAGGTTCATGAGTTACCTCCGTTGGTTTGTAATACCGGCTTGAGCCCAATACTTCTCAATCCAGTTCGCAGAGAGAATCTAGCCGCTGGTTTTGGAGGGACGACCAACCGACGGCTAGGGCCTTGTCGCTTACCGTTAATCGGGTGTGCGGATATCGATTCAGCAGTATTGGGATTCAGCCGCCATGCCGCGCGAGGAGTGTTGAACGCCTGCGGGTCGGTGCCATGACCGACTTGCCAAACGATGACTAATTCTAGCAGGAGAAAAAGGAAGCTGATCGTCACAACGTAAGCGACTTTGCGTCCGCGTCGTGCTGGTTTGTAGAACACACTTACGATCGTCGCCAATAGCAACCACAAAAACAGGACAGCGGATGTCCAAATGACCGGATCAGACCAAGGAATGGATCCAGCTCCGGCGACGGAGTTGGCGGATTCGGAGATGGAGGATTGCTGGACCATTTTCAGTGCAACGCCCGAGGCAAAACCTCCACATAAAAACAAGGTCGATCCAAACAAAGTTCGTTCGGCCCATGTGTTTAGCCACTCTAGAGAAGGAAGTCGAAAGCTACCGGAACGTTTTTGCTTGAGACGGCGAGACTGGATGAGATACATTATTCCGAATACGAATCCCAAAGCCACAACGACAGTTCCTAATAGTAAGGAGCTACCGTGAACCATGTTCCAAACCGTTTTTGCTCGGCCGGGTGAAAAAGGGGCGCTGCCGGTGAAGCTTTGTCCAAACCAGACCAGCAACAGCACGACTGGCAGTAAAAACATGCCGATCATCGAGTGCGGTTTGCGTAGTGAAAGCCATAAGTAGGCTGCTGCTAAAACCCATGCGCCTGACAGACACCAACCAAACCAACTGCCTAACCAAATACCTTGGGAATTAAATGAGAGTTGCGTGTGATAGGCTAAGAATACCGTATGGGCGAAAAGTCCAGCGGCTGTTAAACCGATTCGCACGTATCGGCGTAGGTCCAGTTGGAAGAAGACACGAGACAATTCAATCCCAAACACGACCAGGTAACTGGCGGCAAAGCACGTGATCGAGATTTTCTGAAGCCATTCCAAGGAAAAGTGACTCTAAAGTGAATGGGTTGGTGGTGGATGAAGCAACGAGCCCGAAGTTTTCAACTGAGGCGCGGGATGGGAGGCCTCTTTTACGATTTTGATTTGGATAGCCCGGATTCTTGAAGCTTCTTGTGGAGCGTGTTGCGATTAATGCCCAACATCTGAGCGGCTTTGGTTTGCGTTTGATTGCAACTTTCCATGACCTGTTCCAACAGTTCGCGTTCGACAGGTGCCACAATCTGCTTATAAAGATCATCAGCGGTGTCTTCCGCTTTGGACACTCGATTGTAAACGAACTCGCGTACAAGGGAAATTTCATCCGTTGGTCGAAAAACCGCGGCTTGTGCGTCTGCCCGATTGCCAGTAATTACAGTGGGAAGCAAATACGGTTGAAGTTGATTTCCCTGAGCTAAAACGACAGCGCGTTCGATATAGTTTTGTAGCTCTCGGACGTTACCAGGCCAGTTGTAGTTGTTCATCGCCTCGAGTGCCTCAGGAGCAATCGTTTCTACGCTGCCGTTATTCTTTTTGTTGTAGACGTCTAAAAAATGGCGTGCCAGTGTTTCCACGTCGCCGTTTCGTTTTCGCAACGGCGGTAGGTTGATCGGAAGCACATTTAACCGCCAAAGCAGGTCTTCGCGAAAGTCACCTTCGGCAACGGATTTAGCCAAGTCGTAGTTGCTTGCGGCGATCACGCGCACGTCAACCGAAACGGATTTTGTATCGCCGACGCGCTCAAATTCGCGCTCTTGCAACACGCGTAGCAATTTGACTTGCAGTGTTGACGACGTTGAATTGATCTCGTCCAAGAAAATGGTACCACCGTGGGCCGCTTCGAAACGCCCTGTTCTATCCTTAACCGCATCGGTGAAAGAGCCTTTCACATGCCCAAATAATTCGCTGGCTAAGAGGCTTTCGGTTAAAGCACCGCAATTGACACGCACGAAGGGACCGCTGGCTCGATTACTAAGGTTGTGCAGTGCGTTGGCGAAAAGTTCTTTACCGGTACCCGTTTCACCTAATAGCAGCACCGAAGCTTGGCTTTTGGCGGCCAAACGGGTCATGCGATAGGTCTCTATCATCGCAGGAGAGCTCCCAATCAGATCTGGCAGCGGCGATCCGTCGACGGCTTCGAAAGGAGAATTCATTTCAGTTCGGTGGTTTTGTGGTAGTCTGTGCCGACAAAGTTGGCAATTTTGGCTTTGGGACTGCCGAAAAGATGCCAGATCGACCCATGACCGAAGCGCATAGAAATTTAATTTGCTTGGCATGCCTAATTTATAAGCATTGGTGATGAGTTCAAGCTCGAAAATCGAAATATGGCCGTGAATACGATTCGGCGCGGGCAGTTCGTAGAGATTAAACGCCCTTCTTAACCATTGATTAACACAAACTTAATGTGCTATCGGTCTGAGGGCGCAGAGCCGAGTTTTTTTTGAAGACCCCTGCAGACTGACGACGTCAGTTTGGTCAACGAAGAATCGGGCCTATCGCATTTTCATGCGTTCGGGTTTCTGTTTAGGGGCGGGACTGGAGCCAAGTTTTAGCTGAAGCTTGATCTCGTTGCCGTCGCCGTTGAATTGGACTTCGTCCATGAACTTGCGTATCAACGTTAGCCCGCGACCACCCACGTCCGAAAGCTGGCTGGTTCGATTCGCAGACGCCAACCCACCGACGGCGTCGAAGCCTTGGCCTTCGTCTCGGATCAACATGGTTACGGCTTTGGATTTGAACTCGATGTCGACGTGGACCTTGCGATCAGAGTACGGTTCAAGCCGACTTCGTTCGTTGGCCTCGGGTGTAGTTTTTCCTTCGTGCATCGCTTTGCGGGCGGCCTGGACTTCGCCCGAGTCGAGTTCCAAGTTACCGTGGAACATGGCATTGATGAGTGCTTCTTCAATGGCCAAAGCGCAGTGGCGCTGAGCGGTCTGATCTCCTAATTCAATGCTCTCCATTGTCATTTTGACAAAATCAGTCATCGGACCGATCAGCGTTGGATCGTTTTCAAGATCGAAACGGTAGCGGGCGAGGGCGTTGGATTTCATCAACCGGCCGATCGAAGTGTTTCGGCTGGCCAACAGAAGGACTTGTTCAACGGTGTCTAACAAGGACGAAGCGAGTGCGCTTTTTGGGACGTAACTCGCGGCGCCGGCGTTGAGTGCGTCGGCGGCAAGGTCTTCGCTGCCTTTGCCGGTCATCAAAATGATCGGTACGTGCGGAGATGTTTTCTTCGCTTCTTGGCAAAGTTGGATGCCGTCCATGTTTGGCATCTGCAGATCAGTGACAACGACATCGGGAAAGATTTCGCCGATCATATTTAGTGCTTCGACACCGTCGCTGGCGAATTGGACGATCCAGTCGATCTGCGGTTTGAGCAGTCCTCCGACCAGTTTGCGATCAATCTCCGAATCGTCGACAACCAAGATAATAGGCATAAGATCCCCCTACGAACCCGAGACGGCTCGCTTTAGTGAAAGTGGAAAGCAGTAAGACGGCAGAAGGGTTTAGATGCAGTCATAAAATGAGCATCCATATTCCATTCTAACCTTAACCAATGGCCGATATCGCAATAAACTAAGCGGCAACCAAAATAATTGGTGAGTTGGCGCGATTACTTGTAGAGAGGGTGCTCGCTGCCGAACCCGATCTATACGCCGCTTAGATGGCGTTCTGATGTGCAAGAGAGTACTGCCCATCGTTACAAATGTTTATTGATGGCTAATTTGGGGCAGCTGATTGCGCAAGTCTTCCAGCATATCTTTGAGCGTGTCGACTTCTTTGCCGCTGAGCCGAGCTGACTGAACCATATACGTGAGCATCGGAATAGGGCGGCCTTGGAACACGGTGTGCAGCAGTTGGTCGCTGACCTGATCGATGCATTGGGCTTCGGTAAAGTTCGACCGATATAGGTATCTGTTACCTTTGCGTTGAAAGTCGAGAATGCCTTTTTGCACCAGCCGGTGAAGCAGAGTCTTTATGGTGCCAGCAGTCCACTGAGTGGTGGAAGCCAGTTGAGAGATGATTTCGCTGGAAGTCACGGGCTCTGATTGCCAGACTTCATGCATCACGCGCCATTCGGCGTCTGAGATAGAAGGTTGGTCATTCATGCTATTGGGATTATTGGAGGGAGTTTCTCGATCAGCAATTCCTTAATAGGGATTTGAAATCGGGGCGTCAAGAGAAGTTTTTCCACACCCCAAGCAAACATTTCCGAAGTATGCCTGCTGGCACGACGCGATTCACCCTTTCTTATCCCTTCTCAGCCATCCTTGCTTCGGTGCCTTCAAGATTGTCCAGACCCCACTTCACCAGCGATTTGATGATGGGTTTAAGGGATTTTCCCTTTGGTGTGAGGCGGTAGGCTTCTTTGCCGCGGACTGATGGCGATAAGAAACGTTCGGCCAAACCATGCTCCACCAATCGGTCAAGGCGATCGGCCAAGATGTTGGTGGCGATCTTTTCGGGTGACGCCATAAATTCCTTGAAATGCGATCGGCCCAACAGCAGGTCGCGAATGATCAGCATCGTCCAGCGGTCGCCAATCAGGTCCAGCGCGCAGGCGATCGGGCAACAGGATCGAGGTTTCTTCATCACGTAGTATCAGCAGGATGTGGATTTATATTGCGAAAACAGGACAAGTCATATTGACTATACGTCAAACACTTGCAAAATGCAATCGTTAATACTTGCAGTTTGCAAGTCTGCAATTCTGTATCTGTGCGAGACAGTAGGCTAATGGAACTTTATCCGGAAATACCAGCGATCGGGCACCCGCCACTAGGTTCGATCGCTGCCTTTGTTGCCGTCATTCTCTTTGTTGTGCTCTGGTTGGTGGTCAGTGTTTGTATTTCCGGCGAGGGCATAGACAAGCGCGAAGATAGACGTCGCGTCGCACTGTTTGTTACTGGATTGTTGGCGTGGTTGGTACTAGGTGCGGTATTGCCAATGTCAGGTTTGCTGCATTGGAAGGTCATGCCGCCGCCGGGTTTGGTGTTTGCTGTTGTCTGCTTTGTGGTGGGAGCCATCTTCACATTTTCGAGGATTGGAACGAGGCTCGTGTCGTTGCCTGTCTATTGGTTGATCGGTGTGCACGTTTTCCGGTTGCCGCTGGAATTGATACTACACCGTTGGTATGTATCGGGAACGATACCGGTCCAGATGACCTTTGAAGGCTACAATTTTGATATTGCGACGGGTGTGATTGCCTTAGTGGTTGGTCGTTGGGCAAAGTACGCATCGCCACCGAAATTCATCATTTGGTTCTTCAACGTCGTTGGTCTTTTGCTGTTATTGACCGTCGTTTCGATAGCGATCACATCAGTCCCGACTCCGTTTCGCCAGTTCACCAACGAACCGCCGCTGCTGCTGCCTTTTTACTTCCCTTACAGCTACATCGTGTCTATTGCTGTGACCGGCGCGCTGGTCGCGCACCTGGTTCTTTTTCGGAAGCTTGTCGAGAGCAAGCAAGATCACCCGTCGACCATCGAGCAAACCACGGAAGGCAATCATGGCGAAAATTGACCAACATCCAACCGTCATTAAAGTTAGAAACTCGGATCGGTTGCCTGCGACTTCACTCTCACTGGACGAGCTCAAGCAGATTGCAAGAGACTGCGGCGCGGATGACTGCGGTGTGGTTGCCATCGGACGACCGGAGCTTGACGACCAGCGCGCGGATATTCTTGCCTACGCTGGCTGGACTCAGACGTTGTTGGCGTTTGTTTGCAAAATGAATCGAGAGCCGATTCGCAGCACGGCACGTTCGGTTGCCAATCTGGAGTTTCATCACACGGGTAACCATTTGAACGACGTCGCGGCAAAGGTGGTAGCAAAACTGGAATCGCTTGGAATTCGTGCGGTGAACCCATCGATGGGTTTTCCAATGGAAATGAGCAAATTTCCTGGCAAGATTTGGGTGGTTTCGCACAAGCCAGTCGCTGTCGCGGCGGGACTTGGACAAATGGGAATTCACCGCAATGTGATTCATCCGAAGTTTGGCAACTTCATATTACTGGGCACCGTCCTCATTGAACAAGAGGTTTCAGATCAGTCGCAGCAAGTAGACTTCAATCCCTGCTTAGAATGTAAACTGTGCGTGGCTGCTTGTCCGGTCGGGGCGATTTCACCAGAAGGCAGTTTCAATTTTTCGTCCTGTTACACGCACAACTATCGCGAGTTCATGGGCGGTTTTACTGACTGGGCCGAAGATGTTGCAGACAGCAGATCGAAGGAGGATTATCGGAGCCGCGTCGATGATGATGAATCGGCCTCGGTGTGGCAGTCACTGTCATTTGGAGCAAATTACAAGGCAGCCTATTGTCTTTCGGTTTGCCCAGCGGGAGAAGATGTGATTGCGCCGTTTCTGGATGACCGTGGGCGCTTTGTCGACCAAACACTGAAGCCGTTGCAACAGAAGGTAGAAAATCTCTATGTGCAACCCGGTTCAGACGCTCTAGCGTATGCCCAAAAGCGGTTCCCGCATAAACCGTTGAAGTTGGTTGGAGCCGTTTTGCGACCGACATCGATTGAGAATTTCATCCAATCGATGCACCTCGTGTTTCAGCCTCAGCAGTCAAAGGGACTGAGTGCCGTTTATCATCTACGTTTCACGGGATCTGAACGGGCCGATTGCACGGTGACGATCGCTGACAAGAAGATTGAGGTGCGAGATGGATTTCACGGCGGCTGCGATCTGCGAGTGACTGCAGATTCGAAACGGTGGATCAAATTCCTGAGA